>Ga0315275_10006304_pt1 | contig 11330 bp, 9 predicted proteins | sample YL17G03_0_MG_FD_205557 | JGI IMG/M metagenome (GOLD analysis project Ga0315275, IMG submission 205557) | Sediment microbial communities from Yellowstone Lake, YNP, Wyoming, USA - YL17G03_0 | ecosystem: Environmental > Aquatic > Freshwater > Lake > Sediment | place: USA: Wyoming | collected...
GAACCGCCGGATGCGGACCCGCATGTCCGGTGGTGTGGGAGGGGAAGCGCGGGGATCACCCGCGCTCCCCTATCCCGATTTCGCGCGTGCGAAAGAGCCTCAGCCCTTCGCGACTCCGGCGGTCACCCGTCCCGGATACGCGGCCAGCGCGGCGCCGAGGCACTTCATGGCCTTGCGCAGCTTCGCCTCCTCCAGCACGTAGGCGATCCGCACCTCGTCCCGGCCCAGGCCGGGCGTGGCGTAGAACCCGTCGGCGGGCGCGACCATCACGGTCTCGCCGTCCAGCGCGAAGTCCTTGAGCAGCCACTCGGCGAAGACGCTGGCGTCGTCCACCGGCAGCCGCGCGCAGATGTAGAACGCGCCCTCGGGCTTGCGCACCAGCACGCCGGGGATGGCGGTGAGCGATTCGCACACCATGTCGCGGCGCTTCTGGTACTCGGCGATGACGCCCGCGATGTAGGAGGCGGGCACCTCGGTGAGCGCGGTGCAGGCGAACTGCTCGACCGTCGGCGGGCACAGGCGGGCCTGGCCGAAGCGCATGATCGCCGCCATGAACTCCCGGTTGCGGCTGACGATGTTGCCGATGCGCGCGCCGCACAGCGAGTAGCGCTTGGAGACCGAGTCCACCACGACGACCTGCTGCTCCATCCCCGCGAGCGTGAGCACCGAGCGGTGCCGGCGGTGATCGTAGACGAACTCGCGATAGACCTCGTCGGCGATCAGCACGATGCCGCGTTCGCGGCAGATCGCGGCGAGCAGGTCGATCTCGGCGTCGGTGTAGACCGTGCCGGTCGGGTTGTTGGGCGAGCAGATGAGCACGGCGCGCGTGCGCGGGCCGATCTTCGCCTCGATCTCGGCGCGCGGTGGCAGGTGGTAGCCGTCCTCGGCGCGGGTCGTCACGGGCACGAGTTCCACGCCCATCATGGCGGCGAAGCCGTTGTAGTTGGTGTAGAAGGGCTCGAAGACGATCACCTGCTGGCCGACATCGCAGAGCGCGCCAAGCGTGAACAGCAGCGCCTCGCTGCCGGCGGTGGTGACGAAGATCTCCTCGGCCGTGAGCGAAACGCCGATCCCGGCGTAGTACGAGCGCAGCGCCTCGATGAACTCAGGCAGCCCCTGCGACGGTCCGTAGGGGACGTTGGCGTCGCTGTACGAGCGCAGGCGGTCGAGGATGGCCTGAGGCGTGGGGATGTCGGGCTGGCCGATGTTGAGCGGGTAGACCGTCTTGCCGGCCTTGCGGGCCCGGACGGCGAAGGGCGCCAGCCGGCGGATGGGCGAGGCCGGCATGAGCTGCGCGCGCTTCGAGAGCGGCGTGGTGCTGGACATCAGGACCTCCATCGAGAGCGGCCCTGCCGCGCAGCCCGCGGATGCGGGCACGGCACTCGGACGACACGGGCCGAGGCGCGGGGAGTCTAGCGCACAGAAGGCTCGCGCTGCGAGTCGCTCCGCGGTATTCTCCGGCCCCGGTTCGTGGCGCACGGTCGCCGGTCACGGCACATCGGAACAGGCAGCCTGGAGGACGGCGTTGAGAGAGATCCGCACCTGGACGACGAAGGACTCGGCCGCGCTCTACAACGTCGCGGGCTGGTCGAACGGTTATTTCCGCATCAACGATGCGGGGCACGTGGAAGTGACGCCCTCGGGGCCGGAGGGTCCGAGCGTGGACCTCTTCGATCTCACGCTCGACCTGCAGCGCCGCGGGCTCGGCATGCCGCTGCTGATGCGCTTCTCGGACATCCTCCACAGCCGCGTGCAGGCCCTGTTCGGCTGCTTCGACGGCGCCATCCGCGAGTACGGCTACCGCGGCCGCTACCGCGGCGTCTACCCGATCAAGGTGAACCAGCAGCACCAGGTGGTCGAGGAACTGGTGCGCTTCGGCTCGCCGTTCGGCCTGGGACTCGAGGCCGGCTCCAAGCCGGAGCTGCTGGCGGGACTCGCCCTGCTCGACAGCCCGGACGCGCTGCTCGTGCTCAACGGCTACAAGGACGTCGAGTACATGGAGACGGCGCTGCTCTCGCAGAAGCTGGGGCGCTACCCGATCGTGGTCATCGACCGCTTCCGCGAGCTGGACCTGCTGCTGCAGGTTGCGCGCCGCCTGGGCATCCGGCCGCACATCGGCGTGCGCGGCAAGCTCACCACGAAGGGCGCGGGCAAGTGGATGGAGTCCACCGGCGACCGTTCCAAGTTCGGGCTCACCGCCACCGAGATCGTGATGCTGCTCGACAAGCTGCGCGAGGAGCAGATGCTGGACTGTCTCGAGCTGCTGCACTTCCACATCGGCTCGCAGATCTCCGCGGTGCGCGCCATCAAGGACGCGATGCAGGAGGCCTGCCGCATCTACGTCGAGCTGGCCAAGGCCGGGGCGGGGCTCAAGTTCCTGGACGTGGGCGGCGGCCTGGGCGTGGACTACGACGGCTCGTCCACCAACTGGCCCTCGTCCACGAACTACACGATGCAGGAGTACGCCAACGACGTGGTGGCCGCCATCCAGGACGCCTGCGAGACGGCGAAGGTGCCCCACCCCGACATCATCACCGAGTCGGGCCGCGCGCTGGTGGCGCACCACTCGGTGCTGGTGTTCAACATCCTGGACGTGAACGAGGTCCTGCCGGGCCAGGCCCCGCCGCCGGTGGACAAGGACGAGGCCCCCGTCATCCAGCAACTGGTCGAGACCTGGCGCTCGGTGTCGCGCAAGAACTTCCAGGAGGCGTACCACGACGCCCTGCAACTGAAGGAGGAGGGCACCAACCTCTTCAACGTCGGCCTGCTGGACCTGCGCGGCCGCGCCCGCGTCGAGCAGTTGTTCTGGGGCTGCTGCGAGGCCATCCTCAAGATCATCCGCGAGCTGGAGTACGTGCCGGACGACCTCGAAGGCCTGGAGAAGGGCCTGGCCGACACCTACTACGGCAACTTCTCCGTGTTCCAGTCGGTGCCCGACCACTGGGCGGTGAAGCAACTGTTCCCCATCATGCCGCTGCACCGGTTGAACGAGCGCCCCACGCGCCGCGCTGTCATCGCCGACCTGACCTGTGACTCGGACGGAAAGATGGACCAGTTCATCGAGCTGCGCGACGTCAAGAGCTCGCTCGAGCTGCACACGTTCGACGGCCGGCCGTACCACATCGGTGTCTTTCTGGTTGGGGCCTACCAGGAGATCCTCGGCGATCTGCACAACCTCTTTGGGGACACGAACGCCGTGCACATCGCGCTTGGCGAGAACGGCTACCGCATCGACCACGTGGTCGAGGGCGACTCGGTCACCGAGGTGCTGGGCTACGTGCAGTACCAGAAGCAGCAGCTGGTGCAGCGGATGCGGAAGGCCAACGAGGAGGCCCTGCGCCGCGGGCTGCTGACCTTCGAGGAATCGGCGCTGCTGATGCGCCGCTACGACGAGGGGCTCTCGGGGTACACCTACCTCGAGGAGGAGGAACCATCGCTGCGGATCGAGAACGGCATGGCGGGCCTGACGGCGGTGGCGCCGGTGATGGCGGCGCCGCCCGAGCTGCTGCCGGCATTCGCCGGACCGCCGCCAGCTTTGTCGCCCGATTCCGTGCCGGCGCGCGTGGAGCCGCCGCACACGCCCGGGCCCGAGCCGGCGGTGCGGCGCCGCAAGCGCGGGACGGCGGAAGGCCCGCCGGAGCAGGGCAGCTTCCTGTCCGGCTAGGCTCTGTCTGAGAAGCCGAGGACAAGGCGGCGCGGGAGCGACTAGCGAGTCGTATTCGCAGGATGCGTCGCAGCGAGGAGCGACCAAGCCAACGCAGTGACCGGGTCTTCAGACAGAGCCTGGGACCGCTGAGACACCGCCCGTCCGTGGCAGGACGACCCTGCGCTGCCCGGCCGGGCGCGCGCGGGTGCCGTCGTCGGCACCTCGTGCGGTGCGACAGGGGCACGGACGCCGTTCAGGCGAGCGGTCGCGCGGCCTCGTCGAGCCCGTAGAGCGTCTGGTACTTGCGCCACAGGTAGTCAAGATACGGCTCGACCGTCATCGCCGAGCCCGTGGCGCGCTCGACCAGCTCTGCGGCCGTGAACTTGGCGCCGTGCTGGTAGATGTTCTCCCGCAGCCATGTGTGCAGCGTGCCGAACTCGCCGTGCGCGATCTCGCCGGTGATCGCGGGGTGTGCGCGGGTCGCGGCCGAGAAGAACTGGGCGCTCAGGAGGTTCCCGAGCGTGTAGCCCTGGAACTCACCGCCGATCAGGCCCGCATACCAGTGCACGTCCTGCAGCGCGCCGTCCCGGTCGTCGGGCGGCTCCAGGCCGAGGTCCGCCTTCATGCGCGCGCGCCACGCGTCCGGCAGGTCCTTCACGGCGAGGCGCCCCTCGAGCAGGTCCACCTCGAGGTCGAAGCGCAGCATGACGTGCAGGTTGTAGGTGACCTCGTCGGCGTCGGTGCGGATGAGCGAGCGGGCGACCTTGTTGATGGCCCGGTAGAGGGTGTCGAGCGGCACGGTCGCGAGTTGCGTCGGGAAGGCGGCCCGCAGCCGTGGGTGGAAGTGCTCCCAGAAGCCGCGGCTGCGCCCGACCAGGTTCTCCCACAGTCGCGACTGGCTCTCGTGCACGCCAGCGGAGGCGCCCTCGGCCAGCGGCAGGCCGTCGTAGTCGCGGCGGATGCCCTGTTCGTAGAGCGCGTGCCCGCACTCGTGCAGCGTGCTGAAGAGCGCGTCCGTGAGGTGGTCCTCGCGCACTCGCGTGGTGATGCGCACGTCGCCAAGCGAGAACTTGGTCATGAACGGGTGGTGCGTCTTGTCCTGGCGGCCGCGCTCGAAGTCGTAGCCGTAGCGCCGGATCACCGAGACTCCGAAGGCCAACTGGTCGGCCTCTGGCGCGTGCTGCTTGAGGCACGAGTCGTCGGCAGGCGGCTGCGCGATGATGGCCTGAACCAGCGGCACCAGGCGCGCGCGCAGCCTGGTGAACAGAGCGCGCAACGCGGCGGCCTTCACGCCGGAGTCGGAGTAGTCGATGAGCGGGTCGGCGATGGACTCGTAGCCGGGGAAGAAGCCGGCCAGCCGGCGCGAGAGGTCTAGTGTCCGCTCGAGCAGGGGGCGCATGCGGGCGAAGTCGTTCGCCGGGCGGGCCCCGGTCCACGCCTGGTAGGAGCGCGCGCCGTGCTCGCTCAGCTCCGAGACGAACGCCGCTGGCACCTTGACCGCGCGGTCGTACTCTCGGCGTGTCACGCGTACCAGCGAAGCGTCGTCCGAATCGTAGGGCAGGCCGCGAGTCTCGAGCTCCAGCTGGTCGAGCAGCCGGCCCAGCGCGGCGTCGGTGAACTTCTCGTGGGCGAGCCGGCCCAGCGTGGCGGTCTGCCGCCCGCGCGCCCCGGCACCGCCGGGCGGCATGTAGGTGGTCTGGTCCCAGCGCAGCACGGACGCGGCCGAATTGAGGTCGTTCACTTCGAGCAGACGGGCCTTCAGTTCGTCGAATCCTGCGCTCATCGATGCACTCCGGGCGGGTTGGTGTGCGGGGGCGCAGCCGCGCGATGGCGGGCCATGCCCTCCCTGGCGCGGCGAGCCGCCAGACTACCCGGCTTTCGCGGGAGCGCAAGTGAGGAGCCGCTACTTCCTCCGGCCCACCGGCATGAGTGCGAGCGCCTCCCAGCCGGGAGGCAGGCCGAGTGCGCGGCGCACGGCGCTCTCGTCGAAGCCGCCGACCATCACCGTGCCCAGCCCCAGCGTCGTGCACTCGAGGTAGATGTCCTGGACGACGAAGCCCGCCTCCATGCCCAGCCAGCGCTCGGCGTTGCCGCGGAACTTCGCCGCGGCGAGCGCGCTGTCGCCGGTCACCGCGACGACCACGGCGGCCTGCTGGATGGCTGCCTGTCCCCGTGCGGCTGCGGCCACCGAGTCGCGCTGCGAGCCGGCGGCGACGAGCGCGAGCGCGTGCTCCTTCGGCTCGTAGCGGTAGATGCCGGCCGCCAGCCCGGTGACGTCGTTGGCCACCAGCCAGACCTGCAGGGGGTAGACTGCGCGCGCCGAGGGCGTGGCGCGCTTGCCGTCGGGGCCGGTGATGCCCTGTGCGACCCACATGAGCTGCGTGACCTCGGCCAGCGTGAGCGCGCCGGGCGCGTACTCGCGCACCGAGCGGCGCCGGGCGATGGCCTGCTCGAGCGTGACCTTGCCGGTCACGTCAGGCTTTGGCAGAGCGACGGCTTGCGTTTCCGCCGCGAGGGAAGCCGTTCCGACGAGCAGGATGGCGGCGGCGACGAGCGAGGGAACGATGCGATGCGTCATGTGTGGCCTCCGTTGCGGTCAGCGCATGCGCCGGTAGGTGCCGACGAGTTCAGCCTTCGCGAGCACGTGCCCTTCCATGGCCTTCTCGAGAGCGGCCCGGGTCGGGTGGTGCAGGTCGGGGAGCAGGATATCGAGCGCGTAGAGCCTGTGGAAGTAGCGGTGGCGCCCGATGGGTGGACAGGGCCCGCGCCAGCCGGGCTGCTTCCAGTCGTTGAATCCCTCGCGCGTGCCGGGCGGCAGGGTCTTTGCCGTCGTGCCCTGGGCGAGCGCGGTCGTGCCGGGTGGCAGATCGTAGAGGACCCAGTGGACCCAGACCACCTTCGGAGCGGCCGGGTCGGGCGCGTCGGGATCGTCCACGATGAGAGCGAGGCTCCTGGTCCCGGCGGGCGCGCCGGTCCATGCGAGCGGCGGCGAGAGGTCCTCGCCGTCGCAGGTGTGGCGCTTCGGGATCTCGTTGAACGACTTGAACGCGGGCGAGGAGAGAGTCAGCGACACGACGACCTCCTTTCTGGCGGGAGAGCTCCCCGGAACGTTGCGGGGAGCGGTCTTCAGAGTCGTGGCAATCGCCCAGACCGGAGCGGCGGCGGCGCAGGCCAGCGCGATGACGTGCAGGAGAGTCCTCATCGTTCATCCCGGATGGATGGTCTCCTCCAGCAGCCTGGCACGGCCTGCCCGCAATCGGGACAGCGGCCGTCCACGAGATGGTCCTCCAGCACCTCGTGCCACGAGCGGCGGATGAGGAGCCGGCCGCAGGCCGGGCACGACGTGTGGGCGCCATCGCCGAGCACGTTGCCCTCGTAGACGTAGCGCAGCCCGGCCTCGCGCGCGATGCGGCGGGCGGTGCGCAACGAGGCCGGCGGCGTGGGCGGCAGGTCGCGCAGCCGGAAGTCGGGGTGGAAGGCGGTGAAGTGCACGGGCACGTCGGGGCCGAGGTGATCGAGCACCCAGTCGGCCAGCCGGCGCACCTCGCCGGGGCCGTCGTTCAGCGTGGGGATGAGGAGGTTCGTGATCTCGACCCACACGCCGGTCTCGTCCCGGAGCCGCCGCAGCGTGTCGAGCACGGGCGGGAGCCGCGCCAGCGTGTAGCGGTGGTAGAACTCGTCGCTCAACGCCTTGAGATCCACGTTGGCGGCGGCGACGTGATCGTAGAGATCATGAAACGCTTCGCGCGTGATGTAGCCGTTCGTGACCATCACGGTCGCGATGCCGTGCTCCCGGGCGGCCGCGCAGACGTCGAGCACGTACTCGGCCCAGATCGTGGGCTCGTTGTAGGTGAAGGCGATCGAGGGGCAACCGCGCTCAAGGGCGAGGGCGGCCACATTCGCGGGATCGAGGTGTCGCGCGGAGACCGGCTCGTGGCGCGCGCGGGAGAGGCCCCAGTTCTGGCAGAAGCGGCAGGCCAGGTTGCAGCCCGTGGTCCCGAGCGAGAGAACGTCCGTGCCGGGCAGGAAATGGAAGAGCGGCTTCTTCTCGATGGGGTCCACCTGCACGGCGGCGGGTCCGCCGTAGGCCAGGCTGACGAGCCGCCCGCCCTGGTTCGCGCGGATCGAGCAGAAGCCGACCTGGCCAGGGCGCAGGCGGCAGCGGCGCGGGCAGAGAAGACAGTGGACGCGCCCATCCGGCGCGGTCTCCCACCAGCGCGCCGGGTGCGGAGCGCTGGATCCGGCGATGGATTCGAGGTTCGACACCGACGACCTCCAGGCGGAATCCTGCGCCGCCGCGGGCGGAAGGCGCAACGCCCGTCGCGAGACTCGCGCCGGGCGTTGCGCCGCTCCTGCTTCCGCTACTTCACCTCGACGGTGACCTTTTCCATCGAGAGCGGTTCGGACGTGCGACCGCTCTGCGAGCCCGCCGCCTCGAGCTTCTTCACCACGTCCGTCCCTTCGACCACCTCGCCGAAGATCGTGTGCTTGCCGTCGAGCCACGGTGTGGCGACGAAGGTCAGGAAGAACTGGCTGCCGTCGGTCCCGGGGCCCGCGTTGGCCATCGAGAGCAGGCCGCCCCTGTCGTGCTTCACGCTCGGGCTGAACTCGCCGTTGAAGCCGTAGCCCGGGCTTCCCGTGCCGGTGCCGAGGGGGCAGCCGCCCTGGGCCATGAAGCCGGTGATGACGCGGTGGAAGGTGATGCCGTCGTAAAAGCCCAGCTTCGTCAGGTAGAGGAAGTTCGTCACGTGCATGGGCGCGACGCCGGGCAGGAACTTGATGAGGATGGTGCCCTTGTTGGTGATCATGCGTGCGAAGTAGGTGTGCGCCTTTTCGAAGGACACAACCGGAGGCTTGGGCAGCGAGGTCTTCCAGTCCGGCTTGGCCTTGTCGATCTTCGCGGTGGCGATGAACTGGTCGATCTGCTGCATCGCGGAGTCCTTGATCTTGGCCGTGGTGGTCCTGGTCTTGGCGGGCCTCTTGGTGACGGTCTTCTTGGGCGCGTCCGCGGCGATCGTCAGACTCGCGCACACCGCCAGGGCGGCGACGGACAGCAACAGGCGCTTCATCGTCGGTCCTCCTTCATTGGTCCGGATGGATCGGGTTCCGTCACGGGAGCGGAGGAACCCTACCATCACCGCGGCGCCCGGTGCGAATGGCTTGCGGCCACCGATGTCAGAAGACGGTGAAATCCGGGACGACGGGTCTGCCTGCGCGCCACGGGGCTTCGGTAGGGAGGGGCAGGGTCGAAGCGCGCGACGGGATCAGCGGGATGCCAGTCCGAAGCGCTTCTGTGCGCGCTCGGCGATCGCGCGCCCGATGGGGATCGAGGCGATCGCGGCGGGTGAGGGGGCGTTCAGCACATGGACCATGCGCCCGGCCTCGACCCCGCCGCGCACAATGCGGGTGAAATGCACGCGGAGGAACGGGGAGGCCGGGTCGGGCACGGGGTAGACGAGGTTGCGCACCGGGCCGTGCTTCTGCGGCACGAGGTCGTAGTACTCGCCGCGGAAGGGGACGATGCGCACGCCGGGCTCGACGCCGCAGAGACGCGCCACGCGGTCGGAGTGGAGCCCGGCGCAACCCCTGGAACCCGTTCGCCAGGCCGCGGCGCTCCAGTTCCTCGAGCCGTGGCAACTCGCGCTCGTCCACCGCCACCACGACCTTGCCGCAGCGTTCGCGGGCGATGCCCCGTTCGGCGCAGAAGCGGTAGAGCGACTCGCGCCCCTCGACGCGGTCCCTGGCCTTGAGCGAACCGGGCTTGTAGCAGGGGCCCGAGTGGATGACGCCGCTGTTGTGCCCCGTCTGGTGCGCGGCCAGCCGGTCCTCGGCCTCGAGCACGACGGCCGAGGCGCGCGTGCGCTCGGTGAGCGCCAAGGCGGTGGCCAGGCCGACGATGCCGCCGCCGATCACGGCGACTTTGCAGCGGTCCGGGATCATGCGCGGCGCGGCTCCATGCCGCGCAGATTCCGATGAACCGGGCGTCGAGGCAAGGAATGTGGTGGAGGGACCTTGGTCGTGGGACGGTGCGCGCCGTCGTGGCTCGCGCGTGTGAGCACAAGGGGCTATGGTTGGCCCTGGTCAGGCCGGCTGCCCGGCGCCCGCGGCCGAGGAGGAGCGATGAGCGAGAAGCGCCACGTCTTCGAGAGCCCGGCGATCACCGTGACCTGGAGCCGGCGGCGCTGCATCCACGTCGCCGAATGCGTGCGCGGCCTGCCGGCCGTGTTCTCGCCCGGACGCGTCCCCTGGGTCGAGCCCTCGCATGCGGCCGCGGGCCGCGTCGCCGAGGTCGTGTGCCGCTGTCCCACTGGAGCTCTCCACTACGAGCGCCACGACGGTGGGGAAGCCGAGGCCGTGCCGCAGACGAACCTGGTCGTGCCCGAGCCCGATGGTCCGCTCTACCTGCGCGGGGACGTCGAGGTGGTCGCCGAGGACGGCACGCGCGTGATCCGCGACACCCGCATCGCGCTTTGCCGCTGCGGCGCCACCAAGAACCGGCCGTTCTGCGACGGCAGCCACTGGGACGCCGGCTTCGACGACGCGGGCCGCCTGGGCGAAGGCGGCGCGGCCGCGGGAGGCGACGCCGGCCCGGGTCCGCTTCAGGTCGCCTTCGGGGCCGGAGGCCCGCTCTACCTGCAGGGGTGGTTCACGCTGGCGAGCGAGCGCGGAGACGCGCGGCGCGAGCTGGACGAGGCGGAGTTGTGCCGCTGCGGCGCCTCGCGCGACAAGCCGTTCTGCGACGGCAGCCATACGGAGACGGAGTCGCGGAAGGGCTGAGACCGTGTCTGTCCACAACCGCGTGTCGTGACACCGGACTTGCGGGGAGGCGCAGCTGCGCTCGGGTCCCGGGTTCGAGAGACTCCAGGTCGGCCGGTTCGCGGGCGCGGCCCAGCGCCCGTTCGTTGCGGATGAGTGACTCCCCGCCGATGAAGGGGACTTCCAGGCCGCCGAGCAGGCCCGGGGTGAGGTCCGCCCACGCCTTGTCGAAGCTCGGGCCGGTCAACGAGGTCAGCAGATCGATCCGGCGCGGGGGCACGCCGATCCGGCAGACCACATCCGGCTGCGCGAGGTCCGCTTCGGTCAGGTCTTGAAGTGGCGTACCGAAGGCGCGCAGTATCCGGAAGAGGCGGGCGGCATCGGCTGCGATCGGCTCGACCCACACGTCGATGTCACCGGAGGCCCGCGGGCGCGAGTGGAATCTCGCCGCGTCGCCGGCCACCACCATGAATCGCGCTTCAGCGGTGGACAACTCGCGCAAGAGAGCGACGAAGCCCCGGTTCAAGGGAGTTCCGTTCCTTCAACTCCCGGAGCTCGAGGGTCAGGCGCCAGGTCTCCTCGACGCGCGCCTTCAGTTCCGCGCGCGGCCCGGCGCTTCCGGAGGCTCGAGGAACGCCTCGACCCGCCAGCCCGCGGCCTCGGCGGCGCGCAGGCGCTCGGTGAGCGAGCGCTCGAGCGTGCGCGCGGCCTCCGGGTCGGGCCGCGGCGCGGCGGCGATCGCGAGCAGCGCGCGGAGCGCCATCCACCACACCATCCGCTCGAAGGGCTCCTTGCGGAAGTAGTGGGCGCCCTGATGCTCGTGCTTGTCGATGAGCCAGGCGACGTCGGGGTCGTCGAGCCAGAGGTAGGCCGCCGCGGGCCGTGCGGGCGGCGGCGCCGCGCCCGGTGCCCAGACGGCGTGCGCGAA
>Ga0315275_10006307_pt1 | contig 11327 bp, 9 predicted proteins | sample YL17G03_0_MG_FD_205557 | JGI IMG/M metagenome (GOLD analysis project Ga0315275, IMG submission 205557) | Sediment microbial communities from Yellowstone Lake, YNP, Wyoming, USA - YL17G03_0 | ecosystem: Environmental > Aquatic > Freshwater > Lake > Sediment | place: USA: Wyoming | collected...
GCGGCTGTCCTGATGTATTTGCTGGCTGTGGCCTTGTTGGTCGGTACCTGTTTCGCGAATAGGCCTGACAGGGCATAACCAGCTTCAAAATTGAATAGGCCTCACTCGTTGAGGCGAACCGAAAATTCCGGTGGCGATAGCGGAGGGGCCACACCCGTTCCCATTCCGAACACGGAAGTTAAGCCCTCCAGCGTCGATGGTACTGCGTGGGGAACTGCGTGGGAGAGTAGAACGTCGCCGGATTTTCTTGTTTTTTATGGGGGAGGTTGCGTGACAGCGCACCCTCCCCCAATCTTATGTGTAGGCCGCGAGATGATGGCCTCTCTTGTTCACTCCCCGCGCTCGACTCTACGGAGCCCAGCGTGGAACCGGGACAGCCGCGCTGGCGGCCTCCCCCGCGGGAGCTGCAAGCCTCTCTCGTGAGAGCATATGGTCAAGGTTGGCAGTGCCCAGCGCACCCAGGGCGATCACGGTCGCCGAGTGCTCCACGTGTCGGGGCACAGCCTTGTCGAAGGTATCGGCCTCCGTGTGGGCCGGGTAGGCTCCTGTCGTGCTATCACCCTGACCCCACCAGAAGGAGGGGATGCCTGCGGCCAGGAAGGCCGCCTGGTCGCTGCTGCCCATAGCCATGACCTTCCTCCGGACACCGGTGGTGGTGCCGGCAGGGTCGATTCCCAGGCTGGCCAAGTCCTCCTTGGAGAGCTTTACAGCCTGGGCGTCTCCGCCGCAGCTGCCAACCATCATTAGCTTTCTTCCCTTGGAATCGACGCCGCGCTTGAGGTCCTCCTCCGTGATTCCCAGGGCCTTGAGATCCGCGTCCACTTCTTCAAGGCTGCCGTCGGGGTTTCGCTTGAGGACCTTCCTCATCATCCAGGTCGGGCCGTCTCCGCATCCCTGAGATGCCACCGCGTCCTTACAGCAATTGGGATCGGCCTTGGGTAGGTAATCGACTAACTCGACTCCGAAAGGCATCCCCGCATCGATTTCCTTCGCGGGGGCGAATATGGCCTCCATGTCCGCCAAGAGCGGCTCGGTGGCCGATATCTTCGATATGTAGCTGCTGCCGTGATCCATGTTGTACATCGCCGTGATCTTGGGCACGAGCTCCGGATGGGCCTCCAGGTATCCTCTTGAGCCGACCAGACCCACCTCTTCGCCCGCGAACAGGATGAAACGGATGGTTCTGCTGGGCCGGGCGCCGGCCTCCAGAAGTAGCCTCGCGGCCTCCATCACAGCCGCAACCCCGGCGGCGTTGTCGGTCGCACCCGTGCCGTGCGGGGGCGAATCGATGTGCGCTCCCACAATGACGTACTCCTCGGGCCACTCCGTTCCGGGGATGTCGGCAACTACGTTATAGAGCTTCACCGGCCCGCCGTCCGCGTTTCTGAAGGTCACCTTCCTCAGGAATCTCTTGACGGCACGGGCGCGACCGGTTTCGAAGAATCCGCTCGCTATCTCGCCGCACTCCTCGAGATGGACGTTTGCCAGCCCGAATTGTATCAGTTGGTCGCGGGCCCACTCGCACGCTTCCTGGTCGCTCCGTGTGCCGGCCGGGCGCGCGCCTATCTGGTTGCACATATGCTCCAGGTGTTCCATCGCCCGGTTGTCCGTCGTGCCGATCTCGATAATCCGATCGGCCAGAGCCGGGTCGTGGGGATTACGGGACTTCGCGTTGCCCGCAAGGGTGTGACTCGGGCTCACCAGCCCGACGCCGGCCAATCCGGCGCAGGCCACCGCGGCCAGCGCTACTGCTACTGCGAACCTCGCTCTTCCTGCCATTTCGGCACCTCCTTCGGTCCGACAGGGGGCCTATCATACAGGGGGCATGTCATGTTGCAGGGGTGCTATCCGGAATGCTCCCCAAGCCGTATCATCATCGCAGTTGCGCTCTTAGGACACAGGGAAGCGAACTCATTGCACGCCTTGATCTCATCGGGCACTTCCTCGCGGTCCACGCCAGCGAATCCCAGGCGCTTGAAGTAACCGGCCGCATCGATCGTGAGCAGGTAGATACCGTCGAGGCCCGCTTGCTTGGCCCAGGCTAGGCGGTCACGCACCAGGCTTCGGCTCACCGCTCGTCCTTGCCAGGCAGGGAGGACTGCAACGGACCGCAGCAGGCCTTGGCCGCCGTAGACCTCCACCCCTGCGACCCCGATCACGTGGTCGCTGGCCGCGGCTGTGGCCAAGGCTACGGCGTAACTCTCTGCCAGATGCTGCTCCACGCCCGATGTGGGGAGGCCGCAGGTCACGAGCAGGTCACCGACGGGACCGAGATCCGTGCGTAGCGCTTTCCTTATCCAGAACTCCACCTTCATGTGCTGTCCTCTATTCGACTCAAACACACCAGGGGATGAGAAGTTGCACCTGACAACTAAATTCTCAAAAAAACCTGCCGGGCTCAGGGTTCGCTGCATGCTCCCGGGCGTCCTGGTTTCCCTGGCCTCTTTCGTTTGCCCGCAAACCTCTGGGACGCCGCGTCGGCAAGCCTCGCAACAAGGCTTGTTGTTGCCGCGCGGACCGCCGGATCGAGGTTCTGGATCAAAGCCTTCATTTCATCGACCAGGTCCCGGATGATTCGTTTGTGAAGGGCCCTGCCCCTGGCAGTGACCTCCAAGCTTAAGGCGCGGGCGTCTTCAGAGTCCACCACGCGACTGACATAGCCTTTCCTTTCAAGCGAATCGATCACCCGGCTTGCCGTGCTCTTGTCGAGATAGAGGTCCGCAGCAAGGGCGTTCAGGGTGGTCGGGCCGAGCCTCAAGAGGGCGCTAATGGCATAGCATTGCGTGACGGATACATCATAATAGAAGATGCACTTGCGGTCCCGGAACTGATAAACGCGGACGAGTTCACTCACCGCATTGTGGAGATCCCGCGCGTGTCTCGTGAGCTCCCCGTCAGCGGTCGGGGATTGTCCCCACAATGGTCGCGGCATTGTGCTGCACCTCTGTATCGTACTGTTCCCTTTGGCTTCGAGGGTCCCCATCCTGCTTAGTTGCTACTACCAACTATAACCACACTCCCGGCTGCTGTCAAGCTGCTGTTCAAGAGGAGAGTCTTAACCTCTGGGCTCGAGGCTGTTCAGTCCAGTATTGCGCGGGAGAGCAAAACGTCGCCGGATCGTTGTTTCTTGCGGAGCCAGCTAGCGCAAACCCATGCCACGGACGGCGTAGTGGCAGGCTAGACCAACGCCAATAGCGAGCGTGAAGCTCAGCAACGTGCCGATCAGGATGTATTCGGTTTCCTTTCTCTTGCCGGGAGAACCTCCGTCTCCGAAGCGGAGGATTGACTTGGCGGCAATCAGGAAGCCTATGGCTTCGAAGCGCCCGATTAAGACGAATGTGAGAATCAGGAGGCGTTCGAGGCGGCCGATCCACAGACCTGCTTTGTCAAGCCCTAGCGCACGAGGTGAATCGGCATCCTGGGCATCCTGGCCCAGCTGCAGCCTAAGGGGTGCTGTAGATCTTCCGATCAGAATGCCGGCAGGCCAGAAGAGCGACAAGTAGCAGAGAGCGACCAACCAGACCCTGGGATCGGCCAGTGCGCGGGCAACGGCAGATGAAAACAGATGCACCGCCGTCGTAGACAGAACCATCCAGCATCCTAGAAGCACCGCCATGTGGGCCAGTTGATCGAGAGCAAACACCCTGCCGCTGTCCCCAGCCCTCGATTTGAGGCCGTCAATCACCACGTGGGAACACAGCACGACGGGAATCAGCCATACCGCGGACCAGCGCCACGCGACGACATAGACGGCAGCAGCGGCAATCGCTCCATGCAGGTAGAGGCGTCTTGATCTCCACGTTATCTCACGCCGCTCGGTGATCCAGTCGGCTGGCTGCGCCACAAAATCCGCCACCACATGCGCGGCTATAAGCCGTACGAGTACGCCGATACTGCTACTCTCAGCACTCATTATAAGCTCCAGGGCTTATATCGCCATATTATAATCTCAGGGGCTTATTTTCGATGACACCAAGTGCTCATATCTTTGGCAGAGATCCTCGACAGCTGAGGCTCCCGCAGTCTTGAGCCTGCTCACGACGGCCGGTTGGGATATGCCCATCGTCTTGGCCGCGTCGGCCTGTGTAATGCCCCTGAGATGGGCAATTACAGCTTCAGCCTGTTGCGGCGACCATCTGCTGGCGACAACGTCGAGGAGGGCGAGCTCGGTATTGAGCTCGCTATCGATCTCGGGCCAGGCGCTCTCGACCCGCAGTCTCCTGTCGCCCTTCATCTTGTCGAGTGGAGGACCCGATCTTCGGAATGCTTCACCGTCGCCCTCCGACACGGCGCGGGTCGGCAGAGAATCGATCGTGCCAATACCGATTGCGATTCGACAGTCGGGGGCCTGTCGCCGTCTGGAGGGCCGGATTCGATGTCGGAGCCCCGCTCGAATGAGGATCGCACCCCGCAATGCGAGTTCGGGTCTCAATATCACAGCCTGGAAGCTATCTCCGCGATACATCTGGAACTTGACCGCCGTGCGGCCCGGCAATGAGCGATTCAGGCTCTCCAAACTTGACTTTAGAGCGTTGAGCATCCGATGGCGCTCGGGCTCTCTGGTCCGTGAATAGCCAACTATGTCACCGGTAAGCACTGCCGAAATCCGCTGCGGCTTGCCCATGTCCATGGTCGCCTCTTTCCAGGGAATAAGCTCTGGAGCTTATTTGCGGGCATTATAACCCCCTGGGCTTAATGCGCAAGCTTATTGTGCCAGCGCCGATGGTACTGCGTGGGGAACTGCGTGGGACAGGAGAACGTCGCCGGATTTTTGTTCTTATGGTGCGCCAGCTAGCCGGAACCCATTAGCCGGAACCCATGGCCCGGGCTGCGAGGGCACTGCGGTGGAGTAGGTCGTCGCCAGATCCTTATTCTCTCTTGCGGCGGGCCTCAAGGAACTTACTGCGGATTCTCTCAAACTCGGCGAGCTTGCCCTCGCCGGCAGACCATCGACGAATGTCTCTGATATCAACCGCGGCATTCTGCGTAACAAGCAGAGCCTGCTCGAGGCACTGCTTGTCACCCCAGTGATAGTAGGCGGCCAGTCTGTCCTTGACGCAGTCGGTAGGCGAGAGAAGTACGAGGGTGCCTGTGGGAAACGTCAACTCGGCCGTGTGGTGAACGGGTTCGTTGCCCACCGCGAGCGGCCCGGCCAGAAAATCCAGGAAGAAGTCGGTGTCGGGGTGCTTGAAGCATCGGTCGCTCTCCGTGAAGCCCATCGCTGAGAGCACTTCCTGGAGGCGTTTCCTGCTACTCGGCACATTCTCGACGAAGTCAAGATCATAGGACTGATAGCGATTCCCGGTGTAGATTGACACGCAGGCGCCGCCGGAAAGCACGGCTCTGATGCCATGCTTCCTCAAGTGCGAGGACACGTAAGCCGCGAACTCCGCGAGTGACATCCTGGCTACGGACTTCACAGCGGCTTGCCCTTTCTTCTCGGTCTTCGGCGGGTAATCACAAGGTTCTCCCTGGCCTCCGGAGGATAGAACTCAATCGCTTTCTCAAGGAGGCATCTCAGCTCCGGGAGAAACGGATACCGGGGGTTCAGGCCGAACAGTCTGGTCTTGCCCACCTGGTGGCTGTACAGCACACCTCCGAGTTCCAGGCGGTCAAGCTGCTTCTGGATGGGGTCGAGATCAGTCTTGAAGAAGCGTGCAATCTCTCTTGCGTAACCCTCAGGACGGCCGCAGAGGTAAAGCAGAATTCTCTCTCTGTTCTTTGATCCCAGCAAGGGCTCGAGCATGATCGTGACCTCCTGTATAGGTCATATGACCTATTCATTAGGTCAGTATAGAATGCCGCCGCGAGCTCTTCAAGCGGATTCTTGCATGCCCGCGCCGCCTTGACTTTCCCTGCCGGGCGATATATGTTGATTTGACGTGTGAGACGAGACTCCAGAAAGGACGGAAGGCATGGCAGATAAGTCTTATAACGCCTTCGAGATGGCGCAAGCTCAATTCGACCGGGTTGCCGATCTCCTCAGTCTCGACGAGGCGACGAGAGACCTTCTGAGGACCAATCTCCGCGAGTATCACGTGAGCATTCCCGTCAAGATGGATGACGGGACGGTCAAGGTGTTCCGGGGATTCAGGGTCCAGCACAACGACGCCCGTGGCCCGGCCAAGGGCGGCATCCGCTTCCATCCAATGGAAACCATAGATACCGTGAGAGCGCTGGCGATGTGGATGACTTGGAAGACCTCCGTGGTCGACATTCCGCTCGGCGGCGGCAAGGGAGGGGTGGTCTGCGACCCGCACAATCTGAGCATGCGAGAGCAGGAGCTGATCTGCCGGGGTTGGGTCAGGCAGCTTGCACGGGAGCTGGGGCCGTCCCGCGACGTGCCGGCGCCAGATGTCATGACCAGCGCGCAGCACATGCTCTGGATGCTCGACGAGTTTGAGCTTATCCACGGCATGCGCCAGCCCGGCTTCATCACCGGCAAGCCGGTCGGGATGGGCGGGTCGCTCGGCCGCACCGAGGCGACGGGCTACGGCCTGGTCTTCACGCTCCGCGAGGCCCTCAAGGGGCTCAACATTCCCCCGGGTGACACTGCGGCCAGCGTGCAGGGCTTCGGCAACGTTGCCCAGTATGCGATCGAGCTCTATCAGCAGATATGGGGCAAGGTGGTCTGCGTCTCCTGCTGGGATCAGGCGGATCAGACCTCTTACAGCTTCCGCAAGAAGGATGGCGTCGATCCGGCTGCCCTTCGCGGCATCGCGGACCGGTTCGGCGGCATCGACAAGGTCAAGGCTAAGGGTCTCGGTTATGAAGTACTCCCCGGGGAGGCATGGATCGAGCAGGACGTTGACATTCTGATTCCAGCCGCGCTGGAGAATCAGATCACCAAGGACAACGTCGGCAAGATCAGCTCGCGGGCGAAGATCATTGCTGAGGGCGCCAACGGGCCGACCACTCCAGATGCCGACAAAGTGATTCATGAGCGCGGCATCTTCATGATTCCGGACCTTTTGGCGAACGCCGGCGGGGTGACGTGCAGCTACTTCGAGCAGGTCCAGAGCAATATGAACTACTTCTGGGAGAAGGACGAGGTCCTCGGCAAACTGGACACCAAGATGACCTCTGCGTTCAACGCCGTGAGCGATCTCGCGAAGAAGCGGAATCTCTATATGCGAGACGCGGCGTATGTAATCGCCGTCGGGCGCGTCGCCCAGGCGTGCAAGGATCGGGGTTGGGTCTAGACCGATGACCCGCTAGGCGTCACATGCGGAGACCGAACTACAGCCCGCACCACAGGTCGCTGCCCAAGTTCGACCGCCGGTTCTTCACGTCGAACGAGCGGTTCACCCATATCGGATCTGGGGAGCTTGGGGGCAAGGCGCACGGGCTTGCCCAGATGCATGGCATTTTGGAATCCAAGCTCAAGGACGCCTTCGCGCCGGCGATAACGATCGGTATTCCCAATCTCACGGTGATCACCACCGAGTTCTTCGACCTCTTCATGAAGGAGAACAATCTCTACGAGATTGCCTACTCGGAGGCCAGGGACGACCTCATAGCCCACGCTTTCATCAGGGCGGACCTTCCGGTGCGGCTGGTCGGGGATCTGCGGGCCCTGGTGGAGCAGGTCCATACTCCTTTGGCGGTGCGCTCCTCGAGCATGCTCGAGGACGCCATGTTCGAGCCCTTTGCCAGCGTCTACGGGACGAAGATGGTGCCGAACAACGAGCCCGCGGCCGATGCGCGTTTTCGCAAACTCGTCGAAGCCGTGAAACTGATCTACGCCTCGACGTTCTTCAAGGTGGCGCGCAATTACATGAAGGCCACTCATCACACCACGCTGGACGAAAAGATGGCAGTGGTGATCCAGGAGGTCGTCGGCTCGCGGTTCGGCGACCGTTTCTATCCCAACATCTCGGGAGTGCTCCGGTCGTACAACTTCTATCCGATGGGTCACGGCACGCCCCAGGAAGGCGTGGCGGAGCTGGCCTTGGGGCTGGGCCGGACCATCGTCGACGACGGTGTCTCCTGGGCCTTTTCGCCGGCTTACCCGGCGACCGACCCCCCGTTCAAGTCGATCGGGGATCGCCTGAAGCATACTCAGACTCGCTTCTGGGCGATCAATATGGGCAAGCCCGCGAAGTATGATCCTATCGATGAGATCGAGTTCCTGGAGAACTGCAGCATTGCGGAGGCCGAATACGATGGGGCGCTGCGGTACATAGCCTCCACTTACGTGGGGCAGGATGACCGGATCGTGAGCGGGACCGGGGTCAAGGGTCCTCGCATCATTGATTTTGCGCCGATCCTCAAGGACAGGATGCTCCCGCTGGGCGATCTTCTCACGGCTCTCAAGCAAGTGTGCGAAGATATGCTGGGTACGATGGTGGAGATCGAGTTCGCCATACGGCTCGATCACCGGCATTGCGAACCGGCGGAGTTCGGCTTCTTACAGGTGAGACCGATGGTGGTGTCGGAGGCGACGGTGGACCTGCCCGCGGAGGAACTGGCCGGGGAGCCCGTGCTTGTCGGTTCGGAGCAGGCGCTCGGCAACGGCGTCCTCGATACGATCAGGGATGTGGTGTATGTTGATCCCGAGAGGTTCGACCTTATGAAGACGCGGCTCATTGCCTCCGAGATCGAACCCTTTAACCGAGCCCTGGTAGAGGTCCGCAAACCGTACCTCCTGATAGGTTTTGGGCGATGGGGAACGACCGATCAGTCCGCCGGCATACCCGTGGACTTCGGACAGATATCGGGTGCGAAGGTAATCGTGGAATCGGCGCTCCCCGAGCTCGGGGCCGGGATGAGCCAGGGGTCACATTTCTTTCACAACGTGACAAGTTTCAAGATATTCTTCTTCTCGGTTCCACATGAGAGCGCGTACGGCATCAAATGGGATCGGATCCTGCGGCAACGCGTCGTCTCGCGGTCCGATTTTGTCGTCCATGCCGAGTTCGAGCAGCCGCTTTCTGTCAGGGTGGATGGCCGGAGCGGCAGAGGGGTGATCATAGGTGTGTAGCCAGAAAGAGAAGGGCGAGGACCTTGCCCGGTTCTTCCGGGAGCGGGCAAAGGAGTTGGAGTGCCTTTATCAGATCGAGGAGCTCTTGCTCGACGACGAAGCGAAGATTGCGGACGTATGTCGCAGCATTGTCCTGGTGATGCCGTCGGGCTGGCAGTACTCCGAGACTTGTTGCGTGAAGATAACCATCAGGGCGGAGACCTTCCAATCTCTTGATTTCGTTGAAACGCCCTGGGTGCAGAAAGCGGATGTCACCATTCAGGACGTCAAAGTAGGAGAGATAAGTGTCGTCTACATCAAGGAAATGCCAGATGTTGACGACGGGCCGTTCCTCAAGCAGGAGCAGAGGCTGCTCAAGACGATCGCTGACCGGCTCGGCAATTTTATGTTGCATCAGCAGCTGCGGCAGGAAGCAGAAGATCGTCTGGAGGAGCGCGAGCGCGAGAGCACGGGGGAGTGGCGGGTCGCTCTGAATCTTCTCCATCACACCGATCCCGCCCTCTTTGAGACGATCTCCGAGAAGATGCTCAACCATCTGTGTTGGAGCGGCATCGAAGAAGCAGAACGGCTGCGCCAGAAGCTCGCCCCCGCCGGGATGCGGTTCGAACCCGGCGCGGATCGGGAATCCAACGTTCCGTACCGGCTCCAGCCATTCGAAATCACCGATCAGACGAGCGATGATATATTCCGGATCGCGTCCAAGACCTACTCAAATGAGGAGATCCTCGACGAGATCCGGAAGTGGATTCAGGACGACAAGCTTAGCTTCCTGCTGCCCCTCAATTATCGCAACCAGTCACTTGGGGAGGTGATCGGGGCGGTCCGCCAGTACCGGGACATGGTACCTGAGGGCTTCGAGCTTTCTGAGGCCGCAAGGAAAGGCGTGATTGTATCGCTGATCCGGCGGTTCCTCTCCACTCAGCTAGCCTACATCAACATTGCCAAGAAATACATCGACATCCGCGATTTCTTTGAAATCCTCGATCGCATCATCTATACGCCTGAGAGCCACGGCCTGCTCGGCGGCAAGTGTGCCGGGCTCTTGCTCGCGCAGCAGATTATCAACAAGTCCTACGGCGGTGACCCACTCTTTTCGAGCGTGAAGGTGCCAAAGAGCTGGTACCTTCCCTCGGATGTCTTGCTCGGGTTTGTCAGGTTCAACAAGCTGGACGAAGTGGTCGAGCAGAAGTATAAGGACATCAATCAGGTGCGCCTCGAGTACCCGCACGTGATTCATACCTTTAAGGACAGCCGGTTTCCTCCCGAGATCGTGCAGGGGCTTTCGATGGTGCTCGACGAGCTGGAGGGAGTGCCGCTGATCATCCGCAGTTCAAGCCTGCTGGAGGACAGCCTGGGGGCGGCTTTCTCCGGCAAGTACAAGAGCCTTTTCCTCGCGAATCAAGGCAACAAGCACGAGCGGTTGCGGGCCCTTCTCGACGCCATCGCCGAGGTGTACGCTTCAACCTTCGGGCCCGATCCGATCGAGTACCGGGCCGAGCGGGGGCTCCTCGATTTCAGCGAGGAGATGGGAATCATGATTCAGGGAGTGGTGGGGACGCGGATTGGCGACTACTTCCTTCCCGCCTTCGCAGGAGTGGCGTTCAGCCGGAACGAATTCCGCTGGTCGCCCCGGATAAGCCGCGAGGATGGGTTGATCCGAATGGTTCCCGGACTTGGCACCCGGGCAGTGGACCGGGTGAGTGATGACTATCCGGTGCTTGTTGCGCCGCGCCAGCCGGGCCTGCGCGTCAATGTCGCGCCCGAAGAGGTGGTCTACTACTCGCCGAAGAAGGTCGATGTCATCAACGTGAAGACCAACACCTTCGAAACGCTGGACGTGGCCGATCTTGTGCGCAGGCACGGTACGGAAATGCCAATGATCGAGAAGCTGGTTTCGGTTTACGACGGTCAGCACCTGCGCCGGCCCCTGGGGATGCAGATCGATTTCGAAAGGGACGTACTTGCGTTTACCTTCGACGGACTGCTCTCCGAGTCTCCTTTCGTCAAACAGGTTCATGCGATTCTGCGGCTTCTCGAAGAGAAGATGGGAACGCCCGTCGACATAGAGTTCGCTCACGATGGCAAGAACTTCTACTTGCTGCAGTGTCGGCCGCAGAGCTATTCGGAAGAGAGCGCCGCTGCTCCGATACCGAAGGACGTTCCCGCGGATCGCATCGTCTTCACCGCAAACCGTTATATCTCGAACGGCCGCGTTCGCGACATCACGCATATCGTCTACGTGGATCCGCTCAAGTATGCCGACCTGCCCAGCCGGGATGAGCTCGTTGAGGTCGGGCGTGCCGTCGGCAAGCTCAACAAGCTGCTTCCCAAGCGCCAGTTTGTG
>Ga0315275_10006310_pt1 | contig 11325 bp, 9 predicted proteins | sample YL17G03_0_MG_FD_205557 | JGI IMG/M metagenome (GOLD analysis project Ga0315275, IMG submission 205557) | Sediment microbial communities from Yellowstone Lake, YNP, Wyoming, USA - YL17G03_0 | ecosystem: Environmental > Aquatic > Freshwater > Lake > Sediment | place: USA: Wyoming | collected...
AGCCGCCGGCCGGCCTCAGTGGCACGGGCGACCTCGTCGGCCGGAAGCGCGGCCCTCGCCTGGTCGACGAACTCGCGACCCGGCGTCTCGTCCGAGTAGACGTTGACAATGCCCTCCTCCGCTGCGTAGACCTCTGCCGCAGCGGCGATCTGCACAGCCCTCTCGGGCCTGCCCTCGACCGCCTCGGTCGCGGCGAGCCCGACAAGCGAGAGCCCGACTCCGCGAACGCTGGCGACGTCGGTGTACGCCTGCACCGACTCGAGGAATGACAGGCGCGCGTGCCCGGAGTCGTCGTGTCGAAGTTGCAGCCACGCCGTCTCGGAGAGGATCCGGGCTTCCTCGGCCCGGTCGCCGATCGTCTCGAACGCAGCCAGAGATTGTCGATAGAGGGCGAGGGCAGCGGAGACGTCACCGCGGGCCGACGCGACCTGGGCCAGGCCGCCGAGCGACAGCCCGGCGCCCTCCTGGTCGCCGAGTCGCCGCTGGATCTCGAGTGCCTGCGAGTAACTCGCCTCGGCCGCGTCGAGGTCGCCGGCGACCGCGTTCGCCATACCCGCGAAGCTCGAGGCGAATCCTTCTGCCCAGCCGAAGCCGATCGCCCGGCTTCGCTCCACCCCTTCCGCCGTGGCGGCCCGGGCAGCTTCCGGGTCGGAACCGAGCAGAGCGAGGGCCTTGAAGAACGTCGCGAGGCAAAGCTCGCGGTCGGCCGAGATCTCGGCCGCGATACGTTGCGACTCGGCCCATTCCTCCGTGGCGCGCTCGAACTGACCGAGCATCCACGACGCCAGGCCGGCCGTGCGAAGGGCGCCCGCCCGCCCCCGGGTGGGAGCCTTGCCGGGTGCGGCGTCGAGGAAGGACGCGGCGTACTCCCGCGCCGTGAGGTTCTTGCCTCGGATGTGCCAGTACAGGAACAGGTCACCGCACATCTGCATGCCCGCTTCGCAGGCGGCCGCGTCCCCCTGCCGTGCGGCCACCAGGAGCGCGTCGAGCGCGGCCTGGAGGTTGCCCTCCTCGGTGATCCCCCGTTCCAGGGACCTGATCTGATCGGGGCCCTCGACGCCGTCGCGGATCTGCTTGGCGAAGGTCGCGTACCGGCGTGCATGCCGCAGAGTGAGATCACCCGTCTCGCCGGCGGCGTCGAGCCGCTCGCGGGCATATGCGCCGATCGTCTGAAGCATCCGGAGCCGGTCACCCTGGGCATCCACCTGAGCGAGCGCCTTGTCGACAAGCGACTCGAGCTCGTCGAGCACGGTCTCGCCTCGATCTGCGCAGACGGCCTCGACGTCGGCAACCGTGCATCCTCCGGCGAAGACGGCAAGGCGTCGGAAGAGGCGCTGCTCCGACTCCGTCAGGAGCGAGTGACTCCAGTCGATCGTGGCGCGCAACGTCTGCTGCCGCTCGGGAGTGTCACGAAGACCCGTCGTGAGCACCTCGAGGACGCGGTCGAGCCGTTCGAGCAGCTCGTCCGCGGTCAGGAGCCGCAGCCGCACTGCGGCAAGCTCGAGGGCCAGAGGCAGGCCGTCGAGACGCCGACAGACGGCCGCAACAGCACTCGCGTTGTCGGGCGTCAGCTCGAACGAGCTCTTCGTCGCCCTCGCCCGCTCGACGAACAACGCGACCGCCGGCGAGGCGAGAAGCGACTCGGTGGAGTCGCCGTCCCTCGCCGAGGGGAGCGCGAGCGGGGCCAGGGGGTACTCCCGCTCAGGCCCGATCCTGAGTGGCGTCCTGCTCGTCGTCACGATCCGCAGCGCGGGACAGCGCTCGACCAGCCACGCCACATCGGGCGCAGCCTGTGCCACCTGCTCCAGGTTGTCGAGGAGGAGGAGCGCCTTCCTGTCCCCGATCAGCGCGACGAGCCCGTCACCGAGCGATCGCTCCTCGGCCTCCTTCACGTCCAGCGCCTCAGCGAGCGCGGGGAGGAACGCCGCGGGATCGGTGACATCGGCCAATGGGACGAACGCGACGCCGTCGAGGAACTCCGGAGCGAGCGACCGGCCGAGCCCTATGAGGAGCCTCGTCTTCCCTACACCCCCCGGGCCGGTGATCGTGACGAGTCGGTGCTGGCGGCTCAGCTCGATGAGCGACGCGAGGTCGGCGGCACGACCGAGGAGCGGGGCTGCGGGCTCGGGCAGGTTGCTGGGCAAGCTGGCAAACCGGTTGCCCTTCCCTTCGAGCGCCGCCGACTCCGGGACGACGACGCCGTCCGCGACCACCGCGTAGAGCTCGAATGGTCGCCCGACGTTCTTGAGTCGAAACCTCCCGAGCGCGACAACGCCGACGTCGCTGCGGTTCCCGATCTGCTCGTACGCGGAGTCGGACAGCATCACGCCACCGGGCACCGCGAAGGACTCGATCCGGGCTGCGATGTTCACGGCGACGCCTGTGAGCCGCTCGGGCTCCACGATCACCTCGCCCACATGGATGCCGACGCGAACCGGAATCTCCAGTGCCGCGAGCTCCCGCTGGATCTCGACCGCGGCGAGCACCGCCGCCAGCGAGCTCTGGAACATGCTCATGCTGCCGTCCCCGAGGCGCTGCACGATCGTCCCGCCGAAGGCGGCGTGGTTGCTCTCGAGCACACTCCAGTACCGGCTGCGCTTCTCGATCGCCAGGCCCTCGTCGGCCTGCACCATCGCCGTGTATCCGACCATGTCGGTGAACATCACCGCGACGAGCCGGCGCTCCAGCCGCTCACTCACGGCTCGCCCCCCGGCCCGCACGGAAGACGGGACCATCCATGAAATCGACCATACCGCAGTCCGCCCGTCGCGACCAAGGAGGATTCGCACGGGGTCAGCGGCGCGAATTCCTCCGTCCCAGAACGAGGAGCGCACCGATCCAGCACGCTGCGAGCAGTCCAACGGAGATGTCCCGGATCACGAAGACGAGCATCGTGCCTCCGTTATCGGCAGCGGCTTCGACTCGCTACAGAGCGCTTGCCGCCGCTCTCGTATCCCAAGGAGGCCCCGCCCACGAAGGGCCCCTTCCCCCGAGCTCCCGCTGCCAGCCCTCCGGGCGGAACACAAAGCCTGGTGGTCAGGGACCGTGCCGCAGCGTCCACGACCGCAGACGCGGCGTCCGGCCGTTCCTAGCCGCCGGATTTGGATCGGTGTCTTCACCGATGAACGATGACGACGCGCTGTCATGCGACCGGCCCGTCGCCCGAATCCGCGAAACCCCGGATGTGAAGCCGCCGTGCTCGGTCTATGCCTTTGGTAGGCACCGCATCGTGAAACGGAGGTGATCTTCGATGCAAGCGACTACGGCTTCTGCCGGCCCGGCGTTTCCGGTTCGGTTGGAGGGCCATCTCGAGCGGCCATCGCGGCTCCTGTGGATCGTCAAGTGGCTGCTCCTCGTTCCGCATTTCTTCTGCCTCGCCTTCCTCTGGCTGGCGTTCGCACTCCTCTCGTTCGTGTCGTTCTTCGCGCTTCTGTTTGGAGGCCGCTACCCGCGCGGCATCTTCGGGTTCAACCTCGGGGTGCTTCGCTGGACCTGGCGCGTAGCGTTCTACGCCTTTGCTGCGAACGGGACTGATCGCTACCCGCCGTTCACGCTGGCGGACGTGCCCGACTATCCGGCTCGGCTCGAGATCGACTATCCGGCGTCGCAGCGGCACGGCCTGCCGCTGATCGGCTGGTGGCTTGCCGGAATCCCGCAGTACATCGTCTCCGGGATCTTCATGGGAGCCGGGATGCTGACCTGGCAGGTCGGTACGAGCTCCTCGTGGTCGATCGGGATCGGACTCGTCGACCTACTCGTCTTCTTCGCCGTGATGGCGCTGCTGTTCGGCGGCGTCTACCCGCGCTCGATCTTCGACCTCGTCCTGGGTCTCAACCGCTGGGTTCTGCGCGTCGGCGCCTACGCCGCGCTGATGACCCGGGAGTACCCACCGTTCCGCATCGACACCGGCGAGACCGATCCCGGCCAGATGTCACTCTTCTCCGCCGCCGCGACCGCAGACACAGTGACCGGAGCCGAGGAGGAGCGATGGGGCGCCGGACGTGTCATCGCGCTCGTCGTCGGGAGCGTCGTCACCCTGATCGCTCTCGCCATGGTGGCCGCCGGCGTCACCGTCGTCGTGTACGACCAGACCCAGCGGGACGCGAACGGCTACCTGATGACAGGCCCCACGACGTATGACACCGGCACCTACGCGTTCGTCTCCGAGAGCTACCGCACGGGTGCGGACGGCATCCCGGGCGCCCTGATCGGCACGCTCCGGATTCGCACCCTGGCCACGCGACCGGTCTTCCTCGGAATCGGACCGGCCGCCGCCGTCGAGACCTACCTGGCGGGCGTCAACCGGGAGGTCGGGCAGACTGCTGCTCGTCCGGGTGACTTCCGGGCGCGGGAGGGCGGGCCGCCGAGCGGCGCCCCGACCTCGCAGACGTTCTGGACGGCGCAGGCCGTCGGAGCCGGCACGCAGACGCTCACGTGGAAGCCAGCCTCGGGCCGTTGGAGGATCGTCCTCATGAACACGGACGGCTCGCCGGGGGTGCTCGCACGCGGCAGCGCGGGTGCGACGGTCCCTCACCTGCTGGCGATCGGTGCCGGCATCCTGGCGGCAGGCGTGTTCGTCCTGCTGGTCGGCAGCGGGATCATCTTCGCCGCCGTCCATCGGCGGGCATCTCGGGGGTAGACGCGTATGGGCGGCTGTTGGGAGGGGCGCCCGCCACGGCTGTCAAGATCAACCAGCAGGGAGGTCGCCGCCGGCGCCTCTCGGACAACGGCAGGGTCGAGCTGCCATGATCCCTCGGCTAAGGTCGCGTGAGAGCCGTCGATGGAGGAGCGGAGTGTCCGGCCCAACGCCCAAGAAGCCACGACTTCCTCCCCGCTGGTTCATGCACGCGTTCTGGATCACCCACCGGCGCCTCTACGGCCTGAGCGGTGGCCGAGTGGGATTGTGGCGGCCGAAGCCCGGCAAGTGGGGCGCCATGCGGCTCACCACCATCGGACGGCGGACAGGCCGCGAGCACCCGGTGATCGTCGGCTACCTCGAGGACGGCCCGAACTTCGTCACCCTGGCCATGAACGGCTGGGGTGACGGCGAGCCGGCGTGGTGGTTGAACCTGCAGGCCCATCCCGACGTCCGGGCCGACCTGGCCGATGGGCCCCGCCAGGTCAGCGGCTGCGCCGCCCAGGGCGAGGAGCGGGAACGCCTGTGGGACCGGTGGCGCCAGATCGATAAGAACCTCGACGCCTACGCCACCCGCCGCTCGATGGAGACCGCGGTGGTGATCCTGGAGCCACGGCCCGGGCCGTAGGCCCCCGGAATCCAACAACGCCGGGAGATCCGACTCCGTTCCGATGGCCCGCCCGACCGAAGGACATCCTCGCCAAGATCGAACGCGCCCGCGCCGTCCTCACCGATACGCGAACCAGTTCCGTGTCAGAGCACGAGCCCGAGTCAGGCTGATGTGAGCCGGATCCCAGACGAGGTAACCGCCCGAGATCCGGAGTTGAGCCAAGCCGAAATCGGCCGTATCGCAGATGAGGTCGTGCGGCGACTCGATGCTGACCCGAAAGCCAGGCCTACCGCATGACGGCTCGGTGGTCACTGATGTCAACTGCCATGATGGGTCATGGCCCGTAAGGTCGAAACGGTCATCATCGGTGGGGGGATCGCCGGTCTGGCCTGCGCTCGCCGGCTCCACGACGGCCGGCGACCGTTCCTGCTCATCACGGAGAACCTCGGCGGCCGCATCCGCACGTCACGAGACGGCGCGGTCAACCTCGGCGCGTACTACGTGAGGAGCGACTACAGCCACGTCAACCGGTTCGTCGACCGGGGCCGACGGATCGAGCGGCGCCATCTTCTGCGCGGCGACGAAGACGGTTCCTTCACGCACTCGGACTTGCCGCTGCTGCGGCATCCGGCGCAGGTTCTCCGTTTCCTTCGACTCATGCGGAGTTTCCGGCGCCACTACGAGGCCTTCAAACGAGATTGCCTGCTGGTATCGCAGGCCCAGGCGATCAGGGCCGATCCGCTGCTCTGGGACCTCTACCACGAGCCCGCGCCCCGGTTCATCGAGCGACACCGAATCGAGGACATCACCCGGTCGTATCTCGCTCCTGCCGTCCGCGGGTTGGCCTTCACGCCCGTTGAAAGGCTGACCGCGTTCACCCTGCTGGTCGGGGTTCTGGACTTCGTCGTCCCCATCTTCGAATACACGCCCCGCTTCGACGTGCTCACGGACGGGTTCCAGGATGCCTTGCTGTTCGACTCGGTGACGGAGGTGACGCCCACCTCGAACCACTACTCGATCCAGACACGCGACGGTGGCAGCGTCACCGCCGACAACGTCGTAGTTGCCACCCCCATCGACGTTTCAGCCCGGCTGCTCGATCTCGGCCCCGTGAAGAGCCCCGTCTCTGCACACATCTCCCTGGTGCGAGGCGATCTGCGTCGCCCGTGGGCAGCGTCCACCGTGAGCCTGTTTCCACCGGGCGACCCCATCCTCGCGCTCGCCCGGCAGGCGGGTGGGTCGATCCTGCTCTCCTCGGTCTCCGAAGATCCCGGCTTCGCACGGATCTTCAGCAGCTGGGAGGTCGTCGAGCATTACCACTGGAACCCGGCGTTTCACCTCGTGGGAGACGCCCTCCTGGAGTGCGAGCAGCGGCCAGGCCTCTATCTCGTCGGCGACCACAACGTCTGCGATCTCGAGGATGCGTATATCACCGGTGTTTACGCCGCCAACAGGATTCTCGCCGGCTCCGTCTGACCGAGCACCCGAGTCGTCGCTCAGCCGGTCAAGCCCGAGCCGAGGTTCGGTAGTTCCGGGTAGGCGGAGTCAGCGGCTGCGCGGATGCCGGACGTCGGGTGGCGGCTCAGGATTGGAGGCGAACGGAATGACGGGAAGGCCGACACGTGACCGGTGATCGCCCATCGCGCCTGAAGATCGCGGCGGAGGCGTGCCTGCTCATCGCTGTCGTGATCGTCGTTGCGAGCGACACGGTTGTCAGCGATCCCCGCGATCGCTGGGCTTTTGTGATCGTGAACGCCGCCATCGGTCTGCTCGGATGGTTCCGACCCTCCTCGGCAGGGTGGCTGCTCCTCTCCCTGTTCGGCGTCGTCTCGCTGATCGCCCTTGTCGGCAACTCGTCCATCGACGCTCCGCCGCTCGTCACGGGTGGGGTGGTCGCAGGGCCACTCGTGGTTGGGCTGCTGTTCGTCCTGGCGGCCAGGGTGTCGCACAGTGATCCCGGCCCGAGTCCGGAAGTCGCTCAGAAGCGGGCTGCGTGCTACGTCGGTCTGCACTCCTGGGCTCCGGCCACGACGGCCGGGGCGCGGTACCTCAGGTGCAAGTACTGCGGAAAGTACGGCGGCACACCGCCCGCGCCGTGGCAGTACCACGAGTGAGCACACTCAGACCGCGGGCTCCGCAACCGCGACGACCCGGTCGCCCAGTGCGTCGGGTGAGATGCCGCCCCGGGCGCGGTGAACCGCCGGAGTCCCCAGCGTCCCCAGGACGGCCCCGCCCACTCCATTGACTTCTGATTGTGACTATGCGTACAGTCGTGTGCTCAGCGGGTCGAGTCGCGCAACCACGCCCTCCTGAGGCAGCCACACTTGTGGCCTCTGCGACGCCAAGCCCTCTCTCCCCGCTGATCTACCGGAGAGGGCGGATGCCCGACCTCAATGAGCGAAGGGAACACGATGCGCAGATCGTTCGTGGCAGTCGTCTCCCGGCGGCACATCGCGGCAGCCTTCACCGTCGCCCTCGTCGCTGCGGCGTTCGCCGCGCAGAGTTCCCCTGCCAGAACCACGTCCGCCGCGACGGGTTCCACCGCGACGACGAAGGTCGTCTCGAAGAAGTACGGATACACGGCCGTCCTCCCAGGGAAATGGTTTGTGCACTACGCGGTCGTCCCGTGGTTGGGCGGTTTTCCGTATGGCGAATCCCCTGACGAAGACTTCATCTTTGACTCGCGTGATCGGAAGTTCAAGGTGATGGCCATGCCGGTGTCGGCTGGCACGACGCTGGAGGACTGGACAGCGTCCCACGTCGACACGATGGAGACGTTCGTGATCGCGGATAAGCCGGTCTGTCACAAGGCGCGCGCGTTCCGTACCACGACGCTCGGTGGCGAACCGGCGCGCGAGTTCCAGTTCGCGTGCCTTCTATACGACGTCAACGTTGTCACCGCGGTTTACCAGGGCCGCGGGTACGCCTTCCAGTTCGTCTCGCCGACGCGGAACACCGCAGCATCCGACCGACGCACGTTCGCCGCTGGGCGACGCGCATTCCACTTCACCCCGAAATAGGGCAACGACCAGATCACGATCGAAGGCGGCTCGCATGAAGGCAGGTCAGCTCGTACTCTCGTCGCTGGTCATCTGCCTGCTGGCGGCGTGTGGCGGCACGACGCCAACAGCTTCGACGGCCAGTGCGGCTCCAGCCGGCGCGGTTCCCGCAAACGCGAGTCGCCTGGTCCTGGTCTGGAGCAGCAAGGGCGGTCCTCACCCATTTGGTGCGCCTGACGGCTTGGCGCTCGATCGGCGCGGCAATCTCTATGTGGCGGACAGTGACAACAACCGAATCCAGAAGCTCGACAGCCAGGGGCATCTGATCACGAAATGGGGCAGCCGCGGCAAGGGGGACGGCCAGTTGGATTGTCACTATTGCGGGGTTGCGGTTGGTGGAGACGACAACGTCTACGTCACCGATATCAACAATGAGCGTGTTCAAGTGTTCGACAGCAACGGCAAGTTCCTGAGGAAATGGGGCAAAGCAGGCAACGGAGACGGCGAGTTGTACAACCCGTTTGGGGTGGCGACAGATCGACAGGGCAACGTCTACGTCGCTGATCCGGTCAATGTCCGTGTCCAGAAGTTCGACCGGAACGGCACGTTCCTGGCGAAGTTCGGCAAGCTCGGCCTCGAAGCCGGTCAGTTCTCCGGCGAGCTCGCCGACATCGCCGTCGATGCCAGCGGGAACATCTATGTCACCGACCGGGGCAGGGGCCTCCAGAAGTTCGATCGCAACGGCCACTTTCTCGCTGCGTGGCGAACCTGCGGGGACAAGAGACCCGTCACCTCGGCGACGGGCGTGGCGCTGGATCGTCAGAGCAACGTCTATTTCTACGACCTGGCCAACGGCCGGATCTGCAAATACAGCAGCAATGGGCATTTCCTGACTGCGTTTGGCGGCTTTCACAACGACGTAGGGATGATCGCAATAGATCAGCAAGGTGACATCTACGTTGCTGAGGTGTTCGCCAATCGCGTCCTGAAGTTTCGTCAGAAATAGCGCCACAGGCAGCGCTGAAACGTACGACTGTCACGACACCAAGGGCAGCTCGGGGTGCGAGACTCGAGCTCGGCAAACTCCGCCGGCTCCGATTCGACGGCCGCACGGGAAGTCAGATCGCTGAGGGCCGTAGGTGGAGTCTGCCGGCTCAGGAGACGAAGAGCGGGGTCATCCGCGCGCGCTCGACGAGGCGCTCGATCTCGTCGTCGGCGGGTGGGCCGGCGAACCGCTCGGCCGCGTCGAGCACTGCGGGGAGCAGCGTCCGGTCGCCGACCGTGTTGAGGAACACGCGGGTATGCCCGAGCACGAACCAGACGGCCGTGTCGAGGTCCTCCTGCCGGGTCAGCGGCTCGTACCAGGTGCCCGCCGTGTGCTCGGCCGCGCCCCAGGGGCCCCGCGTGATTGCCTTGATCGTCTGCACGGCGACCCCGCGCTCGCCACAGACGCGAACGAGCTCGGCGAAATCGGGCCCGTAGACCGGGTCGCGCAACAGCGTCGGGTTGCAGGGCGCGAGCACCGAGTCGAACGGGAAGCGCTCGAGCGCCCCGACGTGCTGGTGGGCGACGGTCAGCCCGTGCCCGGTGACGCCGATGAAGCGGACGAGCCCCTCGTCGCGCGCCTCGAGTGCCGCCTCGAGCGCACCTCCCGGCCCGAGCGCCTGCTCCCACTCGCCCGGATGGACGAGGTTGTGGAGCTGGATCAGGTCGACCCCGGCGACGCCCATGCGCTCGAGCGAGCGGTGGATCGACTCCCTCGCGCCGGCTGCGGTGCGCTCGCCGGTCTTCGTCGCGAGGAAGAAGCGGTCGCGGTGCTCGGCGAGCCAGGGGCGAAGCTGATCCTCGGAATCGCCGTAGGTCGGAGCCGTGTCGATGTGGTTGATCCCGTGCTCGAGCACGAGCGCGAGGGTCGCCTCCGACTCGGCCGGCGTCGCCCCGTCGAGCGCGACGGCGCCGAAGACAACCCGCGAGCTCTGATGCCCGGTCGAGCCGAAGGGGGCCCGTTCGATGGCCATGGCTACAGGATACGCCGACACGGTCGCCCTCTGTGGCAGGGTGGCGACGCTCAGCCGAGCTGCGGGTGCTCTGCGACGATGAGGCGGACGCGGCCGCCGACGTGGGCCAGCGAGTCCGCGGCAACCCGCTGCCCGATCTCGCTCGCGTACGCGGCGTCGAACGCCGCCTGCGAGTCGAACCACAGCTCCGAGACGCCGTCGTAGCCCGCCTCGCCGTCGGCCAGGTTGAAGACCAGCCTGCGCAGGCCGGGCAGCTGCCGGGCGAGAGGGGCATGCTCCTCGAGCCACCAGCGGCGGAACTCCTCCGGCGTGTCGCCCTCGCGCCGCGTGAGCAGGATGATCGCCTTCACGTCAGCCCGGCTTCCTCGTGCGTGCGAATGCGCGACCACCGGCCGCGAGCGTGAGACACACGAGGATCTCGTCGTCACGGGGCGCGCCGGGGACGGCGATCTCGGCCGCGTCCATCTCGTCGAAGCTCCAGATGTCGTCCTTGTTCGTCAGCGGCATCGTGATCGCGGCTCCCGCAGCGTCCACCTTCTTCGTGGACGGGATGATCGCCGCGCCGCCGCCGATCGCCGCGCGGACGGGCGCGCCAAAGCGCGGGTGCAGGACGGCAGCCGCGTGCTCGAGCTCGCCCCCGAGACCAACGATCGCCGCCTTCCCGTAGGCGTTGACATCCGTCTCCCTGTTGCCGAGCGCGCGGAGAGCCTCCTCCACGAGCAGTGCTGCGACCTCCGCGCCCAGCTCCTCGAGCACGGCGAGATCGTCCGCGTGTGCGCCCGCGAGCGGGTTCGTCACGACGGCCGCGGCCACCACCTTCACCGTTGAGGCGGCAAGGTCACGTCCACCCTCGCGCCGGGTCTCCTCACGTTGCACGACCACCTTGCGTACCTGCATGCTCGCCTCGCTCCTCCGGGGAGAGGCAGCCTATCGCAGGCACAGCGCGGCCCGGCGGTGACGGCATCGATAGCCTCTCGGCATGACCGACCTCTCCGAGCTCTTCGAGCGCAACCGCGCCTGGGCTGCCGCGATGGTCGCGGCCGACCCGGACTTCTTCTCCGG
>Ga0315275_10006312_pt1 | contig 11322 bp, 11 predicted proteins | sample YL17G03_0_MG_FD_205557 | JGI IMG/M metagenome (GOLD analysis project Ga0315275, IMG submission 205557) | Sediment microbial communities from Yellowstone Lake, YNP, Wyoming, USA - YL17G03_0 | ecosystem: Environmental > Aquatic > Freshwater > Lake > Sediment | place: USA: Wyoming | collected...
ATGCCGGAACTGCCGGAAGTAGAGACGATCAAGAGAGACCTGGAAAAAGTTATCCTGGGCAAGAAAATTGTCCGGGTAATTGTCAATCGGGATGTGGTTATCCGCGAGCCGTCAGCCGCGAAATTCAAGCTGGGTTTGGAAGGGCAGACAGTCAGGAATATTCTGCGCCGGGCCAAAGTCCTGATCCTGGAATTGTCCAACGGCAAATCTCTGGTAATCCATCTGAAGATGACCGGCCAGCTGGTTTATCCCGGCGGCGGGGATAAGAGCCGGGTCGCGTTCCAACTTTCCGACGGCAAGACATTGGATTTTAATGACCAGAGGCTGTTCGCCGAACTCCGCCTTTTAGATGATTGGAGGTCTTTGAAATTTATCCGGGAATTGGGCCCCGAGCCTTTTGAAATAACCCCGGAGAAGTTTAAGGCAATGCTTTCTGCCAAGAAGGCCAAGATCAAACCGCTTTTATTGGACCAGAAATTTATTGCCGGTATCGGAAATCTTTATGCCGCAGAGTGTTTATTCCGTGCTAAAATAAATCCGCTTCGCCCGGCTTCCAGTCTTTCCAAGCCTGAAACAAATCTGCTTTTAATCGAGATTAAGGCAGTTTTGAAAGAGGCCATAAAATCTGGCGGTTCCTCGGTTGATGATTACGTGCGAGTTTCCGGGGGCAAAGGGGATTATGCCCGCCATCACCGGGTTTATGGCAGGCAGAACAAGGCTTGTTTTATTTGTAAGACAACCATCAAAAGAAGTGTTGTAGGAGGCAGGGGGACATTTTTCTGCCCTAAGTGCCAAAGGTAAAATAAAATGAAACAAAGGATCAAGGTAAACGGAATAGTAATTATCCTCGGTGTCTTAAGTATTGTTTTATTCCCCCATCGGCTTATCCGCCATAGCGCGTTTTTTCAGGATGATATTTTAGAGATCGTGGGGGTGAGCCTGATCCTTTTGGGGCAGCTTTTGCGGGTTTCCGCGCGGGGCTATAAGGCCGAGCAATCTCGCAACGGCCATCAATTGATCCAGAACGGGCCGTATTCGATGGTTAGGAATCCCATGTACCTGGGAATAATCCTCATTGGGCTGGGAACCGTTTTTTTTATTCTGGAATTATGGGTAGCCGTGCTTTTTGCCGCCCTGTTTCTTTTGCGCTATTGGCAGCTTTTTGTTAAAGAGGAAAAGATCCTCCAAGAGGCTTTCGGTTCGCAATATGCCGAATATAAAAAAAGAGTGCCCCGGATATTCCCAAATCTGGAATTTATTTTTAATAGGGATATCCTCAATTATCTGCCCTTAAAACCGGGTTGGTTTAAAAGAGAGTCTTTAAGCATAATTCTGGTTTTAATTGTGTGCTTGCTGATCGAGTTTCGGGAAGAAATAAAGATTAACGGCTGGGGCGCTTTGCTTGCGGAAATGCTGGTTCTTCTGGCAGCGGGGTTCCTGTATTTTATTTTTGTATTATTGCTGATCAGGCGAGATGGAAAAAAAACAGAGTAATGCCGAGATTCTAGCTAATAAAAAAATCAAAGGCAGGTATTTTAAAATCGTTTTGCGCTCGCCATTGATCGCTAAGAGCGCTTTGCCCGGCCAGTTCGTTATGCTTAAAGTCGCAAAAGTTTTTTCTTTAGAGCCTTTTTTGCGCCGTCCGTTTGGCATACACGCAATAAGGGGCGGGCAAGTAGAGATCCTTTATGAGGTTGTCGGTAAAGGCACAGATATCCTGTCTCAAAGAAAGCCCGGAGAAGTCATGGACCTGTTGGGCCCGCTCGGCAATAGCTTTGATTATCGGGCTTTAAAAATTTCAAACCGCCAGCCAATTTTAGTAGCAGGAGGCATGGGCGTAGCCCCGCTAATACTGCTGGCCGAGCGATTGGTTGCCGGCAACCGAAGATCGGCTAGGGGCAAAATTCAGGTGCTGATCGGCGCCAGGACCAAAGAGCAGGTGCTTTGCGAAAAAGAGTTTAAAAAAATCGGTTGTGATGTTAAAATAGCTACAGATGACGGCTCTGCGGGATTTTTCGGCCGGATCACCGTTTTGTTGGAAGAAGTATTATCGGCCACTGATTATAGGCTGGCGGCTATCTATAGCTGCGGCCCTCGGCCGATGCTTCGGGAACTCGTCAGAATTTGCCGGGAAAAATTTATTCCAGCCCAGGTATCTTTGGAAGCGCACATGGCTTGTGGTATCGGTGCGTGTCTGGGCTGTGCGGTTAATACCATAGGCGGCTATAAGAGAGTTTGTAAAGACGGTCCGGTTTTTGAAGCGGAGAATCTGATTTACTAAACAAGGAGGAAAATGATGCCCAGAGGTCCATTTATCTCTATTATCATCCCGGTCAAGAATTTCGAAAGGACCATCGAAAAGTCTTTCGAATATCTGCTTAATGTCGAATTCCCCCGCGATTCCTGGGAATGGATCATTGCCGACGGCGGTTCAACCGACAAGACTATTTCGATCATCAACGACTGGCAGAAAAAATACCCCTTTATAAAATTAGTAAATGTCCCTAACTGTCCTTCTCCTGGATTTGCCCGCAATAAAGCGCTGGAGGTGGTCAAAGGAGAATTTTTGTTCTTTACCGACGGCGATTGCGCGCCGGACAAAAACTGGATCAATGAAATGCTTAAACATTTCGCCCGCGACCCCAAGATCGCCGCGGTGGGAGGAGAAGTTTATACTTTAAAAGTTGATCCGAATAACATGGTTGAGGCCTGGTGCCAGCATTTCCGCTTCAATATGGTCTCTCCTAGATACGGGTTCATCAAGGAAGGCTATTACCCGGATTTTCCCAAAGATCCTTTACCGTGCGATATTGGCGGCCATAAAGCCTATTTTTTCGGGACCTGCAACGTGGCTTACCGCAGAGCCGCGATGAAAGAGATCGGAGCCAGGTTCTGGGACCGCCCGACGGGAGAGGATATGGATTTGAGCTACCAGCACCGCAGCAAGGGCTGGAAATTCTATTTCGCCCCCCTGGCAAAAGTCGACCATATGCACCGGGCTGACCTTAAGGCTTTGCGCAAAGTCTGGGTGAGCTATGGCCAGGCGCATCTGCCTTTAATCGAAAAGTATGCCAAGAAGAACATTCTGGAAATAGCTTTCCAGAATATTAAAGGCTGCCCTTCAATTAAGATCCCCTCCCCTGTTAAAGGGTTTGTCTATATCGGAAATTTGCATCTGATGCTTCTGTGCGCCCTGGCCACATTGATCAGCGCAGCAGCAAGTTTTTTTGCCCGGTCTTTAGACGCCTGGACTATCACCGCGCTTTTATTTGTCCTGACTTTTAAATTCGCTTATCAGTTTGTGCGCTGGAACTTTGACATGGAGCCTAAATCCGAGTTTTGGACCTGGGCAAAACTGAAGTACCTGACTAATATCAGTTTTATCGAAGGCGGATTAAAGGACTTCAAGAAACACAAGATCCTTTGTATCGAGCCGAGCTTCTAAGGAGGCCTTAGATGAATCAGCTTTTATTTGTCCTGCTGGGTTTAGCCGCCGGCATATTCGGCGGGATGATGGGCCTGGGCGGAGGCGTGATAATAATTCCGGCCTTGGTGTATTTATTCGGCTTCTCACAGCATCAGGCCCAGGGGACCAGCCTGGCAGTGATGTTGCCGCCGATCACCTTACTGGCAGTCTGGCAGTATTACGTCAAGGGGCATGTTAAGCTGGACATTGTCGGGTTTCTTTGCCTGGGATTTCTTTTCGGCGGCCTGATCGGAGCGAACTTCGTCCAGGGGATTTCAGATCCTATGCTCAAAAGGATCTTTGGGGGAGCGCTTCTTTTAGTTTCTCTGCGCATTATCTTTAGTAAATAATGAATCCAAAAATTGGCGTTAAAATCGGCAGGCTCGCTTTAAAAAACCCGGTGATGGTCGCTTCCGGGACCTTTGGCTATGCCGAAGAGTTCGCGGATTTTTTGGATTTAAAGAAGCTGGGAGCAATAGTTTCAAAAACTATTACCGCCAGTCCGCGCCAGGGCAATATCCCGCCGCGCACCTGCGAGACTCCTGCCGGGCTGATCAATTCCATCGGGCTGGAGAACCCGGGGATCGATGTTTTTATCGAGAAAAAACTGCCGGTTTTAAAAAAATCCGGGATCCCCATAATCGTCAGTATCGCTTCCGAAGCTGAGCCCGAAGAATTCGTTATCCTCGCTAAGCGGCTGGATAAATTCAGCGCGGTTTCCGCTCTAGAGCTGAACATCTCTTGTCCGAATGTTAAACACTTTGGGAAAAATTTAAAGACAAAATTAATTTCTCAAGATCCTCAAGCCACCTATGAGATAGTCCGGTCTGTGCGTAAGTCCACGGACAAGCCTCTGATCATCAAGCTTTCTCCCAATGTTACGGATATTGTCGAGATCGCTCTGGCCGCCCAGAATGCGGGAGCCGATGCTTTAGCTTTGATCAATACTGTGCAGGGGATGAGCGTTGATGTGCAAACCCGCAAGCCGAAAATCGCCATGGTCGTGGGAGGCTTAAGCGGCCCGGCGATCCGCCCGATAGCCCTGCGCATGGTCTGGGAAGTTTATCAAAAAGTCCGGATCCCCATCATCGGCATGGGCGGGATCATCGATACTGAAAGCGCGCTGGAATTTTTTATCGTTGGAGCAAGCGCCATTAGCGTGGGCACGGCGAATTTCGTCAACCCCGGAGTTTCAGTTGAGATTATATCCGGGGTCGCTAAATATTTGCAGAAAAACAAAATTAATTCTATTCAAAAATTAATTGGATCATTAGAATGCAAAACATAAGCAATAAACTTATTGTGGCGCTGGATGTTACGATCAATAAAGAGGCCAAGCTTTTTGTTGATCGTCTTTTCCCCAAAGTTAATATTTTTAAGATCGGCCCGGTGCTTTTTACTGCTGATGGCCCGAAAGCCGTGGAGCTGATCCGCAAAAAAGGCGCGGAGGTTTTTCTGGATTTAAAATATCATGATATCCCCAATACTGTGGCTAATGCGGTACGTCAGGCAGTCCGGCTGAAAGTAAAAATGCTTACTCTGCACATTTCGGGAGGGCAAGAGATGCTTAAAAAAGCAGCTCAAGCAGCGAAAGAAGAATCCGCTAAGCTGAAAATCAAAAAGCCGATCTTGTTGGGGATCACGGTTTTGACCAGCGACAAGGAGAGCGCTAATACTAAAAAGATTGTTTTAGAAAGAGCGGGTTTGGCCAAGCGCGCCGGGCTAGACGGGATTGTTTGTTCGGTTCGCGAGGCGGCGGCAGTAAGAAAAGCCTGCGGCCGGAATTTTGTCATCGTCACTCCCGGGATCAGGCTTAAAGGCGCTGCGGCCGGCGACCAAAAAAGAGTGGCTACCGCGAAAGATGCAATAGCGGCTGGAGCAAATTACATTGTAGTGGGCCGGCCCATACTGGAAGCGAAAGACCCGCTGGAAGCAGCCCGAAATATTATTAAGGAATTGGAATAAAAGATAGAGGAGTATTTTATGTCAGACCAGATTAAGGAATTAATCGAGAAAATCAATCAGGAGGGCGTTGCGGCTGCCGAGGAAAAAGCCCGGCAGATCGAAAGCCGGGCTAAGGCCCAGGCGGAAACGATTTTGCAAAAGGCCGACAGCCAGGCAAAGAAAATTATTGAAGACGCCGAGGAAAAAGTCAAGCGCCTGCAGGAAAGTTCCGAAGCCAGCCTTAAACAAACGGGCAGGGATGTGTTGCTGGGGCTGAAAAGGCAGATCGAAGAAACTCTTTTGAAGTTGATCGCCGCGGACGTTTCTGCGGCTTTGAACAGCGAAGAGCTTTCTGATATTCTCGCCGCGCTGGTCAAGGAGTTCTGCGGGCGGGAAAATAAAGACGTGATCGTCTACCTTTCCGGGGAGGATAAAAACAGGCTGGAAGGACATTTCCTGGCCAGGCTTAAAAGCGAGCTTAAAAAAGGCATAGAGTTGCGAGTCCAAGAGGATATTCAATCGGGGTTTATTATCAGCTTTGACGCGGGCAAATCCAGTTTTGATTTTTCAGGCCAAGCGCTGGCCGAGTACATAGGCTCTTCTTTGAAAAACAAAGTAACGCAGTTGCTCAAGGACTCCAAATAACATGCCATCATCTTATCCCTATTTAATATCCAGTTTGCCGATGCTCCATTTTGGGGCCAAGCCGCCTTTTTCTCTCCAGAGTTTTATTGAAACTTGCCGGGATCTGATCCCGGATAAAGATTTCGATATTGTAAGTCGCTGCTTGGGGGAAACGTTTTTAGAAGAAAATGCCGATCAGGAGACTCTGCGTAAATGGGTTCTTTTTGAGACCGGATTGCGCAATGAGCTGGTTAAGATCCGCGCCAGCCGCAGGAAGATAGAGCCCGCAAAATACCTGCGCAGCGACGGATACTGGGAGCCAGCGCTATATCATATTGCCATGAACAGCCACCGGATCTTATCTCTGGTTGAATCCGAGAAGTTCCTGGACCAGGAAAGATGGCGCCGGCTGGAGGAGCTTTCTTTCGGCCATTATTTTGATCTGGACGCGCTTATTATCTACGCGCTTAAGCTGCAAATCCTCTGGCGCTGGGAGAAGGTCGCCAAAACGGATAAAACAAAGATCTTAGAAGGCGTTTTATCAGGGAATTGAAAGCCATAATAATATAAATACAGGTGAGCAATGGACAGGCAAGTAAAAAGATTTGGTAAAGTCACTAAAATCAGCGGCAACATGGTTACTGCGGCAGTTGAAGGTAATATTGTTCAGAACGAAGTCGCTTACATCAAGCATGGCAGCGAGTCCCTTAAGGCTGAGGTTATCCGGGTCAGAGGCAATAAAGCTGAAACCCAGGTCTATGAAAGCACTATCGGATTACAGGTAGGCGATATTGCGGAATTTACCGGAGAGCTTCTTTCGGTAGAACTCGGCCCCGGGCTTTTAGGCCAGATTTTCGACGGGCTGCAAAATCCCCTTCCTGACTTGGCCCGGCAGCACGGATTTTTCCTCAAGCGCGGGGAGTATCTGCCGGCTCTGGCCGAAGAGACAATCTGGGAATTTACCCCTCTTGCCCAAAAAGGGTATAAGGTAAAAGCCGGCTCTAACCTGGGATTTGTTCCGGAAAAGATCTTTAAGCATTTTATTATGGTTCCCTTTGGTTTTGTCGGGACCTGGGAAGTTGTCAGTATTGCCAGCCCTGGCAGGTACGACTTAAAAACTCCGGTGGCCCGTCTTAGAGGCCAGTCCGGCAAAGAAGAGGATGTTTATTTAAAACAGATCTGGCCGGTGAAGATCGCCATTAAAGCTTACGCCGAAAAACTCAAGCCTCAGCAGCCTTTGGTTACCAAGATGCGCCTTATTGATTCTTTGTTCCCGGTGGCATTGGGAGGCACTTATTGTATACCCGGGCCTTTCGGCGCCGGAAAAACAGTTTTGCAGCAATTGACCAGCCGCCACGCGGAAATTGATGTGGTGATCATCGCGGCTTGCGGGGAACGGGCGGGAGAAGTCGTGGAGACTTTGAAGACATTCCCGGAATTGACCGATCCCAAAACCCATAAGCCATTAAGCGATCGGACAGTTATTATTTGCAATACCAGTTCCATGCCTGTCGCGGCCAGAGAATCCAGCGTTTATACCGCGGTGACTATCGCTGAATATTATCGCCAGATGGGTTTAAATGTGCTGCTTTTAGCGGATTCAACCTCGCGTTGGGCCCAGGCCATGAGAGAGATGTCTGGAAGGCTGGAGGAGATCCCCGGCGAAGAAGCGTTTCCGGCGTACCTGGAATCAAGAATAGCTTCTTTCTACGAGCGCGCGGGAGTTGTCCGGCTGCATGACGGATCAACGGGGTCAGTGACTATAGGCGGAACAGTCAGCCCTGCCGGCGGAAATTTCGAAGAACCGGTTACCCAGGCGACTTTAAAAGTTGTGGGCGCGTTTCACGGCCTTTCCCGGGAACGATCGGATGCCAGGCGATATCCGGCGATCGACCCGTTGATCAGCTGGAGCAAGTACCCCAGTATCATCCCCCAGGTATTTCGGGAAAAAGGCTACCAGATCATGCGCAAGAGCCACGAGATCTCCCAGATGATGAAAGTCATCGGAGAAGAAGGCACCGCGCTGGTTGATTACGCGGATTATTTAAAAGGCGAATTCTTCGATTTTGTCTATTTACAGCAGAACGCGTTTGATCCGGTTGACGAGGCTTGTTCGGCGGACCGGCAGAAGTATGTTTTCGAGTTCATTTACGGCGTTTTGGAAACAGAGTTTAACTTCCCGGATAAAGAGGACGCGTTGCGCTTTTTCCAGCAGCTTCGCCAGCTTTTCCGCGGATGGAATTCCAGTTTATTCAAGAGCAAAGAGTTTGAAGGTTTTGAAACAGAGATCTCCTTATTACTTGAGCAAAAACGCAGCCCTAAAAAAGAGACCAGCAATGCATAAAATATACACCAGTATTGTCCAGATAGCGGGAGATGTTATTACGGTTGAAGCCGAGGGCGCGGGGTACATGGAGATCGCCGAGATTACCACTTCTCGCGGAATATCGTTGGCCCAGGTCATCCGTCTCGACGGCAACCGGGTATCTTTGCAGGTTTTCGCCGGAAGCAAAGGGATCTCCACCGGAGATAAAGTCAGGTTCCTGGGCCATGCTATGCGTGTCGCCAGCGGAGAAGACCTGATCGGAAGGATCTTTAACGGAAGCGGCCTGCCCCTCGATAAGGGGCCGACTTTATCGGAAAATCTCGTGGATATCAACGGCCCGCCGGTTAATCCCATTAAGAGGATCATCCCTAATAAAATGATCCGCACCGGTATCCCGATGATCGATGTATTCAATTCGCTGGTGGAATCGCAAAAGTTGCCGATTTTTTCAATTGCCGGCGAGCCGTATAATGAGCTTCTGGCCAGGATCGCGATCCAGGCGGAAGTAGATATCATCATCCTCGGCGGCATGGGATTAAAGCACGACGATTATCTGTTTTTCCGGGAGACCCTGGAAGCTGCGGGCGCTTTATCTCGCTCGATTTTTTTTATGCATACTGCCAGCGATCCGACTGTGGAATGCCTGCTGGTCCCCGATATCTCTTTGGCGGTGGCCGAGCATTTCGCTTTAAACGGAAAACGCGTGCTGGTCCTTCTTTCTGACATGACCAATTTTGCCGACGCGCTCAAAGAAATATCCATTACCATGGAACAGGTGCCTTCTAACCGCGGCTATCCCGGAGACCTTTACAGCCAGCTGGCCAGCCGCTATGAAAAAGCGGTCGATTTTGATACCGCGGGCTCTATAACTATTCTGGCGGTTACTACCATGCCCGGAGACGATGTTACCCATCCGGTTCCGGACAATACCGGATACATCACTGAAGGACAGTTTTATTTAAAAAACGCGGCGATCGAGCCTTTCGGGTCTTTAAGCCGTTTGAAGCAGCAGGTTAACGGTAAGACCAGGAATGACCACCGCACCATTATGGACACCATGATCCAGCTTTTTGCCAGCTATCGGGAGACTTTAGAGAAGCAGGCCATGGGTTTTCAGATGAGCGCCTGGGATAAGAAGCTGCTTAAATACGGCAAGCTCTTTGAGGCAGAAATGATGTCGCTTAAGGTTAATATTCCTCTCGAGAAAGCGTTGGATCGCGGGTGGGAGATCTTACATGAATGCTTTGTTCCTGAAGAGACCGGGATCAAAAAATCGTTAATTGAGCAATATTGGCCGAAAGGCTGATGTCCATGGCTAAAATAAAATTAACCAAAGGCGAATTAAAAAAACAGCGGGATTCCTTAAGGCAATTCCAGCGGTATCTGCCGACATTGCAACTGAAGAAACAGCAACTGCAGATGGAGATCCTGCGCTGGAACGCGGTTCTTCAGGAAAAAAACCGCTTAATTAATACCAGGAAACTGGCTGCACAGAACTGGGCAGGGTTGCTTTCTCAAGCGGAAAGTCTGATAAAACAATGGATTGTTCCTTCGCAGATCGTCCTGAGCGCTAAAAATATTGCCGGAGTGGATCTGGCGGTCTTTGAGCAGGCGCAATTTCCTCAGGCAGAATACGATCTGTTTTTAGTCCCGGCGTGGGTTGATCCGGCGATCGACTTTTTGCGGGAGCTGGTGTCCCTGCGCGAGGAGAGCAAAGTTATTGAAGCCGCAGGGCAAACGTTAAGACGCGAGCTGCGGATTACCTCGCAGAGGGTTAATCTTTTTGAGAAAGTTAAAATTCCCGAAGCCGAGGAGGCGATCCGCAAGATCAAGATTTATATCGGCGACCAGATGGCTAACGCGGTGGGAAGATGCAAGATCGCCAAAAGAAAGATAGAGGAGCTTGAGGCTCTTGAGGTGGCGGCATGATCGTCAAGATGAAAAAAGTTTGGCTGGTGTGCCAGGCTAAGGATGCGCAGGGCACTGTCAGCCAATTGCGCAAGCTCGGCGCGGTACACGTAGAGTATCAGCAGCCACCCCAGAGTAAAGATATTGCCGCGCTTGAAGAGGATGTTAAAGTTTGCTCCGGCGCTCTGGATGTTTTGTCACGCTACTGCTTGGGCAAAGAAAAACTACCTCAGAAGCCGGCGTCAGACTGGAAACTGGCCATCCGCCATATTATTGATCTGGATAAGCGCCTGGATCAGCTGCGGGAATATTCTCTTGTTCTTAAAAACAGGATTATCGAGTACGAACCTTGGGGAGATTTTGAGCCCGCGGAAATACTCTTTCTGGCCGAAAAACATATTTACATCCGTTTTTATGAGGTTCCTTTAAATGAAATTACAAGCCTGCCGGAAGGGCTTATTGTCAAAAAAATTTCAGCTCGCGGCGGAATTGCTAATTGTGTTATTGTTTCCAGGGAAAAGAATGATCTTCCCTGGAAGGAGATCTTTCCGCCTAAGTTATCTCTAAGCGCTATGCGTTACAGGCTGCAACAGGATGGCTTGGTCGAGAAAGCCCTGATCCAGGATTTGATTAAACACAACGACCATTATGAAGATATCCGGCAACACAAAATTATCCTGGAAAAAGAGCTGGAGTTTCAACAGGCTTTGCAGGGTATGGGTCAGTCAGCCGGATTGGTTTATCTGGCCGGCTACGCGCCGGTTGACGTTGTCGCTAGGCTGGAAGAATCCGCCAGGGTTTATCAGTGGGGTATTTCCATTCAGGATCCAGGCGACGAAGATTCAGTCCCTACTTTGCTGCGCCAGCCCAGATGGGTTTCAGTTATCCGGCCCTTATTAACATTTTTAAATATTACGCCTGGCTACCGGGAACTGGACGTCAGTTGGACATTCCTGACATTTTTCAGTATATTCTTTGGCATCCTCATCGGAGATGCTGGATACGGATTAGTGTATTTGCTTCTGACACGGTTTGTTTTGAGCAGGAAATTAGG
>Ga0315275_10006314_pt1 | contig 11322 bp, 20 predicted proteins | sample YL17G03_0_MG_FD_205557 | JGI IMG/M metagenome (GOLD analysis project Ga0315275, IMG submission 205557) | Sediment microbial communities from Yellowstone Lake, YNP, Wyoming, USA - YL17G03_0 | ecosystem: Environmental > Aquatic > Freshwater > Lake > Sediment | place: USA: Wyoming | collected...
ATGACCTTCGACCCGCCGTGGGAGCCGAGCCGCATGTCGGACGCCGCCCGCCTGGCGCTCAACATGTTCTGAGCCGGCCCGAGCCCGCCGCCATGCCCAAGGCCTTCTTCCCCCTCGCCGCCGCCGCCGACATCCCGCCGGGCGAGGTCCGCGTCTTCGAGACGGACTGCGACCGCGTCGCCGTGTGCAACGTGGGCGGCGCCTTCTACGCCATCGAGGACCTCTGCACGCACGACGACGGGCCGCTCGGCGAGGGCACGCTCGACGGCTGCGCCATCCTCTGCCCCCGCCACGGCGCGCTCTTCGACGTGCGCAGCGGGGCGGTGCTGCGGGCGCCTGCCGTGACCCCGGTGCGCACCTATCCGCTCAAGGTCGAGGACGGGCAGATCCTGGTGGAGCTGGAGACGGAGGAGGAGTAGGCTCCGCGAGCGGCATGCGGCCGGATGTCGCCGGCGATGAGTTGGGAGTGACGGAAGAATGGACTTCGAGAGACTGCTCGCGCTGCTGAGGGCCCTCCAGGAACACTCCGTGGAGTACGTCCTGGTCGGCGCCGCGGCGCTCAACGTGCAGGGCATCGTGCGGGCCACCGAGGACGTGGACCTCTTCGTGCGCCCGACGCCCGAGAACCTCGACAGCCTGCGGCGGGCGCTGCGTTCGGTGTGGGACGACCCGGCCATCGACCAGATCACGGTCGAAGACCTGGCGGGGGACTACCCCGCCGTCCGCTACGTCCCGCCAGAGGGCTCGCTGACCATCGACGTCCTTTCGCGCCTCGGTTCCGCCTTCCGCTACGAGGACCTGGAGTCGGAAACCCTGCCCATCGAGGGAGTCCCCGTTCGCGTCGCCACGCCGCGCACTCTCTACCGGATGAAGAAGGACACGGTTCGCCCGCAGGATCGCGCCGATGCGGCCGTCCTGCGCGAGAAGTTCCATCTGCCGGAGGAGTGAGCGTGCCCGTCCAGCGCTTCCGCACCCCCGAGGACGCCGCGCGCGCCCTGTGGACCCGCCCGGGCGACCCGGGTCTGGGCCGCCGCATTCGCAGCCTGTGGGAGATGTCCGTGCGGCTGGCCCCGCCGCGCGCCGTCCCGCGCGGCGTGCGGCGTTTCCACTCGATCGAAGAGGCGAACCGCGAGCGCGCCGCCTGGAGCACCTGCCGGCTGCCGGGGAGCGGATCGCAGCCGGGATGAGGCGCGCTCGACAAACCCACACCGAACGCTTCAGCCGGCGGGAGAGCGCTCCCGCCGGCTGATTTCGCATCCGCGGTCGAAGGCCGAAAGGTTCGCGCCGCGTCCCCGGCTAGTCGCCGCCCGCCTTGCGCGACTTGCCCTTGGCGGCGGTGGCGGCCTTCTTGTCGGCCGCACCCTTCTCGCCGCCCTTCTGGGCCTTGCCCTTCTTCTCGGCCGTCGCCTTGGGCGCCTTCTTCTCGCGCTCCGGCTTCTCCTTCTTGGGCTTCACGCCCGCCTGCTCGGCCGCGCGCTCGGCCGCCGCCGCGGCGCTCTTGCCCTTCTTCTTGGCCTCGGCCTTGGCCTCTTCGCGGGCCTCCCGCACCTTGCGGTCCTCGGCCTTCTGCTCGTCCGACTTCACCAGCTCGAGGAAGACCACCTCGGAGGCGTCGCCCACGCGGCGCTTGCCGATGCGCACGATCCGCGTGTAGCCGCCCGGGCGCGTCGCGTACCACGGCGCGATGGTGTCGAAGAGCTTCTTGGCCACGCCCTCGCGATAGACGAAGCGGGCCACGTGCCGGCGGGCACTCAGGTCGCCGCGCTTGGCGAAGGTGATCAGGCGCTCGGCCAGCCGGCGCGCCTCCTTGGCCTTGGCCACGGAGGTGTGGATGCGCTCGTACTGGAAGAGCGCGGTCACCAGATTGCGAAGCAGCGCCTTCCGGTGCTCCATGGTCCGGCTCAGATGCCGGTGATCTCGGCGATGCCGCATGTCGGATTCGGCTCCTTGTCTACCGCTCGGTCTCGGTCTCGGCCTCGACTCCGACTTCGGCGTCGGGCTCCGGGTCCATGCCCATTTCCAAGTCCTCGGCGGGCTCCGCCGATTCGTCCGCCAGCGGCGCCGTCTCGTCGTCGGCCGCCGGCCGCGCCGCGGCCGACTTCCCCCGGCCCGCGTAGTACTGGTCCACGTCCAGCCCCAAGCTCAGGTTCATGGACGCGAGCACATCCTGGATCTCCTTGAGCGACTTGCGCCCGAAGTTGCGGTACTTCAGCATCTCGGCCTCGGTCTTGCGGACCAGGTCGCCGATGGTGCGGATGTCCGCCTGGCGCAGGCAGTTCGAGGAGCGCACCGAGAGCTCCAACTCCTCCACGGAGCGCTCGAGCTTCTCGCGCATCTTGACGATGTCCTCGTCCACCTCCTCCTCCGTCTCCTCCTCGATCGGCTCCTCGAAGTGGATGAAGAGGTTGAAGTGGTCGCGCAGGATCTTGGCCGAGACGGCGAGCGCGTCGGACGGCAGGATGGAGCCGTCGGTCCAGATCTCCAGCGTCAGCTTGTCGTAGTCGATGCGCTGCCCGATGCGCGCCTGCTCCACCTTGTAGTTGACCTTGAGCACCGGCGAGAACAGCGAGTCCACCGGGATGACGCCGATGGGGCGGTCCTCCAGCGTGTGCTGGTCGGCGGGCACGTAGCCGCGCCCGGCGTCGACCTCGACCTCCATGCGCAGGTCGCCGTCGCGGTTCAGCGTGGCGACGTGCAGATCGGGGTTGAGGATCTCGACGTCGGCGTCCACCTTGAGGTCGCCGGCCCGCACCTCGCCCTTGCCCTTGGCCTCGAACAGGCCCTTCTTGGGACCGTCGCCGTGCAGCTTGAAGCGCATCTGCTTGAGGTTGAGGACGATCTCGGTGGTGTCCTCGATGACGCCCGCCAGGGTGGAGAACTCGTGCAGCACCCCGTCGAACCGCACCGCCGTGACCGCCGCCCCCTGGAGGCTCGAGAGCAGCACCCGCCGCAGGGAGTTGCCCAGCGTGACGCCGAACCCGCGCTCGAGCGGCTCCACCACGAACACGCCGTAGCGGTCCGTGCCGGCGGCGGTGTCCAGCTCGACCTTCTTGGGCATCTGGAGGTTCTTCCACTTCATCTTGTCCAGCCTCCCGTGGGGTCCGCCGACGCGCGGCGCCCCGACGACTTCGCCCCTACTTCGAGTACAGCTCGACGATCAGCTGCTCGCTGACCGGCACGGCGATGCTCTCGCGTGACGGCGCCATGAGCACGCGCCCGCGGAACTGGTCGGGGTCGTACTCCAGCCAGTCGGGCGCGCTGCGGCCCTTCTGCTTCTCCATGGCCGCGGCCACCAGCGGCAGGTTGCGGCTCTTCTCGCGGACGGCGATGGTCTCGCCCGGCCGCAGGATGTACGACGGGATCGACATGGTCTTGCCGTTCACCTCGACGTGGCGGTGGCGCACCAGCTGCCGGGCCGCCGAGCGCGACGGCGCCATGCCGAGGCGGTAGAGCACGTTGTCGACGCGGCACTCGAGCATCTGCAGCAGGGCCACGCCGGTGACCCCCTTCTGGCGCTCGGCCTTGGCGAAGTAGCCGCGGAACTGCCGCTCGAGCACGCCGTAGATGCGGCGCGCCTTCTGCTTCTCGCGCAGCTGCAGCCCGTAGTTGGTCTCCTTCACCCGCCGGCTCTTACCGTGCTCGCCGGGGGCGTAGCCGCGCCGCTCGATGGCGCACTTGTCCGAGAAGCAGCGCTCGCCCTTGAGGAACAGCTTGATGCCTTCCCGCCGGCACAGGCGGCAGCGCGCATCGTGATAGACCGCCATGCTTCCTCCTAAACCCTGCGCCGCTTCGGCGGGCGGCAACCGTTGTGCGGAATGGGGGTCACGTCGCGGATGGCGGAGATCTCCAGTCCTGCCGCCTGCAGCGAGCGGATGGCCGCCTCGCGCCCCGCGCCCGGGCCCTTGACCCAGACCTCGACCCGCTTGAGGCCGAGCGACAGCGCCTCCTTGGCGGTGCTCTCCGCCGCCACCTGCGCGGCGAAGGGCGTGCTCTTGCGCGAGCCCTTGAAGCCCGCCTTGCCCGCCGACGCCCAGGAGATGACGTTGCCCTCCGGGTCGGTGATGGTCACGATCGTATTGTTGAAGGACGCGCGGACGTGCGCCACGCCGACGGCCGGCGCCCGGCGGTCCTTCTTGCGCGTCTTCTTGCGCGTCTTCTCTCCACCTTCGTTCGCCACGAATCCTCCCCGGCGCCGGACCCGCCCCGCGCCGCCTGCCGCCTCTGCTGCTCTGCTCCCCGGTGTCGTCTACTTCTTGCCCGTCGGGCTCTTCACGACCCGCTTGCGCACCGCGCCGGCCGTCTTCTTGGGACCCTTGCGGGTGCGCGCGTTGGTCTTGGTCCGCTGCCCGCGGACCGGCAGGCCGCGCCGGTGCCGCAGCCCGCGGTAGGCGCCGATGTCCATGAGGCGCTTGATGTTCATCGCCACTTCGGTGCGCAGCGCGCCTTCCACCTTGAACTCGCGCTCGATGACGTTGCGCAGCTTGGCCGTGTCCTCGTCCGACAGGGCCTTCACCCGGATGCTCGGGTTGACCCCGGTCATGGCGAGGATGCGCCGCGCCGAGGTCGGACCGATGCCGAAGATGTACGTGAGCGCGGTCTCGATGCGCTTCTCGGCCGGCAGATCGACTCCCGCAATACGTGCCAACGCCTACCTCCTCTAGCCCTGGCGCTGCTTGTGCCGGCGGTTCCGGCTGCAGATCACCCGGACGACACCCTTCCTGCGAATGATCTTGCAGTGCTCGCAGATCTTCTTCACCGACGCCCGTACCTTCATACCTTGACCTTCTCTCCCTACTTGTACCGGTAAACGATGCGCCCCCGCGACAGATCGTACGGAGACAGCTCCACCGTCACCTTGTCTCCCGGCAGGATGCGGATGAAGTGCATGCGCATCTTGCCGGAGATGTGGGCCAGCACCTTGTGGCCGTTCTCGAGCTCCACGCGGAACATGGCGTTGGGAAGCGGCTCGATCACGGTCCCCTCGACCTGGATGCCCTCTTCCTTTGCCACTCGCTACCTTCCCTCCCCGGCCGCCTGCCGGCTCACGGGCCCGCCGCGCTCCGCTTCCGGCGCGGTCTCGCGGCCGGAGAGCGACAGGATCTCGGCGGCCTCCCGGCCGACCGCGATCGTGTGCTCGAAGTGCGCCGACCAGGAGCGGTCGCGGGTGACCACGGTCCAGCTGTCGGGCATCGTGAAGACCTCCGACGCGCCCGCCGTGATCATCGGCTCGATGGCGAGCACCATGCCCGCCTGCAGCTTCGGCCCGCGGCCCGGGCGCCCGTAATTGGGCACCTGCGGCTCCTCGTGCAGCTGGCGCCCGACTCCGTGTCCGGTCAGGTCGCGCACGACGTTGAATCCGAAACCCTCCACGTACGACTGCACGGCGTGTCCGATGTCGCCGACGCGCCCGCCGTCCACCGCCGCCGCGATGCCGCGGTAGAGCGACTCGCGCCCCACCGCCAGCAGCCGGCCGATCTCGTCGCCCACCCGGCCCACCGGCAGGGTGCGCGCCGCGTCGCCGAAGAACCCGTCGAGCAGCACCCCCATGTCGAGCCCGACGATATCCCCCTCCTCGAGGGGGGCGTCGCTGGGGATGCCGTGCACCACGACCTCGTTCACCGACACGCACAGGCTCGCCGGGTACCCCCGGTAGCCCTTGAACGCCGGCCGCGCCCCGTGGTCGCGCACGAACTCGTCGGCGGCCCGGTCCAGCCGGCGGCTCGTCACCCCCGGGGCCACCAGCGGCTCCAGATGGTCGAGGCAAGCCGCCACCAGCCTCGAACTGGCGCGAATGCGGGCGATCTCTTCCTCGCTCCGCAGGTAGATCATGTCCCGGCCCGGCCTGCCGCCGCCCCGTCGAGGGCCGCCACCAAGTCCGCGAACACGCCCTCCGGGTCGCGGTCGGCGTCCACCTCCAGCAGGCGGCCCGAGCGCTCGTAGTACCCGCGCAGCACCGCGGTCTCGGCCGCGTACACCTCGATGCGCCGGCGCACGCTGCCGGCGTCGTCGTCCTGGCGCGTCACCAGCCCCGCGCCGTCGTCGTCGCAAACCCCCGAGCGCCGGGGCGGCAACCCCGACGGGTTGTACGTGCGCCGGCAGGTCGGGCACTCGAGACGCGCCGACAGCCGCGTCGCCACCACCTCCGCCGGCACCCGCAGGTACGCCGCCGCCATGAGCGGCCGGCCGAGCCCGCCGAGCAGCCGGTCGAGCGCCTCGGCCTGCGGCAGGGTGCGCGGGAACCCGTCCAGGATGAACCCGCCGCGCACGTCGCCGCGCCCCAGGCGCTCCCCGGCGAGGTCGATCATGGTCTCGTCGGAGACCAGCATTCCCTGTTCCATCCGCTCCTTCACCGAACGCCCGAGCGGCGTGCCGCGCCCCACCGCCTCGCGCAGGATCTCGCCGGTCGACACCAGCGGGATGCCGTAGCGCTCCGCCAGCCGCCGCCCCTGGGTGCCCTTGCCGGATCCGGGCGCCCCCAGCAGGACGATGCGCGGGCCCACCGCTCAACGCCTCCCGCGGATGCGGCCCTTGCGCACGAAACCCTCGTAATGGCGCATCAGCAGGTGCGACTCGATCTGCTGCAGGGTGTCGAGCGCCACGCCCACCACGATGAGCACGCTGGTGCCCCCGAAGCCGGCGAACAGGATCACGTTCATCACCTGGAAGAGGAAGTCCGGAACGATGGCCACCAGGGCCAGCGCCGCGGCGCCCACCAGGGTGATGCGCGTCATCACCCGGTCGATGTACTCCGCCGTCTTCTTGCCCGGCCGGATGCCGGGCACGAAGCCGCCGTACTTGCGCATGTTCTCGGCCAGGTCGTTGGGATTGAGGACGACCGCCGTGTAGAAGTACGTGAAGAAGATGATGAACATGGCGTACAGCACTTCCCAGACGCCGTTGCGGTGGGGCGAGAAGTTCGTCTGCACCCACTGCGCCACGCTGCTCTCCGGGAAGAACTGTGCGATGGTCGCCGGGATGATCAGGATCGACGACGCGAAGATGATCGGGATCACGCCCGCGGTGTTGACGCGCAGCGGGATGTGCGTCGAGGCCCCGCCGTACATGCGCCGGCCGACGATGCGCTTGGCGTACTGCACCGGGATCTTGCGGGTACCCTGCGTCAGGACGACCACGAAGGCGACCATGGCGACGGCCAGGACGCTCGCCGCCAGCACCGCGAACAGGCTCAAGGTGCCGGTGCGCAGCGACTCGATGGTGGCCTGCACGGCGGTCGGCACGCGGCCCACGATGTTGATCATGATGATCAGCGAGATGCCGTTGCCGATGCCGCGCTCGGTGATCTGCTCGCCCAGCCACATGACGAACATGGTGCCGGTGGTCTGGGTGATCATCAGGGTCAGCAGGAAGCCCGGTCCCGGGTCCGGCACCACCGCCACGCCGCCCGGGTTGCTCATCAGGAAGATGCCGTAGGCGTACGACTGGATGAGCGAGATGATCACCGTGCCGTAGCGCGTCAGCTGGTTGATCTTCTTCTGGCCCTCTTCCCCCTCCTTGCGCAGCTTCTCCAGGTACGGCACCACGGCGCCGAGCACCTGCAGCACGATGCTCGCCGAGATGTACGGCATGATGCCGAGCGCGAAGATGGTGGCGCGCGAGAAGGCGCCGCCCACGAAGATGTCGTAGAGGCCGAACAGGGTCCCGGCCTGCTGCGAGAAGGCCGCGGCCAGGGCGGCGGCGTCCACCCCCGGCGAGGGCACGTGCTCCCCCAGCCGGTAGATGGCGAACAGCCCGAGCGTGAAGAGGATGCGCTTGCGCAGCTCGGGCACGCGGAAGATGTTCTGGACGCTTTCCACCAGGGACATGGGCTTCCTCTCGACCGCGGGGGGCTAGGCCCCGGCGGCGACGGTTCCTCCGGCAGCTTCGATCTTGGCGCGTGCGGCCGCGCTCACCGCGTGCACCTGCACGGTGATGGCGCGGGCGACGTCGCCGTCGGCAAGGAGCTTGACCGGCCCGCCGTTCTTGCGCACGAGTCCCTTCTCGACCAGCAGGGCGCGGGTCACCGTGTCGGCCCCGAGGCCGGCCACCTGACCGACGTCCACGACCTGGAAGACCACCTTCTGCGGACGCTTGAAGCCGCGCTTGGGCACGCGCCGCTGCAGCGGCATCTGGCCGCCCTCGAACCAGGGGTGCTGCTTGTTGCCCGAGCGGGCTCCCTGGCCCTTGTGGCCACGGCCGGCGGTGCCGCCCAGCCCCGTACCTCGGCCCTTGCCGCGGCGCTTGCCCTCCTTGACCGCGCCCGGCGCGTGATGCAGATCGCCCAGCTTCATTGCGTCTCCTCGACCTTCAGCAGGTGACGGAGCTTGAACACCATGCCGCGGATCTGCGGCGTGTCCTCGTGCTCCACCGTCTGCTGGTTCTTGTGGATGCCGAGCGCCTTGAGCGTGAGAGCCTGTGACGCCTCCCGCCGGGAAGCGCTCTTGACCTGCTTGATCCTAAGCCGACCCATGCGTCGTCTTCCTCGTTCCGAGAAGCTGCTCGACCGTCAGGCCGCGGGCCGACGCCACGTCGGCCGCGCGGCGGAGGCTCTTGAGCCCTTCCACCGTCGCCTTCACCACGTTGTGCGGGTTGTTCGAACCCAGGGACTTGGTCAGCACGTCCTTGATGCCCGCCGAGTCGAGCACGGCGCGGACCGCGCCGCCGGCGATGACGCCGGTGCCGCTCGAGGCCGGTTTGAGGAGCACCCGGGACGCCCCGAAGCGACCGACCACCTCGTGCGGGATGGTGGTCCCCACCATGGGCACCTGGAACATGTTCTTGCGCGCCACCTCGCCGGCCTTGCGGATGGCGTCGGCCACTTCGTTGGCCTTGCCGAGGCCGGTGCCGACGCGCCCGCTCTGGTCGCCCATCGCGACGATGGCGTTGAAGGAGAAGCGCCGGCCGCCCTTCACCACTTTCGCCGTGCGGTTGACGTTGATGACCCGCTCCACGAACTCGGAGCGGCCTGCCGCTTCCGTCTGGCGCGAGCCGCGCTCGCGACGATCGCCATGGGCCATGTTAGAAGTCCAACCCCCCTTCGCGCGCCCCGTCCGCGAGCGCCTTGATGCGCCCGTGGTAGATGTAGCCGCCGCGATCGAAGGCCACGCGGGTGATGCCGGCGCTCTTGGCGCGCTCGGCCAGCACCCGGCCCACGACCCGGCTCTTGTCGGTCTTCGTCTTGGCCTCGCCGCAGCGGGCCTGCACGTCCTTCGCCAGCGAGGACACCGCCGCCAGCGTGTGCCCGGTCGTGTCGTCCACGATCTGGGCGTAGATCTGGCTCAGGCTGCGGCGCACCGCCAGGCGCGGCCGCTCGGCCGAGCCCGCCACGCGCTTGCGCAGCCGCAGATGGCGGCGCTCCCGGCTCTCTTCTTTCGTCTTCCAACGGGCCATGATTCCGCTTCCCTCTCGGCTTGCCCGGCCGCCCCGGCCCGGCGCCTAGGCGCCGGCCGACTTGCCGGCCTTCCGCTTGACGACTTCGCCCTCGTAGCGCACGCCCTTGCCCTTGTATGGCTCCGGCGGGCGGAATCCGCGGATGTCCGCCGCCACCTGCCCGACCTGCGCCTTGTCGGCGCCGCGGACCGTCAGCTTCGTCGGCGTGTCGACGGTGATCTGCACGCCCTCGGGCACCGCGTACTCGACCGGATGCGAGTACCCGAGCTGCAGCACGAGCTTCTTGCCGCCGTCCAGCGCCGCGCGGTACCCGGTGCCCTGGATCTCGAGCGAGCGGCTGAAGCCCTCGCTGACGCCCTTCACCAGGTTGGCGAGCAGCGCGCGGGTCAGGCCGAACACGGCCGAGGCGTTGCGGTCCTCGCGCTGCAGGAGCACCGTCACCTCGCCGTTCTCCTTCTGCAATTCCACTCCCGGTTCGAGGCGCATGGTCAGCTCGCCCTTGGGCCCCGTGACGCGGACCTCGCGGCCCGCCTCGGCCACCTCGACCCCCTGCGGGAGCACGATCGTCTTCCTGCCGACGCGCGACATGGCCGCCCCCTACCAGACCTGCGCCATGACTTCGCCGCCGAGACCCGCCTGGCGGGCCTCCTTGTCGGTCATGACGCCCTGCGAAGTGGACAGGATCGTGGAGCCCAGCCCCCCGAGCACCCGGGGGATCTCGGTCTTGCGCAGGTAGACCCGCCGCCCCGGCGTGCTCACCCGCTTGATGCCCGAGATGACGCACCGGTCCTGGCCCGCGTACTTGAGATAGATGCGCAGGACCCCTTGCCGCGGGTCCTCCAGCACCTTGAAATTGCTGATGTAGCCCTCGCGGAGAAGGGCCTTGGTCAGCTCCACCTTGAGGTGCGAGCTGGGCACCTCGACCTTGCGGTGCTTGGCGCTGCACGCGTTGCGCACGCAGGTGAGAAAATCCGCGATCGGATCCGCTACCGACATTCTTCCTCCTGCCTCCGAACCATGGGGCGTTCGCCCGATTGCGACGGCCGGCGGCCGTCCGCCGGGCCCGTCACCAGCTCGCCTTCACCACCCCGGGGATCTGACCCGACAGGGCCAGCTCCCGGAAGCAGATGCGGCAGAAACCGAAGCGCCGCAGGTACGCCCGGGAGCGACCGCAGCGGCGGCAGCGGTTGTAGGCGCGGACTTTGAACTTCGGCGTCCGCTTCCACTTCTCGATGAGCGACTTCTTGGCCACCCCCGCCTCCTAGCGCGCCCGGAAGGGCATGTTCATCAAGCGCAGCAGCTCGCGGCCTTCCTCGTCCGTGCGTGCGCTCGTGACGATCGTGATATCCATGCCGCGGATCTTCTCCACCTTGTCGTAGTCGATCTCCGGAAACACGATCTGCTCGGTGACGCCGATCGTGTAGTTGCCGCGGCCGTCGAACGAACGCGGCAGGACGCCGCGGAAGTCGCGGATGCGGGGCAGGGCCACGTTCACCAGCCGGTCGTAGAACTCCCACATGCGTCGGCCGCGCAGGGTCGCGGCGCAGCCGATGGCCTGTCCCTCGCGCAGCTTGAAGTTGGCGATCGATTTCTTGGCGCGCCGCACCGCCGGCTTCTGCCCGACGATCTGCATGAGCTCGGCGACCGCGGCCTCGAGCAGCTTCGGGTTCTGGATGGCCTCGCCGACCCCCATGTTGACCACGATCTTCTCGAGGCGCGGCACCTGCATGCGGTTGCCGTACGAGAAGGCCTTGACCATCTCGGGGACGACCTTCTCCTCGTAGTGCTTGCGCAGGCGCGGGTACACACCGGCCCCGTCCACCTGCCCGGTGGGGCCCGCCGCGCGCCCCTTCGCTTCCCCCGCCCCGCCGCCCTTCTTGGCCTTCTTCTCGGCCTTGGCCGGCTTGCCGGCCGCTTCGGCCTTCGCGGCCTTCT
>Ga0315275_10006317_pt1 | contig 11320 bp, 12 predicted proteins | sample YL17G03_0_MG_FD_205557 | JGI IMG/M metagenome (GOLD analysis project Ga0315275, IMG submission 205557) | Sediment microbial communities from Yellowstone Lake, YNP, Wyoming, USA - YL17G03_0 | ecosystem: Environmental > Aquatic > Freshwater > Lake > Sediment | place: USA: Wyoming | collected...
GAGCGCGAGGCCGCAGCGAGCTTCGTCCGCGAGCTCGGAGACGGGTGGCGGGAGTTCCGGTCGCGCACGTGGATCTGGGTCGTCGCGCTCGGGTTCGCCTTCGTGAACGGGGCCGAGGCGGCGGGGCTCAACATCCTCGGCCCGGTGATCGCCAAGTAGTCGCTCGGCGGGGCGGCGGTCTGGGGCCTCGTGCTCGCGGCACTGGGCGTCGGGCTCGTGCTCGGCAGCCTCGTGGCGCTCCGGATCCGCCCCGAGCGACCGCTTCTCGTGGGCGTCGTCGCGATCACCCTCCTGGTTCCCCCGCTCGTGCTGCTCGCATTCGAGGCCCCGTGGCAGGCGATCGCAGCGTCGGCTCTCCTCGCCGGGATCGGGATCGAGCTGTTCTCGGTCTTCTGGGACACGTCCCTCCAGGCGCACGTGCCGAACGAGGTGCTCTCCCGCGTCTCGGCCTGGGACGCGATCGGCATCGAGCAGACGCTCTGGCTCTGCGCCGGGATCGTCTTCGTCGGCATCTCCTCGCAGCTGCTCTCACGGGAGGTGCGGGAGCTGCCGCGCACGCCCCCGACGCCCGCGTAGAGATCTATCCTTCGCGCGGCGATGGAACGCGAGGCAAGAATCTCACTGGCCGCATACCGCTGCCTCTACCCCGGGGCGGTCGAGCTCGGCAGCGTGACCGTCATGCGCGCGGCGGCGGCGCCGGCGAGCCCGATGCTGAACCAGATCGTCGGTCTGGGAGTCGACGAGCCGGCCACCGAGGACGCCCTCGATGCGGCGCTCGCGGCGATGGGCGACGACGTCAGCTGCTACGTGGCGGTCTTCCCGGGTGCCCGACCGGCGGAGCTGATCGACTGGCTGAGCGAACGCGGGCTCGAGCCGGGGTGGGGCTGGATGACGTTCCGGCGGGGGCTCGACGAGGCGCCCGAGCATCCGACCGCGCTTCGGCTGGTGCGGGTCGGCCCCGCGGAGGCGCAGGCCTTCGGTCACATCGCGGCGACCGGCTACGGCCTGCCCGAGGCCGCGGCCCCGTGGGCGGCAGGTGCGTACGAGGCCGGCTGGGACTGCTGGCTCGCGCTCGACGGCGACGAGCCCGCGGCGGCGGCCGGCCTGTACGCCGCGGAGGGCGTCGGCTACCTCGGCTTCGCCGCGACGCTGCCGGAGCACCGGGGCAAGGGCGCGCAGAGCGCGCTGCTCGCAGCGCGGATCCGGCACGCCCGCGAGCTGGGCTGTGACGTCCTCGTCACCGAGACGGGCGAGCGGCGAGACGACCTGCCCTCGAGCTCGTACCGCAACATCCTGCGCGCGGGGTTCACCGAGGTCGCGGTGCGGGCGAACTGGCTCCGTCAGGCGCGCGTCACGCAAACCCCGTAACGAGCCATCGCCGCCGCAGGAAGCGCGCGCCCATCAGCACGAGCCGCGTCACGATGAGCACTGCCAGGGCGGCCCACACGCCCCGTACCCCCCAGTCCTCGCGTACCACGACGGCGAGCATTCCGGCACACGCGGCGAAGGCCGCCGCCATCGACAGCGCCAGGTAGCGGCCGTCGCTCGCCCCGATCAGGATGCCGTCGAGCGCGAAGACGATGCCGTTGAGGGGCTGCATCAGCGCGAAGATCGGCCACAGCAGCGCGCACTGGGCGAGCACGGTGGGATCGGACGTGAAGGCCCGGGGAATCACGTCTCCCAGGGCGAGCAGCACGACAGCGAACACGCTGCCGACGACGATCGAGAGCCAGATCATCCGCACGCTCGCCGCAAACGCCTCATCGGCACGGGTCGCCCCGAGCTCCTGCCCGACGATGATCTGGCCTGCGATCGCGATCGCGTCGAGCACGAGGGCGAGGAAGATCCACAGCTGGAACGCGATCTGGTGGGCGGCGAGCGGGGCATCGCCGAGCCGGGCCACGACCGCGCCAGCCAACACGAACGAGGCGATCAGCGATGCCGTGCGGATGAAGATGAACTTGCCGAGCGAGAGCAAGCGCCGGGCGAGCTCGGGCCGCAGGCCGGCGTTCGCTCGACCGACGCGACGCAGGATCGCGACGGCCATGGCGATGCCCATGCCGGTCTGCGCGACCACCGTCCCCCAGGCCGACCCCTCGATGCCGAGGTCGAGACCGTAGACGAGGACGATCTCGAGGATCACGTTGGCGACGTTGCCGGCGATCACGATCAGAAGCGGCGTGCGGAGGTCGGAGACACCCCGGAGAAAGCCCTGGCCGCCGATCGCGATGAACGCCGAGGGGATCCCGAGGGCCATGATCCTCAGGTACGTGACCGCGTACGTCGCGGTCGTCCCCTCGGCTCCGAAGAGGTCGACGACGGTAGCCGCGAGCACGGCCACCGCGATGCCGAGCGCGCAGCCGAAGGCGAGCGAGAGCCAGAGGCACTGCGCGCCGAGGCGCGCGGCGGTCACGTCCTCCCCGGCCCCGGTGGCACGGGCGACCTGGGCCGTCGTCCCGTACTGGAGGAAGTTGAACATCGCGAGCACCGAGAGCACGGTTGCCGCGAGACCGAGAGCGGCGAGCTGAGAGCGCCCGAGATGGCCGACGACGGCGGTGTCGACGAGCACGTAGAGCGGCTCGGCGGCAAGGGCCCCGAGAGCCGGGATCGCGTAGCGGAGGATCTGCCGGTCGTACGACGAGCGGAGAGCGAACAGCGTCAGGTGCTCCGGCGCACGACGTGCGAGCCCGACGACTGCGCGATCGCCTTGATCACGATCTCGTCGAGGTTCACGTGCAGGGGACGAATCCGTTCCGCCCGTCGCGCCCCACCGGCGACGGGGACGATCGCGGTCTTGCCGGTCAGGTCCACGGGGCTGAGCCTATCGCGATCGGGAACCCGCGACGCGGGACCGGGGAGAGGCTTCAGCCTCTCCCCGGGGTTCGTCCGCGATAGTCTCATCTCCTGGCCCGAACTACCCCGCACCGCCCACTGCTCTTCTGGCTGAACATCGGCCTCAAGACGCTGTTCGTGGGCCTTCTGGCCTTCGGCGCCTTCTCGGGGCTCGACCAGTTCGACGGCAAGGCGTTCGGCTGGCGCCTCGTCCTCTATCCGATTGCGGCCCTGATCGTTCCCGTCGCCTGGCAACTGCGAGGGCGGCCCCAGCCGTACCCGTATGCGGCAGACATGCTGCTCGTGGCGCCGTTCCTGATCGACGTTGCCGGCAACGCCCTCGACCTCTACGACTCGATCGTCTGGTGGGACGATCTCAACCACCTGGTCAACTGGGCGCTGCTCTGCGGGGCGCTCGGAGCGGTGCTCGTGCGCACCACGCTCAGGCCTCTCGTTCTCTTCGCCGTGGTCACCGGTTTCGGCGCAGCTGCAGCGATCCTGTGGGAGATCGGGGAGTACTTCGCGTTCATCCGCGGCGGCACCGAACTCGCGACCGCCTATACCGACACGCTCGGCGACGAGATCCTTGGGCTCACGGGAGCGGCGCTCGCCGGGCTCACCGCAGCGCTCGTGGTGCGGCGGCGCCAATCGCTGCTATAACCGTCACGAACCGGAGGTCGACGTGCAACGCAGGGGTTGGCTCGGGGTCGCAGGGGTGGGGATATCGATTCTCGCGTGCGCCGTCGCTCTGGCTGTCGCCGCACCCGCAGGGCGCTCCTCACCGGCCGCAGCAGGGCTGACACGACTCGTCGTGCCGCCCGACGGGCAGGTGTACTTCGGCCTCACGTTTCGCCCGTGGGACACGACCGACCCGGCGTGGGGCGACACGAGGCCCTACGAGGAGCGGATCCGCGATGCGATCACAAACGAGCTTGCCGGAAAGACTCCGACGTTCCTGAACGTCTGGGCCGGCTGGCAGGCGTCGGATCAGCCCGGCCAACCGATGGTGCCGTTCAACAAGCGCCTGGCCGACGTCTACAAGGAGCGCGCAGTGACCGGCCCCTCGAGCCTCCTCTACCTCGACTGGACTCTGACCAACCCGGGCTCGGACCTGCCGTCCTATTCCGGTATCACGACGAAGGACGTCGCGTCCGGGCGGCTCGACGGGTACATCAGCGAATACGCACGCGAGTTGAAGGCGTTCGGCAAGCCCGTGCTCACGCGGCTGATGGGTGGCGAGTTCAACGGCAGCTGGTGGTACTCGCAGAGCCCGTATGCGAACAAGAACCTGACGACGACCGATTTCGTCGCCGCCTGGCGGCGGATCGTCGACATCTTCCGCCGGGAGGGAGCGCTGAACGTGTCGTTCGCGTGGATTCCCAACGTCGTCCCGGCAACGAACTACCCGGGCTGGATCGACCCGGACACGGACGCCTACTACCCCGGCGACGACTACGTCGACTGGGTCGGCGCTGACATCTACTCGTGGCTTCCGCCCACAGCGCTCGATGCCCTCTACGGCTTCGGCGTCAGCCACAAGAAGCCGTTCTTCCTCGCCGAGTGGGGCGTGCGCCTGCACAGCCAGATCTTCAACGGCGGCGTCGCGCGCACCCCGGCCCAGGAACTGGCCTGGATCAACGGGATGTTCGACTACATCGCGAGCCACTCGAACATCAAGGCGATCGACTACTTCGACTACAAGGGCTGGGCCGATCCCGACGCCGCCCATCTCGCCGGCCACGTCTACCTCTACGGCGGCTCGGTCAACTACCACCCCTACAACCCGAACCTCGACGACGGTGACTCCCGCCTGCTCGCCGACAGCGGCGCCGGCTGGCGGGCCGCATTCTCCGCCCGGATCGCCGACCCGCGCTACATCTCGGCGACGCTGAGCGAGCCGGTCGGGCAACAGGTCACTCCCGCCACGGCCTCGCTCTCCGTTGCGGTTCGCAGCGCCGTCGCCACGATCCGCTGGCGCGGCAACACGACGGCGGCAACGTACGACCTGGCCTCCCGCCTGCCCTCGGGGCCCTGGAAGACGATCCGTTCCCGCTCCACGGCGACGACGTACGCGCTACACGGTCGCGCCGGGCAACGCCTCCAGGTGCGCGTCCGGGCACGCGACACGGACGGAACGCCCGGCCCGTGGTCGCAGGCAACGACGTTCACGCTCCGGAAGTGAGCGCGGGGTGAGGCAGAGCCTCACCCCGCGCCGGAGCCCTACGAGAGCTCGACCGAGTCGATCGTGACCGGCGTCAGCGGGCGATCGCGGCCATCCCTGTCGACGTGCTGAATCCGGTCGACGACGTCCTGGCCGGCCGTGACCTGGCCGAACACCGTGTGCTTGCCGTCGAGCCACGGCGTGGCGTCGGCGGTGACGATGAAGAACTGCGAGCCGTTCGTGTTCGGGCCGGAGTTCGCCATCGCGAGCGCGCCCTTGACGACCTTGTGGTCGTTGAACTCGTCCTCGAACTTGTAGCCGGGGCCACCCGTGCCGGTGCCCTGGGGGCAGCCGCCCTGGATCATGAAGTCGGGGATCACGCGGTGGAAGACGAGCCCGTCGTAGAAGCCGTCACCGGCGAGCTTCGTGAAGTTCGCGACCGTCTTCGGGGCCTCGTCGGGAAAGAGCTCGATCTCGATCGAGCCCTCGCTGGTGTGAAGCGTTGCCTGTGTCATGCGGGCGACGCTAGCAGGAGCGGATCCGCTTAACGACCGTTGAACATCCACTTCCGAGCGTCCTGCGTACACTTTGACGATGACAACCACCGTGCCACTCACGACGCTCCCGACGGGACAGGCCTCGCAGGAGCTCGCGCGCTCGTGGCGCCGCCTCACACGGGTTGCCACCGTCGTCGCCGTGATGACAGCGCCGGCGCTCTTTGTCTGGTTCACGCAGCAGAACGGCTGGAGCTGGTGGGTCTCGCTCATCGCCGCGCTCGCGGTCGTGATCGTCTTCCGCGGCTTCGCAGATCTCGTCTTCCGGAGGCTGATCCCGTGGCCCAGCCTCTTCGGCGTCGAGAGCGCCCAACTGCGCGAGGCCGACATCGTCGGCAGGCGCCGCGCCTGGTTCTGGCGCTTCTGGTTCAAGGTCGGGCTCCTGCTCGTGATCGCGATCACGATCACCTGGCTGTTCGTCGGCGGCACGTGGTGGGGGGCGGCCGGGACGATGTGGGACAGCATCGGGAGCCTCCTCACCAATCCCCAGCTGTGGATGCAGGCCGTCTTCGTCTTCTTCCTCTTCTTCGCGAACTTCGCGATCATGTTCGGCCCGCTGCTGATGATGAACCTGTCGCAGATGCAGTCGTTCGAGCCGGGCGACGCGGAATGGGGCGTGAAGCTCGACGACGTTCGCGGCCAGACCGAGGCGAAGGAAGAGGTCCGTCGCGTCGTCGACATCTGGCAGTCGGGCGATCACTTCGAGCGCGCCGGCGGTAAGCGCGAGCGCGGCCTCCTTCTCTTCGGCGCCCCGGGCACCGGCAAGACGATGCTCGCAAAGGCGATCGCGACCGGTTTCAACTCGCCGTTCATCTCCATGCCCGGCTCGGGCTTCGCGGCCACGTTCATCGGCATCGACGCGATCGTCGTCAGGGTGCTGGCCCGCCGGGCGAAGAAGCTCGCCCGCAAGTGGGGTGGCCAGTGCATCGTCTTCATCGACGAGATCGACGCCGTCGGGATGCGGCGCCAGTCGCTGGGGACGGGGATCCAGGCGTTCGAGCCGCTCCAGTCCGGCAATGCGGAGGACCTCCTGTTCTTCGGCCCACTCGGGGCCCGCGATCCCTCCGGCGACCTGATCGTCGAGACCCGCGCGTGGCGCGACCGGCTGTTCGACTCCCGGGCACCGCAACCGATCGGTGTCTCCGGCTTCCAGCTGCGGATGGCGAGCGTCTTCAACTTCATGTTCCCCGGCGGCATGGGCGGGATGGGCGGCGGCATGGCGCTCAACCAGCTGCTCGTCGTGATGGACGGGATCGACAACCCGCCGTTCATGCGCCGCTTCTTCACGAGCAAGACCAACACTCTGCTCGATGCGATGTTCATCGTGCCGCGATCCGTGGGCAAGGTGAAGCTCCGGATTCCGGCAGCTCGGCCGCGCAACGACCAGATCTACTTCATCGGCGCCACCAACGTGCCCATCGACCGCCTCGACCCGGCGCTGATTCGTCCGGGCCGGATGGGCCGGCACGTGTGGTTCCGCACCCCGAGCAAGCAGGATCGCCTCGACATCCTCGACCTCTACATCGGCAAGGTGTCCCACGACGACGAGCTCGACTCGCCGACGCGGCGTGACGAGATCGCGCGGATCATGAGCGGGTACTCCCCCGCGATGATCGAGCAGGCGATCTCGATGGCGCTGACGATCGCACACCACACGGGGAACCAGGGGTTCGCCTGGGACGACCTCGTCGAGGCAGTGACGACGCTCGATGCCGGTACGGCGAGCGGGTCCGAGTACATCCCGATGGAGCGCCGCGCCGTTGCGATCCACGAGGCAGGACATGCCGTCGCGGGCCACGTCTACCTGACCGGGCGCGAGTCCACGCGCCTGACGATCAAGAAGCGCGGCGATCAGGGGGTGGGCGGCCACCACTGGATGATCGAGAAGGAGGAGCGCCTGTTCTCCTTCCAGCACGAGATGTTCCACGACATCGTCTGGGGCCTCGGCGCCATGGCCGCGGAACGCGTCGTCTACGGCGAGAACTCGAACGGAGTTGGAGGCGACGTCGCCGGAGTCACCGCTCGGGCGGCACTCATGGTCGGCCGCGCAGCCATGGGCCCCCAGCCGTTCCACGTCACGCCGCGCGACGGCGAGACCGAGGAACAGGCCAGGAAGAACGTGCTCGACCGCTTCGAGAAGATCGGCCTCCAGATCATGTCCCGCGCCGGCGGGGGTGGGCCCTTCGACGCGGATCCGATCGCGGGCGTCCTCGGTGACCCGGCGAAGCGCACGGTCGCGGCACAGATCCTGGGCCAGGCCTACGTGACGGCCCACAACCTCGCAATCGCGAACCGAGCCGGGATCGAGGCGATCGCCGATGCGCTCGAGGACAAGCGCGAGATCATGGGCGACGAGCTGCTCAGCCTGCTGGATTCCGCGGAGATCACGATCCCCGAGCTCGATCTGGCCGACGAGACGGTCTGGCCTCCACTCGAGTTCTCGGCAGCGATCGGCCGCGGCCCCCAGGCCCTCGGCCCGCCCGCTCCGGTGGAGAAGCCGGCATGAGCGAGACGACAGCACCGTCGGACGGCGAGGAGCAGGGCGCCGAGGAGACGACTACGTTCATCGACGCGGAGCCCGCGCAGCCGATCGGCCAGCCCGAGCAGCCCTCCCGCACCGATCGTGCGCGTAGCGCCGCCTACCGCTCCCGCTTCGTGATCGTCTACATGACGCTCGCCGTCATCGCCGGGATAGGCGTCGGAGCGTTCCTCGTCCTGATGGCGCGCCCGGATCCGGCACCGCCTACGAAGTGGTCCGACTGGAAGCCGACGGGGAGTGAAACGGCCCAGGTGCGCCAGATCGCCGACCGCGTGGCAAAGCAGTACCGGCTCGAGAGCGGGCAGCAGATCGTCGCCGCGCTCGCGAGTCCCCCGAAGGTCAGCGGTGCGGACGGCGACGTTCCCGTGAGCACGATTGCGATCCGCCCTGACGCGTCCACCGGTAAGAAGGAAGAGAGCGAGATCGACATCGTCTCGACGAAGAACAGCCTGCAGTACATCCTCTGCGGCCTCGGGACGAACTGCGCCATCAAGGGCGGCAAGGCGTCCGAAGCGCGGCACGCGCTCCTGCGCCGTGAGGCGCTGGAACTGGCGCTCTACACGTTCAAGTACGTCGACGGTGTCGACTCGGTGTCGGTCTTCCTGCCCCCGCGACCCGACGGCCTCTCATCTCCGACGTCCGTGTTCCTGAAGAAGAGCGACCTCGCCGCCGAGTTGAAGAAGCCGCTCGCGACCTCGATCGGGCCGAAGACACCGATGATCGGGACGATGCCGAAGCATGAGGTCGCACTCGTCAACCGGGTCACGGAGCCGAGGCTCTACACCTACGAGTACCAGCAGGCGCAGGACGGCGGCGCCGTGCTGATCTACGCACCGGTCGTCCTCGGCGCCTGAGTGAACCCGCGGCTCGTAGCCGCCAAGGCGCGCCTCGACCGGCTGGACTGGTGGCCGAGCCCCGTCCGGATCGAGCACGTTCGGCTCTGGACGACACCGTGGTTCTTCCGGCTGCCGTGGCTCTCCCGCTTCGACGGGTACGCCTTCCCCCGGGTCATCCTGCTGCGGGCCGACGATGTCTCCGACGACCTCGTCACCCACGAGCTCTGTCATGTCTGGCAGATGCAGCATCGACCGCTGCGGATGCCGCTGAGCTACCTCGGCACGGGATACGCGGCCAACCCGTACGAGCGACAGGCGCGCGCGGCCGCCAGCGCAACGCAATCAGGCGACGCCGAGCACGGCACGGTTGCCTGACGGATCTGTGACCGCCGCGTTCCCGTCGCCGTCCTCCACCTCGACGCCGGCTGCCGCCACCGCGGCGAGCGTCGCGGCGAGGGCCGTCTCGTCGGGAAGCAGGATCGTGATCGAGCGCAGACCGAGCGCCCCGTCGGGTGGCGCCGGAGCACCTGCCCCCGCCCAGGTGTTGAGCCCGATGTGGTGGTGGTACCCGCCGGCCGAGGCGAAGAGCGCGCCCGGGAATCCGCGCCCGGTTACCTCGAACCCGAGCGCACCGACGTAGAACTCCTCGGCAGCAGGGATCGCCGCGACCTGGAGGTGGACATGTCCGATCCGGGTGCCCGCCGCCATCCCGTCTCCGGAGTCACCCGCAGGGACGGTTGCGAGCACCCCGTCGAGGTCCAGCGGAAGCGTTCCCATTTGGAGGCGCCCGCCCACGTAGCTCCACTCCTCTCGCGGCCGGTCGCGGTAGATCTCGATGCCGTTCCCCTCGGGATCGTCGAGGTAGAGCGCCTCGGAGACGAGATGGTCCGAGGCGCCGGTGAACCGGTGCCCCGCCGCCGTCACCCGATGAAGCGACCGGGCGAGCTCGACGCGGTCGGGCACGAGCAGCGCGAGATGGAAGAGCCCGCTCGTCCGCGGCGGCCTCGGCGGTGCGCCCGGTCTTCCGACGAGGGTGACGAGGGCCCGATCGTGCCCGGGCACGCCGAGCTCGACGGTGTCCCCCTCGCAGCGGAGCTCGCGCAGGCCGATCGCGTCCCGGTAGAACGCTGCCTGCACAGCGAGGTCGGAAACCGTGAGTGCCACGGAGGCGAGCGTTGTGGACGGATCGATCGTCACAGCGGCGCGATGGAATCGCCGATGCGAACCCGGCCCGACTGCTCGACGCTGCCCCAGGCCCCGAAGGGGAGCGGCTCGTCGGTCTCGACGTATGAGCGGTACTCCCGGATCAGGCGCAGGGTCTTGAGATCGGGTGTGCCGGTGTCCGGATTCTGCGTCGTCACGGCGCAGCGGCCGACGAGCCCCCGCAGCCTGATCACCGCGGATCCGATCGCGACATGCCGGCCCACCCAGCCGTCTTCGGCGTGGGCCTCGACGCCGTCGATCTCGAAGAGCATCCTGAACCGGCGGGCGTCGACGTGCTCCACGCGCGCCTCCCGGGCCAGGCCGACGAGTGCCGACCGGGAGATAACGGAGACGCTCCCCTCGGCGCCGCGGTCGGAGCCTGTCCCCGGCTCGTCCGTGCGCACGAGCGAGAGTGGCCGACCCGCGAACGCCGACAGCGCCTCGGCAAAGTCCCCGCCGACGACCTGCCCGTCCACCGGTGTCCCGTAGAAGTCCGTCGTGACCGGGCCGGCGAGCTCCACCGGGCCCCCGAGCGACGACCCGTCAGGGAAGCGCAGCGAGAGGGCCGTGCCGTCCCGGTCGGTTGCAGCTGCGACCTGCACGAGCAGGCGGGCGACCTTGCCGTTGACGAGCCTGCCGTCGTCCCGCGAGATCAGGTAGAAGCGACGGTTCTCGCGCAGCCCGGTCGATTCCAGCTCGACCTCGTTCACCCGCGTGAGCGCGAGGCCCTTCACCGGGGCGAACGTGATCGCGACGACGGAACCGCTCACGAACGGCCCCGCACGACGCCCTGGCCACTCGGGCCGCACCGGGGCACGAGTTCTGAGCTACGGTCAGCGCCCATGCGACGCAGCGTATCCGCCCGGCTCGAGCTCGAGATCCGCGAACCTGCGGAGATCGCGCTCCAGATCGCGGTGGCCGCGGGCGAGCGGATCGAAGAGGCACTCGACATCCGCCTCGATGGTACGCATGCGACGCCGCGCGAGGTGTCGGGAGCGCACGGGGGCCGCGCCCATCTCCTCGAGGTGGAGCGGGGACGTCTCGTCGTCTCCTACGCCGCGACGGTGATCGGGCGGGACGCCCCGCCGGGCTGCGGCGACGACGAGCGGCTCGTGTACCTGCGGCCGAGCCGCTACGCCGAGTCGGACCGGCTGGCCGAGATCGCCGCCCGCCAGTTCGGCGGCCTGTCCGGCGC
>Ga0315275_10006318_pt1 | contig 11319 bp, 11 predicted proteins | sample YL17G03_0_MG_FD_205557 | JGI IMG/M metagenome (GOLD analysis project Ga0315275, IMG submission 205557) | Sediment microbial communities from Yellowstone Lake, YNP, Wyoming, USA - YL17G03_0 | ecosystem: Environmental > Aquatic > Freshwater > Lake > Sediment | place: USA: Wyoming | collected...
AAGAACTGGCGCTGATCCCTCTCATATTATTGAAGAAAAAGATTTATCGCAAATTACGGACGAAGCCGAAATTGAAAAAATTATCAAAGAAGTTATTTTCAAAAATCAAAAAGTGGTTGAAGATTATAAAAAAGGTAAAACCAATGCTTTTCAGTATTTAATCGGCCAAGTGATGGCGGCCACAAGGGGGAAAGTTAATCCGGGAATGACCTCTAAACTATTGACAAAATTATTAAAGGATGTATAATATAGCTTAATGTCCTCAACGTGAGGATAAAAAAGGAGGTGTACTGTGTATATAACGGTACCTGAACCAGCGAGAGGCGATCTTATAAGGTTTCGGCAGCGTGGCGCGGAAATTTTCCGGATGGGTGAGGTGGCTCATGTAAACAAGAGGAGGGTTCTGGCAGAGACCGGGATTAAGGGTAAGAAGAATATAGTGGAGACTATTACCCGAGACCGAATTTTCTGTATCCTTCGCCCAGTCTTTGTTAAGGCCACGCTGTAACCCGCAACTCAGATCGCCAAGGGGGCCAAAAGGAGCGAGAAATCAAAGCTCTTTTGGCCCTCTACTTATTTTCTAAAAAAATTTTTACTAATTTTTCAGCTTCTCTGTGATTTTTTACCCAATAAATAATTCTATCTTTTTTTAACCCACTTAAGTTTTGCTTTGCAGAACTTTGGTGGGTAAACCAGGTCATCTGGCGTTTCGCGAAATGCCAGGTGTTTTTTTTGATTTTTTCAATAGCTTCGGCTAAAGAAATTTTTTTATTCAGATAATCAATTATCTCTCGATAACCGATAGCGTCAAAAGTAGATAAATTTTTATCATAAATTTTAATTAGATTTTTAATTTCTTTTAATAATCCAGCTTTCATCATTTTGTCTACTCTTTTTTCAATTTTTTCTTTTAAATTTTCTTTTTCTGAACTTATGCCAATTTCCAAAACATCAAATAGGGGTTCTCCCTTTTTTCTTTGCTGAGAAAAAGGTTTTTTAGTTTTTATAGCTACTTCCATGGCTCGGATAATCCGGCGGGGATTTTGAAAATCCACAATATAAGCTGCTTCCGGGTCAATTTTAATTAACTCATCATAAAGACTTTTTAGCCCCCGGGTTTTAATTTTTAATTCTAAACTCTTTCTCAATTTCCAATCCGGTTTTACTTTGGGAATTTCTAAATTTTCAACCACTGCTTTCAAGTAAAGTCCGGTTCCCCCGACTAAAAATGGATTTTTCCCCTTTTTTATAACTTTATTGATTGCTTTGATTGCCTCTTTTTTATATTGCCAAACTGTATAAATTTGGTTTGGATTTTTAATATCAATAAGATGATGCAAAATCTCTTCTCTTTCTTTTTTAGTCGGCTTAGCTGTTCCAATATCCATTTCTCTATAAATCTGTCTTGAATCGGCAGAAACAATTTCGCCGTTAAATTTTTTAGCCAGTTTTAATCCCAATTCCGATTTCCCCGAAGCCGTCGGTCCCAAAATAACAATTAGTTTATGGTTTTTAGTTTTTATTTTTTGATTTGACATATTTTTCTGTTTTTTATATCATTTATTATCTGTATCATTTATTATCTTATGTTTGAAGGAGGAGATGATAATGAAAGGAATAAGAGAGTTCTTCAACAAAGTGGAGAAAAAAGAGGGGGGAATAGCTCTATTACAGAGACTATGCGGTAGAAATAGAAGGCTATACGAGGCTTTAGCCTTCAGTGGTTTATTGGCTGGACCGCTCTCCGAAAAAATTTCGTTCGAGCAATCCCTTCAGATGGCGAAGGGCTGGGAAGAAAAAGGAATGCAGAATCAGGCTGTAGCTTGGTGGCTAATTGCTGTCAAGAGAGCCATTTTTAAGGACCGAGGAATTTTTAAAGAATGCCTTAAGAGATATGAGACGCTTTCGGGGAAAAGATTACTGCCAGAGGAAATGGTGGATCAAGCCATGAAAGTAGCCGCGGCTTATTATCAAAGCCAGCAGAGCTAATCTCTACTTATGCAAACAATGCAGGTCTATTTGAGGCCTGCTTTTCTTTTATTTTCCGGGGCAGCGATAATAATCTTCTTAAAATTTTTTCCCTTCGTTTTTTTTCTTTCAGGGGAATGTTATCTTTCATTTGAAAAGCAGTCGTGCCGGGGCGAGGGGAGTATTTAGCAATATAAGCCAAATTAAATTTTATTTCCTTAAAGAGTTTTACCGTATTTTCAAATTGTTTTTTAGTTTCTCCGGGAAAACCAACAATCACATCGGTTGTTAGATTGATATCGGGAATTTTTTTCCTGATTTTTTTTACCAGATTTTTGTATTGTTCTATTGTATAAGGTCTATTCATTCTCTTTAAGATTTCATTATCTCCGGATTGAACAGGTAAATTGATATATTTAGCAACTTTTTTGGATTTAGCCATAGTATCAATTAACTCATCTGTAAAATCGGCGGGATGAGGGCTCATAAATCTAATCTGAAAATCACCAGGAACATCATTTACCATTCTTAAAAGTTTTGCAAAATTAATCTTTAAATTGGCAGGGGATTGGTAATCGTTTACGTTTTGTCCTAAAAGCCAAATTTCCATTGTCCCGTTAGAAATCGTATTTCTGATGGGGTTTGACCCATTTTTAATCAGATTTTTTACTTCTTTTAAAATTTCTTTATATGGACGGCAGATGAGGGGTCCTCGAGCATAGGGAACGACGCAATAAGAACAAAAATTATTACAGCCATTTGAAATTGGAACAAAAACTTGAGAATTATTTTGGCACTTCGGGGCGATTTTAAAATAATTTTTCATTTCCCAAATTTCGTCAAATCTTTTTCTAAATTTTATTTTATCCTGCTTTAAAATACAACCGGTTAAGACGGTTTTGATGGTTCGACGTGGCTCACCATCACCCTGAGCTTGTCGAAGGGTGAGTTTTAGCTTTTGAAACTTCGGAATTAATCCATAAACTCTATCTGCTGCCGATTGTCTGACAGAACACATATTAACCACAATCAAATTAGCATCTTTTATATTTGAGGCTGACTTATAACCTTTTTCCTCTAAAATCGTGGCAATTCTCTCTGAATCGCTTTTGTTCATCTGGCACCCAAAAGTAATTATAAAGTATCTCTTGGTCATTTATTCATTCCTGCCCCGTAGTGAACCCGCAGGTTCTACTACTGGGGTGGCAACCGAAGGTAATTATAGAATATTTCATAACCTAAATTTACATTAAAAAACGGTCTTTTTCAAGACCGTTTTTTACTTTGATTAATAATTATTTATTTCTTTTTTTCAATTTCCGCCTTTGCTTTCTCAACGAATTTTGTTAATTTGATTTCGCCCAAATCTTTATTTTTAGCCCTAACCCTGACAGATTTATTTTTCATTTCTCTGTCGCCTACGACTAAAAGATAGGGGATTTTTTGGAGCTCGCCGTTTCTTATTTTTTTTGAAACCGTTTCGTTTTCATCTTTCAATATGACACGAGCCCCGGACTCGTGGAGTTTTTGGAGGACTTCTTTGGCGTATTTTTCGTGCCTTGAGCCAATTGGGATTACCCAGATTTGTTCAGGCGCCAACCATAAGGGTAGTAAACCTCCATAATGTTCGAGTAAAACTCCGATAAATCTTTCAAGTGAACCGAGTAGGGCTCGGTGGATCATAATCACCCGTTGTTTTTTTCCTTTTTGGTCAATATAATTTGCATCAAATCGTTCAGGAATATTAAAATCAAGCTGAATAGTGCTGCACTGCCAAGATCTTCCTAAAGAATCTTTAATTTTAATATCAATTTTAGGACCATAGAAAGCTCCTCCGCCGATATCTGTTTCGTATTTTATTTTTAATTTTTCCAAAGAATATTTAATAGAGTTTTCAGCTTTCTTCCAAATTTCTGGCGATCCAACGTATTTCTCCGGTTGAGTGGAAAGATAAACGTCAAACTCTTTGAAGCCAAAATCTTTTAAGATTTTATAGGTTAATTTAAGTGTGGAAAAAAGTTCTTGAGAAAGTTGTTCTGGGGTACAAAAGATATGAGCATCGTCTTGGGTAATTTGTCTGACCCTTACTAAACCATGCAAGGTTCCTGTTTTCTCATATCTATAAACAGTTCCCATTTCGGTGTAGCGTAAGGGCAGATCTTTATAGCTCCTAATATTTGTTTTATAAATAGCAATATGAAATGGGCAGTTCATCGGTTTTATTTGATAGTCGTCCTTTTCTTCTTTTCCTATTTCTTTCATGTGCATGGGGGGTAGCATATTTTCTCTGTAAAAATCAGTATGGCCAGAGGTCTTCCAAAGGTCTAACTTACCAATATGAGGCGTGTCCACCAATTGATAGCCCGTCTTTAAATATTCATTCAGAGCATAATCCATTATATTTTTTTTTAATAAAGCTCCTCTTGGATGCCAAAGAATAAGGCCGGGTCCGACATTTTCATTAATATGGAACAAGTCCATTTTTTGTCCTAAAAAACGATGATCTCTTTTTTCAGCTTCGGCTTCTGTCAAAAGATGTTTTTCTAATTCCCTTTTTGTTTCAAAAGCAATCCCATAAATTCTTGTTAACATCGGGTTTTTTTCTGAACCTCGCCAATAAGCGCCGGCAATTTTTGTTAATTTGAAAGAGTCAATAACTTCTTTGGCTTGCCCTGAACGTAGTTGAAGGGTTGATTTAACATGGGGACCCTTACACAGATCAATAAATTTACCACTTTCATAGATAGTTACTTTTTGACCAGGCAGTTCTTCGATTATTTCTAATTTATATGGCTGATTTCTAAATATATTTTTTGCTTCAGCCTTAGAAATTAAATTTTTCTTAAATTTGATATTTTCTTTAATTAATTCCCGCATTTTATTTTCAATTTTAAGCAATTTATCCGGCGTTAAATTTTCTGTAAAATCGAAATCGTAATAAAGGCCATTTTCAATTACCCGAGAGGAGCGAGGGTGGGAGATGAGGGTTTTACCCTCAGCGACCGCCGGCCCTATGCCAAATTTAACTCCCCGCCCTTGGCGAGGCTCGCCCTCCGTGGCGGCTGGAAAGAGTTCTTGAACAGCATAAGCTAAAATATGAGCGAGCGAATGTCTGATTATTTCAATTTTCATAGACACAGATTTATGCCGATTTAAACAGATTTAGGCGGATAATTATCAGCATTAATTAGCTGAAATCCGTATTAATCCGTGTTTATAACTTCTTCGATCTCTTCGCAGATAAGTTTTGGAACGCCATCTCTGGTATCGATTCGACCCGAGACCAAAACAATTTTATTTTCCTGAAAGACGGCAGGGTTTCTTTCGATTATTCCGGGGAAAACAACCACCTCAATTTTGTCATCAAGGTCTTCTAATTTCATAAAGAGCATGGGTTTGCCGCTCCTGGTGATGATCTTTTTGATGGAAGAGACGACCCCGCCAATTTTAATTGTCCGTCTGGTCAAATTGTTTTTTACTTTGGCAATACTTAAACATTTCTTTTCCAAGATTTGTTTAAAATCTTCTATGGGATGACTTGTTACAAAAAGCCCCAATAGCTCCTTTTCCCAGCTTAGTTTTTCGGTTTTTGTTACAGGATTAGTTGTGGTAAGCCGAAAATCAATATTAATATTAATTCCGTCGTCAAAGAGACCCATTTGTCCATTAGCTTTCGTTTTTTGATTTTCCCTGGCCGTTTCCAGTAACCTTTCAAGATTGAACAAAAGTTGATTTCTTTCGGCTAATTTATCAAAACAACCCGATTTGATTAAGCTTTCCAATGATTTTTTATTTAAATCTTTTGAATTTACTCGGCTGACAAAATCAAAGATTGAGCGGTAGGGGCCTGAACCTTTTCTTTCTTTGACGGTAGCCTCAACTACGTTATGCCCGACATTTTTTATAGCCGTTAATCCAAAACGAATTTTACTGGGTGGGACAACGGTAAAGTTTTCCAGACTTTCATTTATATCCGGCGGCAATACCTCAATGCCCATTTTTTTGCACTCTCCAATTAAAAAACCAATTCTTTCGACATCGACCTTTTCCGAGGTCAAAAGAGAGGCCATAAATTCTGCCGGAAAATGGGATTTTAAATAGGCGGTCTGATAGGCAATGATGGCGTAAGCTGTAGCGTGAGAACGATTAAAAGAATAGCTGGCAAAAGGTTCAATCCAGTGCCATATTTTTTGAGAAACCGACCCCTCGATTTCGTTCTTTTTGCAACCATCGATAAATTTTTCTTTTTGGGCCCAAAGAAGTTTCTTTATTTTTTTTCCGATGGCTTTTCTCAAGACGTCTGCCTGAGACAAAGAAAAACCGGCCAGCTCCTGAGCAATTTTCATAATTTGTTCCTGATAAACCGGAATGCCGTAGGTTGATTCTAAAATTGGTTTTAATTTCGGATGCAGATATTCCACTTTCTTTTTCTGAAGTTTTCCGTCAATGTAGTCTGGAATGAGTTGCATTGGGCCCGGTCGGTAAAGTGAAACCATGGCAATGATGTCTTCCAGTCCGGTGGGTTTTAATTGTTTTAAACATCTTTGCATGCCGTCGCTCTCAAGTTGGAAGATTCCAATTGTCTCTCCCTTTTGTAAAATTTTATAAGTAGCCTTATCGTCTAAAGGAACATCTTCAATATTAATTTTTTTACCCTGAACCTTGTAAATGCGGGACAGGGTATCTTCAATAATGGTTAGATTTTTCAGCCCCAAAAAATCCATTTTTAAAAGACCCAAATCTTCAATTGCTCCCATTTCATATTGAGTAACAATAGTCGTATCGTCTTGGGTGGGATGTTGCAAAGGAACGATTTCGTCTAAAGGTTCGGCTGAAATAACCACTCCGCAGGCATGAGTGGAGGCATGACGGGCTACCCCTTCTAATTTTTTGGCAAAATCAATTAGTTTTTTAGCCTGGGGATCGTTTAAATAAGCTTGGCGAAATTCATCAACCTTAGCCAGTGTTTCATCCAGAGTCAAACCAAAGGGAATCATTTTAGCGGTCCGGTCACAGTAACTGTAGCTGTATTTCAGGGCTCTTCCAACGTCTCTTATCACCGCTCTTGAAGCCATCGTTCCAAATGTAATGATTTGGGCCACTTTTTCCCGTCCATATTTCTGAGCCACATATTCTATTACTTCGTTTCTTCTCCTGTCGGTGAAATCAAGGTCAATATCGGGAAGAGAAATTCTTTCCGGATTTAAAAACCTTTCGAACAGAAGGTTGTATTTTAACGGGTCAACATTGGTGATATTAAGCAGATAAGCAACCAGGGAGCCTCCAACCGAACCTCTGCCCGGTCCCACCACAATCCGATTGTTTTTTGCCCAATTAACAAAATCCTGGACAATCAAAAAATAAGAAGCAAATCCGGTCTGTTTTATCACTCCCAACTCAAAATTTAACCTGTCTAAGATTTCTTTTTCCGGCTTTTCTCCATATCTTCTTTTTATTCCCTGATAACAGAGTTCTTCTAAATATTCATCAGGGGTTTTACCGACGGGAGTATCAAATTTTGGTAATTTAATTTTACCTAATTCAAATTGAAAATTACAATTTTTTACAATTTTTTGAGTGTTTTCAATTGCTTCCGGCAGCTCTTTGAAATCTTTCAACATTTGCTCCGGCGACCTCATTGAAAAGTCATCTTCTTTTAAAGTTAATCTTTCCGGATCACTTAGGTCGGCCCCGGTATTGATAAGCATTAAAATGTCTTGTGCTTCGGCATCTTCTGGTTTTAGATAATGAACGTCATTTGTAGCCACCAAAGGAATGCCTAATTTTTTTGCAATTGAAACTATCTCCGGATTGACAACATTCTGGTCGCGAGAATTTGGGTGAGATTGGATTTCTAAATAAAAATTATCAGGGCCAAAAATATTTTGATAGCGCAAAGCAATTTCCTCGGCCTCATCCATTTCTTTAGCTAAAATCTTTTGTGGAATTTTTCCGGCCACACAGGCGGACAAACAAATCAAGCCCTGGGAATGTTTTTTTAATAAATCTTCGTCAATTCTCGGCTTATAATAAAAGCCCTTCAAATGGGCTTCAGTCAAAAGTTTAACCAGATTTTTATAACCCTGCTCATTCTTGACAAGCAAAACCAAATGGTATCTCTTACCGTCAATATTCGGCCTCTCCTGAGTCATTTTATCAAAGGCTAAGTACATTTCAGCGCCGATTATGGGTTTAATTCCCTTTTCCTTGGCTTTTTTATAGAGTTCCACCGCGCCATAAATATTTCCGTGGTCAGTTAAAGCCACCGAATCCATTCCAAGTTTCTGGACATAATCTAAGAGTTCGTCAATTTTCGGCAGACCATCAAGCAAACTGTAATGGCTATGAACATGGAGATGGGTAAATTTCATGTTATATTAGTATAATATGAAATATCCGAATCTTCAAGAGGAAAAAAAATTATGGAAAAAGGGTTTCAGAAGAGTGGCCTGTCTGGACGAGAGCGGTCGCGGACCTCTTTGCGGGCCAGTGGTTGCCGCCGCCGTCGTAATTGAAAATTGCAAATTGCAAATTGGAAATTGCAAATTTTTCGGCGAAATTAATGATTCAAAAAAGTTAACACCAAAGAAACGAGAAATACTTTATAAGTTCTTAATAAAAAATCCAGCAATCGAATGGGGGATAGGAAAAGTTTCAGAAAAGATAATCGATAAAATCAATATTTTGGAGGCAACCAAATTAGCAATGGAAAAAGCTATAGCAAAGCTAAAGAAAAAACCCGATTTTTTAATTCTTGATGGCAACTTTAAATTAGATTTACCAACTTGTGGTGAGCAAAGTCGAACCATTCCTCAAAAATCAATCGTTAAAGCAGATGAGAAAGTTTTTTCTTGCGCAGCAGCTTCAATTTTAGCCAAAGTCAGCCGGGACAGGATAATGCAAAAATACCATCTAAAATACCCCCGATATAGATTTAACCAGCATAAAGGCTATCCGACAAAATTACATCGCCGACTTCTTAAAAAATACGGCTGGTGTAAAATTCATAGAAAATCATTTGGCCCCGTAAAAAGACTTGATTTCCTAAACAAATGATGTAATAATAGAAAATATCCCAAATTGGATTTGTAATACCATTATGGCTGTACCAAAATGGAGGCATACAAAATCAAGAAGGAATAAAAGAAGGATGCATATTTTTTTAGAAAAGCCAACTTTGGTTTCCTGCCCAAAATGCGGAAAACCGGTTTTGCCACACGTTGTTTGTCAAAACTGCGGTTATTACAAAGGAGTAGAAGTTATTGATGTTTTAAAAAAATTAGCTAAAAAAGAAAGAAAGCAAAGAGAAAAAGAAATGAAAGCCAAAGAGGCAGAGTCAAAAAAAGAAGCCAAAGAAAAACCATTAACCATGGAAGGACTTTCAAAAAAATAATATGAGTTCTCGACATTTATCTCGTTCAATAGCCATGCAATCCTTATATGAGTGGGACTTTTCTGACAAAAGCAGTGATTTGGAAAAAATCACCGAAAGAAACATTAAAGAATTTGGACCAGGTTTGGAAGATCCGGGTTTTATTTGGCAGTTAGTGACCGGAGTGATTCAACATCTTCAAGAAATAAATGGGATTATTGAAAAAGCCGCTCCCGAATGGCCAATAGAACAGATAACCATTGTTGACAGAAATGTTTTAAGAATTGGTTTGTACGAATTATTGTACGGAGACAAAGCCGCTGTTCCTCCAAAAGTAGCCATAAACGAGTCTATTGAATTAGCTAAATCCTTTGGCGGAGAGAGTTCCGGAAAATTTATAAATGGCGTTTTGGGAACAGTATTTAAAGAAATAGAAAAAAAAGAACAGTGAGCAGTAAACGGAGAACAGTATTTTGTTCTTTGTTCATTGTTTTCTGTTCATTGATAAAGTGAAAGATTTTTCTATCCCTGCTCGTCCAAATTTAGAGAAAATTTTTGGCGGGTTTGAGAAAAAGTTAGACTTAAAGTTTAAAAATAAAGATTTTCTGGTGCAGGCCTTCTGTCACCGTTCTTATTTAAATGAGAACCCTGATTTTTATTTGTTCCACAATGAAAGACTGGAATTTTTAGGAGATGCCGTTTTGGAGTTAGTAGTCACCGAATATCTTTATAAAAAATATCCCAAAAAAACAGAAGGTGAATTAACCAACTGGCGGGCCGCCCTGGTTAATGCTAAAATACTTTCTGAAGTTGCTAAAAACTTAGATTTTAATGATTTTTTGCTGTTATCTAAGGGCGAATCAAAGGAACTCGGAAAGGCCAGACATTTTATCTTGGCCAACACCTTTGAAGCCTTAATCGGTTCAATTTATCTTGACCAGGGATACAAAACATGCCAAGATTTCATAAAAAAACATTTAATCGTAAAGTTATCAGAGATTATTGAAAAAGGCCTTTTCAAGGATTCCAAGTCGTGCTTCCAGGAAGAAGCCCAAGAAAGGGTTGGAATTACCCCTGTTTACAAAGTTTTAGAAGAATGGGGGCCAGACCATGTTAAACATTTCATCATTGGTATTTTTTTAGATAAAGAATTAATTGCCAAAGGTGAAGGTTCTTCCAAACAGGAAGCCGAGGAAGTGGCGGCCAGAAACGCCCTGACAGTTAAAAATTGGTAAACCCTTCACTTTTCGTTTAAAAGTGAATGGGTAAATAAAATATGCTAGTCATTAGACTATTTAGAGTCGGAAAAGTCAATCAACCATCCTTCAAAATTGTGGTTACCGATAAAAGAAAACCTCCTCGCGCAGGTCGTTTTGTCGAAGAGGTGGGTTTTTGGAATCCCGTAACAAAGGAAAAAGTTTTAAGGCAAGACCGAATCAAATATTGGTTGTCAGTAGGGGCCAAACCATCTCCGACAATTCATAATTTATTAATTTCCGAAAAGATTGTTGAAGGTAAAAAAATTCCACTTCACAAAAAGAAAAAAATAAAAGAAGGAGAAGTAAAGCCGGCCGAGAAAGCGCCTACTGGCGGAGAAAAAAAAGAGGCGATTGCTGAAGCTGTAAAAACCGAAACTCCTAAAGAGAAAGCGCCAGCACCAGCCGAACCGTCGCCAGCAGCCGAACCGCCCAAAAAAGAGGAATTAAAAACCGAGGCGCCAAAAAAAGAAGTCAAAGAAGCGTCAAAAACAAAGACGTCGCCAAAGGAAACTCCCGCCGCTGAAGAGAAAAAATAAGGAAATAAACTTAAATTATTTTACTCAGTCCCCACTACCTGATATAGGTGTGGGGGCCGTTTTCTAGTCAATAGCTTCGCAACACCTGACTAGGAGTTTTTAATGCTAAAGCAAGGTGTAAACGTTCGTTGTTGTAGTAATTTAAGTATTCTGGAATTTCTCTTTGGTAAGCTCGCAGAGTCTG
>Ga0315275_10006321_pt1 | contig 11316 bp, 9 predicted proteins | sample YL17G03_0_MG_FD_205557 | JGI IMG/M metagenome (GOLD analysis project Ga0315275, IMG submission 205557) | Sediment microbial communities from Yellowstone Lake, YNP, Wyoming, USA - YL17G03_0 | ecosystem: Environmental > Aquatic > Freshwater > Lake > Sediment | place: USA: Wyoming | collected...
CTAGTTCGCGGCATCATCGCTCTGGAGCAGATCGCGGGGCTGCTGGTGGTGATTGCCGGCGCCTGGCTCGTGTGGACACGCCCATCGAGAATGACCTGGGGCTTTTTCCTCTACGTCAATTGGTTCAATCCCGGTCAGTACTATGTGTATTACGCGATGATTGCGCAGTTTCCGCCGCTTCTGATCTTACAGGAGGTGGCGAGCAATCTGGCGCAAGCCGCGGGCTATATGGGCCTGATCCAATTCGCGATCCGCGCGCCAAACAACATTGCCGAGAAGCGGTGGCGAAACCTCGAAAACGCCCTGCCGCTGATCGGCATCGCGCTCGCAGCGACGCTGCTTGTTGCCGACGCCACGGTGTTCGGCTGGCAGACCGAATTCGTTACGCGCGCCACGATCTTCGCCGGCTTCGTGGTGGATTTTTGCGCGCTGGCGATTTTGTTCGCGCGACGCCGGACGCAGACCCCGGCGGACTATCAGCGCCTGCGCTGGCTGATCTGGGGCTGCTTGATCGGACTGCCGAGTTTCCTCATTGCCGATCTCGCCACCACCACCACATTCTTCAATACGCGGTTTGGCGATTTCACCCCGAGCGAGGACATTGTCGGTCTGCTGTACCTGGTGAATGGCATCTTCTGCTTGTTTGTGTTCCAAGCACTGCGGCGGGAGCGGGTGGTGAGCGTGTCGATCCCGCTAAGGCGCGTCACCATTCTCGGTCTTATCCTCAGTTTCCCGGTACTGTTGCTACATCAGGAGATCGAGCATCTGCCCAGGCACCTCGCGCAACTCGCGCTGCCGAGTTGGGCGTGGGTCCTGCTCGGCGTGGTGTTCGTGTTTCTGCTGTCACGATTGCATGAGGGCGTGGTGCATATGGTCGACCGCTTCTTCAACCGGGCGCTCGATGCCGCCGAACGCGAGCTCGGTGACGCGCTCCTAGGCACGAAGTACGCCGCCGATATCGACCGCCTGCTGACAGAGGAGCCTGCAAGGCGCCTCAACCTCACGTCGGCCGCAGCATTTCGCCGTGACGGCTCCGCGTTCCGCCGTGAGGGGGTCAGCGAAGGCTGGAGTGCCGACGACGCGCGGACGCTCGACCCCAGTCTCCCACTGCTTGCACCCTTAGAGAAGGGAGAGCCGTTCGCGATTACCGAAACCGAGGCGCCGGAATTGGCTCTGCCGACAGGGTTGAGCCGGCCGGTGCTTGCCGTGCCAGCTGCCAGTCCGGTGCGGTGCCTGGCGCTGTCGCTGTACGGACCGCATGAGTCCGGCACCGATCTCGACGCGAATGAGCGCGGCATGCTGGCAAGGCTCGGCCAACGCGCCGCCGCGATGTATGCAGAGCTAGAGAACAGCGAGCTTCGCGCGCGTCTGGCGCAGATCGAGGGAAAGAAAAAGGACTCGGCGCATGGCGATCTATGAGCTTGACGGGGTGGCGCCGGAAGTCCCGGCCGATGGGCTCTACTGGATCGCCGAGACGGCCATCGTGGTCGGCAAGGTCAGGCTGCAATCGGAGGCGAGCATCTGGTACGGCTCGGTGTTGCGCGGCGACAACGAATGGATCGAGCTCGGGACGTGCTCGCAGATTCAAGACAATTGCACGCTGCATACCGACCCGGGCTTTCCGCTGACCATTGGCAAGGGTTGTGTGATTGGCCACCAGGTCGTGCTGCATGGCTGCGCCATCGGCGATCAGAGCCTGATCGGGATGGGCGCGATCGTGCTTAACGGCGCCAAGATCGGCGCGAATTCATTGGTCGGGTCCGGCGCGCTGATCACCGAGGGCAAAGAGTTCCCGGACAACTCCGTCATTCTCGGCTCGCCCGCCAAGGCGGTGCGCGAGACCGACGATAAGATCCGCGCCATGATCGCGCGCGCGGCCGATGTTTATGTGCGCCGCTGGAAGCAATATGCGAAGGGGCTGAAGCGCATCGGATGACCGCCGCTGGCACATGGCAAATTTGCATCGACCGGGGCGGCACGTTCACCGACATCGTCGCCCGCGCGCCCGACGGGCAGCTCTTCACGCATAAACTCTTGTCGGAAAATCGCGGGGCTTACGAGGATGCCGTGCTTGCCGGCATCGCCGATATTCTTGGCGTCGCGCGGGGGCGTTCGCTGCCGACGGAGTTGATCGCAAGCGTGAAAATGGGAACGACGGTCGCGACCAACGCGCTGCTGGAGCGCAAAGGCGATCCTGTCCTATTGATCGTGACCCAAGGGTTTCGCGACGCGCTCGAAATCGGCTATCAGGCGCGGCCAAAAATCTTCGCGCGGCGCATCGAGAAGCCTTCGATGCTCTACGCGCGCGTCGCCGAGATCCCCGAGCGCGTGCGCGCCGATGGCACGATCGAAAAGCCACTCGATCTCGAAGCGGCACGCGCGGCGCTGAAGGCAGCCCGCGCCGACGGCATTAAATCTGTCGCAATCGTCTTCATGCACTCTTATGCCTATCCCGCGCATGAGCAAGTTGTTGCGCAGATCGCACGGGACATGGGCTTTACTCAAATCTCGGCGAGCCACGAAGTGAGCCCGCTGGTGAAATTCGTCGGGCGCGGCGATACGGCGGTGGTCGACGCTTATTTGTCGCCGCTGCTTCGCCGCTATGTGGATCGCATTGCTTCGGCGCTCTCGCGCGTGCGCCTACTCTTCATGCAATCCTCGGGCGGTCTCACTTCGGCGCATCTCTTCAAGGGCAAGGACGCGATTCTCTCCGGCCCCGCCGGCGGCGTGGTGGGCGCCGTGGAAACCGCGAGGCTCGCCGGCTTCAACAAGATCATCGGCTTCGACATGGGCGGCACCTCGACCGATGTCTGCCATTTCGAGGGGCTCTATGAGCGGAATTTCGACAGCGTGGTCGCAGGCGTGCGGGTGCGGGCACCGATGATGGCCGTGAATACGGTCGCGGCAGGCGGCGGCTCGATCCTACATTATGACGGCGCCCGCTTTCGCGTCGGCCCGGATTCGGCGGGAGCGCAGCCGGGTCCCCTGTCCTATCGCAACAGTGGCCCGCTCACCGTCACCGACGCCAATGTGATGACGGGCAAGCTGAGGCCGGAATATTTCCCGCACATTTTCGGACCTCGGCAAAACGAAACGCTCGATGCGGAGTCCGTACGCAAGGCCTTCAAATCGCTCGCGCGCAAGATCGGCGACGGGCGGACGGCGGAAGGGATCGCCGACGGCTGCATCAGGATCGCGGTCGAGAACATGGCGAACGCGATCAAGTCGATCTCGGTGATGCGCGGCTACGACGTCACCGACTATGTGCTGAATGCCTTTGGCGGCGCCGGTGGACAGCATGCCTGTCTCGTCGCCGATGCGCTCGGGATGAGTCGCGTCTTGATTCATCCGCTTTCCGGCGTGCTCTCGGCCTATGGCATGGGGCTTGCCGCGATCAGCGCGACGCGCACGCAAGCCGTGCTGGCGACGTTGAACGAGGAAGGGCTCGCGGCTCTCGCCGATCTTCGCGCGCCCCTCGAAGCCGAGGTGAAGAAGGAGCTGTTGCGGCAAGGAGTCGAGGGCGAGGCGATCAGGGTCGTGGCGCAAGGCCATCTCCGTTATGCCGGCACCGATAGTTCGCTCCCCATCCCTGTCGCCAGTCTACGCGGCATGCAGGCGCTGTTCGAGATCGCGCATCAACAGCGCTTCGGCTTTGTCAGCCCGGAGAAAGACATCGAGATCGAAGCGGTCGAGGTGGAAGCGAGCGGCGGCGGCGAGGCACCGGAACAAGCGGACGCTGCAAGCATGAGGTCTGGAGCGCTGGTCCCGCATTCGACCACAGAGCTTTTCACCGGCGGGGCCTGGCACGAGGCGCCGGTCCATTTACGTGAGGCGCTTGAGCCGGGCCATCGCATCGAAGGACCTGCGCTGATCATAGAGGCGCATCAGACCGTCGTGGTCGAGCCCAAATGGCACGCCGAGATCAGTGTGAAGCAGCATCTGGTCCTCACGCGGCGCGAGAAGCGGAAGGATGCAAAGGTCGGCAAGGCAGCCGATCCGGTGATGCTCGAGATTTTCAATAATCTCTTCGTCGCCGTCGCCGAGCAGATGGGCTACGCGCTGCAAAACACCGCACGCTCGGTCAACATCAAGGAGCGGCTGGATTTCTCTTGCGCGATCTTCGATGGGCGGGGACGGCTGATCGCCAACGCGCCTCATATCCCGGTGCATCTCGGCTCGATGGATCGAAGCGTCGAGACGATCTTGCGCGAGGTGAAGACACTCAAGCCCGGCGACGTCTATATGCTGAACGCGCCTTATAATGGCGGCACGCATCTTCCCGATATCACCGTGGTGACGCCGGTGTTCGGCGAGAACAGTCCCGATCTCCTCTTTTTCGTGGCAGCCCGCGGCCATCATTCCGATATTGGCGGTATCGCGCCGGGCTCGATGAGTCCGAAGGCCAAGACCATCGAAGAGGAAGGCGTCTATATCGATCCATTCAAGCTCGCAGAAAAGGGACGCTTCCGCGAGGATGCCGTGCGCGCGCTGCTGACGGAAGCCCCCTACCCGGCGCGAAACCCCGAACAAAACATCGCGGATTTGAAGGCGCAAATTGCTGCCAACGAGAAGGGCGTGATCGAGCTGCGCAAGATGGTGGCGCGCTACGGGCTCGGTACCGTCCGCGCCTATATGGGTCATGTGCAGGATAATGCCGCTGCGGCCGTGCAGCGCGTCATCGCCAGACTGAAAAATTCACGATTCGAGGTGGAGACCGATCAGGGCAGCCGCATCGCGGTCGCGATCAAGGTCGACAAAAAGAAGAAAACGGCGATCGTCGATTTCACCGGCACGAGCGCGATGCAACACGACAATTTCAATGCGCCGGAGCCGATCGCGCGCGCTTGCGTGCTCTATGTGTTCCGCACGCTGGTCGATGAGGACATTCCGCTTAACGCCGGATGCTTGCGCCATATCAAGGTCGTGGTGCCGAAAGGCTCGATGCTAAAGCCGAAATTTCCGGCGGCCGTTGTCGCCGGCAATGTGGAGACGAGCCAGACCATCGTGAATTGTCTTTACGGCGCGCTTGGCGTCTTGGGCTCGGCGCAAGGCACGATGAACAATCTCACCTTCGGCAATGAGCGTTACCAATATTATGAGACGATCGCGTCGGGCGCGCCGGCGGGACCAGGCTTCGACGGCGCAGCCGCGGTGCAGACGCATATGACGAATTCGCGGCTCACCGATCCCGAGGTGTTGGAGCTTCGTTATCCAGTACTGCTCGAGCGCTTCGAAATCCGGCGCGGCTCCGGCGGCAAAGGCGAGTGGCGCGCCGGCGACGGAACGCTCCGTGCCATTCGCTTTCTGGAGCGCATGGACTGCGCCATCCTGTCAGGCTTCCGCCGCTTGCGTCCGTTCGGCGCCAAAGGCGGCGAGCCTGGAGAGACAGGCGAGAATTGGGTGCGGCGCAATGACGGGAGACTGGAGCGGCTGAAAGGTTGCGATCAGACCACGCTCGAGGCCGGCGAGGCCATCATCATCAAGACACCGACCGGCGGCGGGTTCGGAAAGAAGAGTGAGCGGAAATGAGATCAAGCGCACCCGGTGGTTAGAAAGACATACATGCCATCCGCCCAAAGAGCGCCTAGCTGATTTCAACACCCTTGTTAAACGGGGGTGCAACCAGCACTGAATGTCCTACCTCGGCGGGATCCCACTTTCGTTGGACATGCAGCAAAAGCAAGACATCCGCCGCTTGAATGACGAGTTTCGAAATAACTTCTCGCACTTCACGCCCAAAGGGTGGAGCATTGAGCGAATTGGCTTACCCAGAATTGTCGCCAACGCGCTCGATGCGGTGCCGCACCTAATGAGGCAGCCCCAGGTGGCATACAAACTCGATGAACAGCAGACGCGCGTACTGGAGAAGAATCTCGCATCGATTAGAATCGCGCTCCAGCCATAGTTCAGGGCTTCGACGAGCGAGCAACGACCCGGGTTGTCTCCTGCGGAAAACGCCGGAAACAAAAAAGCGCGGGACCGAAGTCCCGCGCTTCAAATTTCTGCTCGCTCAATTCGCAGGGGCGCTTCGAGCTTTTAAGAGGTCGAGGGACCGGTCCGGCGATCGGCCATGAACTGGTCGAACTCGGCCTTGTCCTTGGCGTGACGAAGCCGCTGCAAGAAGGTTTGGAACTCGCTCGCCTCCTCCTCGAGACGGCGAAGCGTCTCCTCCCGATATTCGTCGAAGGCCCGGTTGCCGGTCGAGCTGAACGGCGTCATGCCGCTCCGCCAACGCGCCATCTCGCGCCCCAAATCAGATTCCTGCAGGCTCCGTTTCCATCCGCATCCCATGCGTCCGCTCCAGATCATATAGGCCAAGACTGAAAGCCCAACGGGCCACCACAAAACGAAGCCGACGATCATCGCCGTGATCCAGGCCGGTTTGCCATAGTCGTCCAAGGTCGTAATCGCTCGCTGCATCCAGGGATCCCTTCCTTCGGTGTGAATGTTATTCACATTCACATAGGTGGCCCTCCCACGCCGTAAGTCAAGAGCCAGGGGAAAATGTGATGGGGAGGCCGGGGCCGCGCGAAAGCCAGGGCTCAGTCAAAGCGTCATCCTGAGGTGCGAGCGAAGCGAGCCTCGAAGGAGGGCGCGAGCCAAAAGACTCTTTTTTTGATCCTTCGAGGCTCGGTGCTTCGCACCGAGCACCTCAGGATAACGAGCGGCCGGGCTCGTCGCCGACCAGTAACCAACCGATCCGGAAAATCTTAACTCGTGTCGGCCTAGTTTGGGTCAGGGAATGGCCGAAAAGCCAGTTCAAGGTCGGGGGACCATGACACTCAATTACCGCCACCTGACGATGGTCGGGGCCGTCTTGCTGCTCGCAGCGTGCCCGGGCTCGCTCTCCGCCCGCTCGGCGAAACTAGCCGACGCCAAGCCGCATGACGGAGTGGCATCGGCTCACACCATGAAGGTGCAAGGCATCGACGTTTCCGCCTGGCAAGGCGATATCGACTGGGCCCGCGCCCGCGCCGCCGGAACGAACTTCGCCTTCATCAAGGCGACCGAGGGCGGCGATCATCTCGATCCGAAGTTCCTGGAAAATTGGGAGGGCGCGAAGAATGCCGGCGTAGCGCGGAGCGCGTATCATTTCCTCTATTGGTGCCGCCCGGCGCACGAGCAGGCGCTTTGGTTCATGCTGAACGTGCCGCCGGACCCGGATGCGCTGCCGCCCGTGCTCGATGTCGAGTGGAACACAAGCTCCAAGACCTGCCCGAAAAAAATCTCTCGCGAGGACGCGCTCGACAAGATCAAGATCATGCTCGCCGCCATGGAAAGCCACACCGGCAAGAAGCCGATCATCTACACCGATCCGGCGTTCCATCGCGAGGTGCTGGAGGGCGAACTTACCGATTATCATTTCTGGCTGCGCTCGGTCGCGGCCGAGCCGCAAGACAAATATACGGGACGCCGCTGGACCTTTTGGCAGTTCACCACGACCGGAAAAGTGCCAGGCATCATGGGCAGGGTCGACCGCAACGTCTATGGCGGCGACGACGCGGATTGGGATCGTGTGCTGCAATCGCTCTTCGCACGACGCTAGAGCGAAATCTATTTGATTTCGCTCTGCTCCCCTGTCTTTGACGCATGATCTTGTCCGAAAAGTCTGCAACTTTTCGGGATCATGCTCTAGTTCGTCTTGTCGGCGGCGAGGATGCCGAGGCCCTTCAGGTATACGAGCATGGCGCTTTCGAGAATCTCTTCCGCCGAGACCGGGAGCTTCCGCGCTTCGGCGCCGCCTTGGGCAAAGAGCGTTGCGACTCCGTGCGAGATCGCCCAGATGTGCAGGCTCACGAGCTTGACCGGCGGGCGGTCTTGCTCCGGTAGCGCGCGAAGGAGTGAAGCGGCTGCGCGCTGCAAGACGTCGAAGGCACGTTCCCCTGCCTGGCCAGAAGCGCCTTTCGCCGCATCGGAGAGACCAGACTCGAACATAACGGCGTAGCTCGCGGGCTCGTTGCGCGCAAAAGCGAGATAGGCCTTGCCGAGATTGCCGAAGGCCGAGAGCGGGGTCGGCACGCCATTATTCCAGGCCATGTCGAGCCGCGCGGCGAACCGCTCGAAGCCGTGACGCGCAACCTCCGCCAGCAGAGCGTCGCGATCGCGAAAATGGCGGTACGGGGCGGCCGGGCTGACGCCGGCAAGCCTAGCTGCCTCGGTCAGGCTAAACCCCGCAGGCCCATATTGCTCGATCAGCTTACGCGCTGCCTCGAGCAAGACCTCTTTCAGATTGCCGTGGTGGTAGGAGCGCGGGCGGCGCCAATCCGGAGGGTCTCCCATGTGAGAGGCTATTACATCAAAGCCTTAACCGAAGCTAGCCAGCGGGGCACAAACCGCGGGAACACGGCTTCTCGCGACCAATCGACGCCGCTATAGAGCTTGCCTCAAGACCGCCGCGCCAGAATGGTCGAGATAGGCGGCGGGAGATCGAGGGCCATGAACCAGCGCGACATCGCCACCCAGGAGCGGGCCCAGAAATCGCGCGCGCGCAACGAGTTGCCTACACTTCTCGGCCTCGTTGCCACGATCATCGCCATGGCGTTTCAGGACCAGCTGTTCGGCGATCTCAGCAACACCCCATTGGCGCTCGTCAAGTTCATCGGCCTGTTCGGCATCATGATGGTCTGTGCGTTCGGCGTGGTGCGTCACGCCGATGCGGTGGCCGAGCTGTTGGGCGAGCCTTACGGCACACTCGTGTCCACGCTCTCCGTCACGGTGATCGAGGTCTCGCTCATGGCATCGATCATCATGCATGGCGAAAATAATCCAACGCTTGCGCGCGACGTCATGTTCTCCACCTTGATGATCGTGCTCAACGGCATGATTGGCTTGGCGCTCGTGATCGGCGCCCTGCGCTATTGGGAGCAAGAATACAATCTCGAAGGTGCGCGCGCCTTCCTCGTGGTCATCGCCTCGCTTGCCGTATTCGGGCTCATCATACCGAACTACACCAAGTCGGTCCCCGATCCGAGCATGTTTCCCTTCCAGGCCGGACTGTTCGCCACCATTACCATTCTGTTCTATGTCGTGTTCGTCATCATCCAGACAGCGCGGCATCGCGCCTTCTTCGCCGAGCCCGTGAATGGCAACAAGGCCAGCCGCGAGGACATTTCGCGACATGGAGAGGTGACCGGATCGCTCGCCTTTCATGTGGCCATGCTGCTGCTCTCGCTCGCGCCTGTTGTGCTGCTCTCCGAATATCTTGCCATCCTCGTCGACCACGGCATCGAGCGGTTAGAATTGCCGGCGGCGCTCGGGGGCATTTTGATTGCGGTCCTCGTGCTCTCGCCCGAAGGACTGACGGCCTTCCACGCCGCGCTCGACAATCATCTGCAGCGTGCGGTGAATGTCTGCCTCGGCTCGGCGCTGGCGACGATTGGGCTCACGATCCCCGCGGTGCTGGCGGTCGGGCTCCTCACCGGGCGCGACGTGCATCTCGGCCTGGATCAGCTGCAGGAAGTTCTTTTGATCCTGACGCTGTTCGTGAGCGCCCTCACCTTCGGCGGCGCGCGCACCAACGTGCTGCAAGGCGTCGTGCATTTGCTCCTGTTCTTCGTCTATCTGGCGCTGATCGTGAGTCCCTAAGCGTGCCTTAGAGGAGCTTAGACAGAGAGCGAGCTTCGTTCTACTTTCACCAAGATGAAGCTGACAGGCGCCAAAGATACGATCCGGATCGGCTGGCGCGAATGGGTCGGATTGCCTGAACTCGGCGTCGAGGCGATCAAAGCGAAGATCGACACCGGCGCCCGCACCAGTGCCCTACATGCCTGGAATATCGAGCCTTTCCGGCGATCCGGCTCGCTTTGGGTGCGGTTCGAAATTCACCCGATCCAGCGGAGCGAGGGGCGAAAGGCCATCTGCGAAGCCCGCGCCATCGACGAGCGCACGGTGAGAAATTCGGGGGGCGGCGTGGAGCGGCGCCTTATTATCAAGACCGAGATCAGACTGGGCGAAAGTTCCTGGCCGATCGAGCTTGCGCTCACCAATCGCGACCAAATGGGATTTCGCATGCTCCTGGGGCGGACGGCGCTCGGACGCGGCACCCTGATCGTGCCGAGCCGCTCCTTCCTTGCCTCACCACGCTCGCCGCTGAAGCCCCGCCGCGGGCGGCATCGCGCCACCGCGCTCGAACTCAGTAAGTTGCTGCCATAGATCCGTGACCGCTCACCTCCTGGCCTGGACACTCTCATGAAGATCGCGTTGCTGGCGCGGAACCCTCATCTCTACAGCCATCGGCGCATTTGCGAAGCGGCGCGGGCGCGCGGCCACGAGATTGAGGTGATCAATACGTTGCGCGTTTCGATCAACATCACCTCGCAACGGCCGGCGCTGTATTACCGCAAGCGGCGACTCGAGGGCTTTGACGCCGTGATTCCCCGCATCGGCGCGTCGGTGACATTCTATGGTCTGGCCGTGCTCCGCCAATTCGAGGTGATGGGAATCTACCCGCTTAACGAATCCGTCGCGATCGGACGCTCGCGCGACAAGCTTCGCTGCTTGCAGCTTCTGGCGCGGCGCGGCATCGGGCTCCCCGTCACCGCGTTTACGCACGACCCGAAGCAAGCCGAAGACGTGATCGATCTCGTCGGCGGTCCGCCGGTGATCATCAAGCTGCTCGAGGGCACGCAAGGCATCGGGGTCGTACTCGGCGACACGATCAAGTCGGCGAAATCGGTGATCGAGGCGTTTCAAGGCGCCAATGTCAACATTCTGGTGCAGGAATTCATCAAGGAGGCGGACGGCGCCGACCTCCGCGCGCTCGTCATCGGCGACAGGGTCGTGGCGGCGATGCAGCGGCAAGGCGCGCCTGGCGAGTTCCGCTCCAATTTGCATCGCGGCGGCGCCGGCGCGAGCGTGAAGATCTCTCCGGAAGAGCGGGCCACGGCAGTGAAGGCGGCGCACACGCTCGGCCTCAATGTCTGCGGTGTCGATATGCTTCGATCCAAGCGCGGGCCGCTGGTGGTCGAACTCAACTCCTCGCCGGGCATCGAAGGACTGGAAAAGGCGTCAGGCGTCGATGTCGCCGACCCGATGATCGAGTTCTTGGAGCGCAATGCCCTGCGGGGCAGCACAAGGACCAAGGGTAAGGGCTAGGCAAGCCGGGACCTAAAGGGGCCTGCCTGGCGGTCTCGGTCAGTTTCGTTTGTAAATCTCAGCGCCACGCGCAACACGCGAGCTTTCCCGCAAAGTTTGCCAGAACCCGCCGCCGCAGCCCCTTCCCAAGCGCGCCGGATTCTGCCTTAAACTCACCGCGAAAGTACCAGGAGCATTGTGCAATGAAGCTTGCAACTTATCGTCTGGGACTTGCCTCTCTTG
>Ga0315275_10006322_pt1 | contig 11315 bp, 7 predicted proteins | sample YL17G03_0_MG_FD_205557 | JGI IMG/M metagenome (GOLD analysis project Ga0315275, IMG submission 205557) | Sediment microbial communities from Yellowstone Lake, YNP, Wyoming, USA - YL17G03_0 | ecosystem: Environmental > Aquatic > Freshwater > Lake > Sediment | place: USA: Wyoming | collected...
TCCTACCGGGTCTATCGTGGTCTGTCTAAAAAATTTGCTGAGGAGATGCGTCTTCAAATGGGTGAGGGTATTGCAGGTAATGTAGCTAAGAGTGGGAAGTCTATATTGCTGGCGGATATATCTAATGACCCGAGTGCAGCACGGCAGGACTTGATAAACACAGAGGGCCTCAGGGCATTTGTAAGTGTCCCTCTTAGAGCTAAGGACAAGGTTCTTGGCGTGTTGAATGTTACAAGCCATTTGCCACATCACTTTACCAAGGACGACATGTATTTATTACACGCGATCGGTGATCAAGTAGGAGTTGCCATTGAGCAGGCCAAGCTATATGAACGCTTGAAAAAGGAACGGGAAAACTATCGTCAACTTGCACGTTACATGTTGATAGCTCAGGAAGTAGAACGAGGCAAGGTTGCCCGCGAATTGCATGATGAAACCGCACAGTCGCTTACCGGCCTTTCATTAAATATGAAGGCACTCCTGAGCATCGCTAACACCCATGACTATGGCGATGCCGAGTTTAGGGCCAAGCTTGAAAAGGCCTATGAGATAACTCTTCAGCTCAATTCGGAGGTAAATAACATAATGAAGTCTCTCAGACCAACTGCCTTGGATAGCCTCGGACTGGTCTCCGCCATCAACCAATATGTCCAGGATCGCCTTCAGTTAACAGAGATCAATGTAAGGATACAGCACGAAGGTATGGAGAAACGCTTGCCTTCAGAAGTTGAATTTGTGCTGTACCGCATCTTCCAGGGGGCAATCTCAAATGTAGCTTGGCACTCCCATGCCCAAAACGTAGTAATAAGCATGCGGTGCACTTCAGACGAGGCTATAATGCAAATTGAAGATGATGGCAGGGGGTTTGATGCGTCAAAGCCAATTGATGTAGACGAAAGCGGTAGGGGACGAGGACTATTTAGCATGAAGGAAAGGGCGAGCCTCCTCGGGGGCACCTGCGATATCCAGTCACAGCCTGGGAAAGGTACCAAGATTACGGTGAAAGTACCTGTATATTGGAGCAAAGTTGATGGGCAAGATAAAGTTACTGATAGTGGATGACCACACCATTGTTAGAGATGGCCTTTGCAGCCTGTTGGAACTTGCCGGTGACATAGATATAGTAGGCGAGGCATCCAATGGAAAGGAAGGGCTGGAACAGGTGGAAAAATTACTGCCAGATGTTGTGCTGATAGATATAGCCATGCCCATTATGGGTGGCTTAGAAGCCATACGCCGCATGCGTAAGAAATTCTCGGAGATAAAGATATTGGTTCTTACCCAGTATGATGACAAAGAGCACGTTTTCCCAGCTATCCAAGCCGGGGCTAATGGATTCGTCAGCAAGACGGCAGCGTCTTCAGAGCTTATCTCTGGGATACGGGCTATATTTGCCGGGGGAGCATACCTGTCTCCTTCCATAGCTAAGCTGTTCGTTGATGACTATAAACACGGAGCAGCAACGCGGGACAAGTGCGATCCCTACGAGCAGTTGACAGATCGGGAAAAGGATGTGCTCACGCTAGTGGTAGAGGGACATACAACTCAGGAAATCGCGAATATTCTGGTAATCAGTTCCAAAACCGTTGAAGGCCATAAGAGAAATCTTATGGCCAAGCTTGACATCACCAATCGCATTGACCTAGTCAAATATGCGGTGCGCAGGGGCCTTATTGACGTTTGATGCTGCAAGCAACACCCTGGCTATGTATTAACTCACTTACTAATTTTTCCCCACCTACTCTCACTATGTTCATTGAGCCGCAACAACCCTGATCAATACAAGACAAACAAGGGATGCCTCCGGAGAATTCAAGGGGTAATTCTCCCATATCCGAGGGTAAGCCCCTATTTACGTGCAGGTTCGGGCGATTTACCATGAAATAATCTAAGTAATTAAACAGGAGGAGCGTCATGAAGAAGCGAGAGGAAGAAAAGAAAGAGATCTTAATCGTGGATGACGAGCCTGATTTTACCTCAGCTTTAAAAAGCGCTCTGGAGAGTGAGGTGTGTGAGGTTGCCATCGTCGCCAGCAAGGCAGAGGCACAGCAAGCAGTCAAGAAGATGAACCCTGACCTAGTAATTTTGGGTACACTGAGCCCCCGTGGAGAAGCGTTCTCACTACATCAATGGCTGAGATCGAACCCCAAGACCAAGGATTTGCCGGTCATAGTCATGGATGCACCCCCTGAAAAGCAACTTGTCAAAGGGTGGAGGCGAGATGAGGCATTATTGATAGACGCCGAGGAATATTTAACCAAGCCAATTGAGCCAGGCTCGCTAGCCACCAGAGCCCAGACGATTCTGGCAAAGGCAACCAAGCGCATAAGGGTGCTTATAGTGGATGATCACGCGGTGGTTAGGGATGGCATTAAATCTGTACTAGAGCTGCAAAATGATATAGAGGTAGTGGGTCAAGCCGAGAATGGTAAAGTGGCGCTGAAAAAAGTGGGTGAGCTTTCCCCTGATATAGTGATAATGGACATAGTGATGCCTGAAATGGACGGGCTAGAAGCGACTAAGCAGATATACAAAGAATACCCTCAAACTAGAGTCGTGATGTTATCTCAGTACGACGATGAGGAGAATATCACTGCCGCTGAGAATCTAGGAGCTTATGGATTCATCCCCAAGCGATCTGCTAGCTCCCAGCTAGTGAATGCCATAAGGGCGGTACATTACGTGGGGAAGCGTCTGCAAAGGCCTGCTCCAGCCTCTGGCTGAGCCCCAAAGCTGTATGTTCACGTGTCGGATCATTCATATATCCGGCCCTTAGCTTTCAGGGAGGTTACCATTGGAGCCGATTACCATCACGATTAATGGACGCGAAGTAAGCGGCCATCCCGGGATGACCATACTGGAGCTGGCACGAGAATCGGGCATAGACATACCCACACTCTGCCATGATCCTCACCTTACCCCGATTGGCGCCTGCCGTATCTGTCTGGTCGAAGACGAGCGCTCAGGTGCGCTCTCGGCATCATGCGTTACCCCCATTGCCGCGGGGATGGTTATAAACACCGAATCAACAAAGGTATTGGAGCGCCGCAGGACTATAATCAAGCTCATACTTGCCAGCCACCCCGATTCCTGCCTTGTATGCGACAAAGGTAATCGCTGCGAGCTTCGACGCATAGCCTCTGAAATGGGCATCGGAGAGGTAGAATTTCAAAGAATCCCTCAAACAGCTAGTATTGAAGAGGTTAACCCCTTCATCGAAAGAGATTTAAGCAAGTGCATCCTCTGCGCCAAATGCATCCGTGCGGATCACGAGCTGGTCGTCGAGGGCGCTATCGACTACATCAACCGCGGGTTTGCCTCAAAGCCAGCAACGCTGAACGATATGCCGCTGGAAAATTCAGAGTGTACCTTCTGCGGTACCTGTGTGGCAATCTGTCCCACCGGCGCGCTGATGGAAAAGCAGTGGGTATACCGGGGGACAACCACAACAAGCGTATTAACCACCTGCCCACTCTGCGGCTGCGGGTGCAGCGTCGAACTGGAGGTCAAGGGCGATCGGATAGTGCGGGCCAAACCTGGCAGAGAGAGTGCGGTAAACCGTGGCACGCTCTGCGTCAAGGGGAGCTACGGATATGATTTCGTCCACAGCCCGGAGAGGTTGACCAGTCCCCTAGTCAAGGTGAACGGGGATTTTAAAGCAGTATCATGGGAACAGGCCTTAGATACTGCAGCTACTGAACTCAACCGAGTCAAGGAGAGACATGGTAGCAATAGTCTGGCGATTCTCGGCTCCTCCAACTGCACCAATGAGGAGAACTATCTGCTACAGCGGTTCGCCAGGACAGTACTGGGTACCAATAATATTGACAACGGCGGCCGCCTGTACGGTGCGGCGAGCATTATAGGACTGGGGTCGGCCGTCGGCTTCCCCGGAACCACTAGCCACTTGGACAACCTTGAGCGGGCGGAGGTGATACTGGTCATCGGAGCTAATCTCGACTCATCCGCTCCTATCGTCGGGTATGCGGTGAAGCGGGCAGTCAAATATAAAGGCGCCAAGCTACTGCTGGTGGACCCGCAACAAACCAGGCTCTCCTCATTCGCCCATCTCTGGTTGAGGCCCAGGATCGGCACCGATGTGGCTCTGATAAACGGCCTGGCCAATGTGATTATTACAGAGGGCCTGCTGGATGAGGAGTTTGTAAGCAGAAAAACGGACAACTTTGAGGAGATGGGCAAGGATTTAGCCAAATATTCTCCTGATTTTGTGGAGGAAGTCACCGGCATCCCTAGCGATGAACTATGCCGTGCCGCCCGGCTCTTCGCCGGGGCGAACCTCGCCTCCATCGTCTACGGCAACGGAATTACCCAGCATGTGACCGGAACGGATAGCGTAACGGCGCTGGCGAATCTGGCGCTGCTTACAGGGAACATCGGGATCGGGGGTGGCATCTTTGCCATGCAGCGGGACTGCAATGGGCTGGGCGCATGGGACATGGGGACCATGCCCGATCTACTCCCTGGATACCAACCGGTGGAGGATGCTCAGGTAAGGAAGCGGTTCGCAGAACGCTGGGGGGTTGAACTGCCTGCCGCCGCCGGGTTAACCGCCATGGAAATGCTCGATCACGCCGCGGAGGGAAGGGTTAAGGGTATGTACATCGTGGGAGAGAATCCGGTGCTTAGCTTTCCACACCCGGCTCTGGTTAAGGAAGCCCTAGCACACCTCGATTTCCTGGTGGTTCAAGACATGTTCCTCACCGAGACGGCGAAACTGGCAAACGTGGTCCTTCCCGCGGCAAGCTTTGCTGAGAAGGAAGGGACCTTCACCAATTTTGAGGGCAGGATACAGCAGGTGCGCAAGGTCATCCAACCCATCGCCAGCAGCCTACCCGACTGGGAAATAATACTGCGTCTGGCGAGCAGTATGGGCCACCCCATGCCATATTCATCGCTCCAAGGAGTCATGGACGAGATCCAAGAACTAGTTCCTCTATACCAAATCACTGAATACATGGAGACGAAGGGTACATACCAGGCTGAAGCGGACATGGATCCATTTAGTGCCAGGCGCATCTACAGAGGTCAATTCCCGAGCGGATTCGGCCGCTTCTCTCCAGTACAATATGAGCCGCGGGCAGAGATACCAAAAGGCGGTTACCCCATCACCCTGCTGGTGGGGAGCGTTCTCTACCGTTCGGGCACTGGCTCCAGAAGCTCCAGAGCCCTGCGTCTGTGCCAATTCTCGCCACAGGCCTATGTGGAGATCGGTGAATATGATGCCAAGCAGTTCGGTATCAGTCAAAGCGATAAGGTCAAGGTCATCTCGCCCGCAGGCGAAGTGACCGCGGTAGCTAAACTCACCGACAGGCTGCCTGAAGGTGTGCTTTTCATGCCCATTTCCTTCCCCGCAAACCCGGTGAATCAACTGTTTGGTGTCGCCTTGGACCCCAGGGCAAAGACCCCCGCACTAAAAGCGTGTGCGGTAAGGCTGGAAAGGATTTAACTCCATGGGCAAGCGTCAAAAAAAGGCCAGACCCGATCCAAAATTAATAGACGAGAGCATAGCTCGCTATCGAGATCAGAAGTGGGCCTTAATCCCCCTCCTGCAAGAGATTCAGCGAGAGATTGGATATATACCCCCCGAGGCAATCGGGCCCATAGCAAAGGCTACTGGCTTGTTTCCCGTCCAGGTGCAAGGAGTAATTTCCTTCTATGAGCAACTTTATACAACACCCCGGGGGAAGAAGGTTGTCAGGGTATGTCGTGGAACGGCGTGCCATGTGCGGGGTGGGAAAACCATACTCAAATTGGTGCAGAGGCACCTTGGCATCGAAGAAGGTGAAACTACCCCCGACTACGAGTACACGCTGGAGACGGTTGCCTGTATCGGCGTCTGTGCCCTGGCACCTAATTTAGTAATCGGAAAAGACACCCACGGCAAGATGAACCCCAAAAAGGTAGCTCAACTTTTCGAAGATAGAAGGAAGGACAAGGAGTAATATGTCACGCCGCCGCACTGTTCTGGTCTGCCAGGAGACGCCGTGTCTCTCCAAGGGATCCGAGGCTGTCTATGAGGCGCTCAAGGCAGAGGTGGCACGGCAGGGACTAAGAGACGCGAAGGTGGATTTCAGCGGCTGTCACGGTCATGGCCTTTGCGGACAGGGCCCCAGTGTAGTTGTTGAACCTGATGGCATTTTTTATATCCTCGTCGATGTCAGTGATGCGCAGGAGATCGTGAGTTCCCATCTTCGCGATGGTAACCCGGTGGAGCGCCTCTTCTACCGCGACCCGCTGACCGGTCAAGCCATACCACGCTATTCCGATGTAAACTTCTACAAGCGGCAGCAGCGCGTTATCTTGCATAACTGCGGACGCGTTAACCCTGAGAGGATCGCTGACTATATAGCTCAGGGGGGGTACCAGGCGCTAGAGAAAGCCCTCCTTAGGATGACACCTCAAGAAGTCATTGCGGAGATCGCCAAGTCAGGCCTCAGGGGTAGGGGCGGTGCCGGCTTTCCCACAGCACGCAAATGGGAATTCTGCCGTAATGCCCCCGGGGATGAGAAATACGTCATCTGCAATGCCGATGAAGGTGACCCGGGTGCCTTTATGGACCGCTCCATCCTCGAGGCTAACCCCCATGCGGTTATTGAAGGGCTGACCATCGCCGGATATGCCATTGGGGCTACCGAGGGCTATATCTATGTCCGTGCCGAATACCCATTAGCGGTTAGCAGATTTCGCATCGCTCTCAAACAAGCACAGGAGAAGGGATTCGTAGGAAAGAAAATCTTTGGCTCGGGCTTTAATTTTGCGCTGCATGTCAAAGAGGGCGCCGGGGCTTTTGTCTGCGGCGAAGAGACGGCTCTAATAGCCTCAATTGAAAGCCGACGCGGAATGCCCCGCCCCCGCCCCCCCTTCCCAGCACAATCTGGCCTCGATGGGAAGCCCACTATTATCAACAATGTAAAAACTCTATCCTTTGTTCCCATAATCGTCGACCGGGGGGCGGAGTGGTTTTCTAAACTGGGCACCGACAAAAGCAAGGGGACAGCCGTTTTTGCTCTTACAGGGAAGATTGTTAATAGCGGCTTAGTCGAGGTTCCGATGGGTACTACATTGAATTCTATCATCTTTGATATCGGGGGGGGTGTCCCACTGCGTAAAAAATTTAAAGCGGTGCAGACCGGCGGTCCTTCAGGTGGGTGCATCCCGGCTCAGTTTCTCGATGTTCCAGTGGAATACGATTCCCTCGCTCAGCTGGGTTCGATTATGGGCTCCGGGGGCATGGTGGTACTGGACGATAGCACCTGCATGGTGGAAATAGCCAGATATTTCCTGAGTTTCACCCAGACAGAGTCCTGCGGCAAATGCATCCCCTGCCGTTTAGGGACCAGACAGATGCTGGAGATACTGACCCGGATCACTCAGGGCAAGGGGCGAGATAAAGACATCGATACCCTGCTCAACATAGCCACTACAGTCAAGGAGTGCTCGCTATGCGGGTTGGGCCAGACCTGCCCCAATCCGGTGCTTACCACCATCAAGTACTTCCGTGACGAGTATGAAGCTCACATAAAAGAGAAAAAATGTCCGGCTGCGGTTTGTGATGCCCTGATGATATCCCCCTGTCAGCACACCTGTCCGGTGGGCATCAACATACCCAAGTATGTGGCTCACATCGCTGCTGGTGAGTACCTTGAGGCTGTCGAAACCATAAGGGAGCGGAACCCCTTCCCCGCCATCTGTGGCCGCATCTGTCATCATCCCTGTGAGATGCGCTGTCGCCGCGGAGAGCTCGACGCCCCGGTAGCTATAAGGGAGCTCAAACGCTTCGCCGCCGACTGGTATTTCGAACACATAGATAAATTGCCCCTACCGGAACCCTTCTCCCAAACTCATACCCAGAAGATTGCCGTAGTCGGGGCTGGGCCCACCGGCCTGAGCTGTGCCTACTTTCTGGCTCACATGGGCTATCCAGTGACGGTTTTCGAAGCCCTTCCCGTAGGGGGAGGCATGCTCTCGGTGGCCATACCCGAGTTTCGCCTGCCTCAACAGGTCATTCAACAGGAGATAGACTATATCACCAGACGTGGCATTGAGATAAGATACAACGCGCCGATAAACGCGAACTTCACCGTAGATGACCTACGGAAAGGCGGCTACGCTGCAGTATTCATCGCCGCCGGTGCCCAGCGAAGTCAGCACATCGGCATACCCGGCGAGGTGGAGGATGTGGAGGATTTCCACTACGGGCTGAGGTTCCTCCGCGATGTCAGGGTGGGTAAACAGGTAAAGGTAGGCAAGCATGTGGCCGTTATCGGCGGCGGAAATGTCGCTCTAGATGCGGCGCGCACCGCCCTTCGTTTGGGCGCCAGGGAGGTGAACGTATATTACAGGCGGTCGCGGGAGGAGATGCCGGTGACCGAGGTGGAGTACGATGAGGCAGTGGCTGAGGATATCCAGTTCAATTTCCTGGTCAGTCCCACGCGGATATTGAGCAAAAACTGGAAAGCGACTGGCCTGCAGTGCATCCGCATGAGCCTGGGCGACCCCGATGCTAAAGGGCGACGACGGCCAATGCCCATTCCCGGTTCCGAGTTCTCTGTAGAGGCTGATACCGTCATCGCTGCTGTCGGTCAGGCTCCCGACCTCTCGTTCTTACCCCTTGACAGTGCTCTAGAGCGCACCAGTTGGGAAACCCTGGAGGTTGACAGCAACAGGTTGTCCACCAATGTCCCTGGCGTCTTCGCCGGAGGAGACTTCGTCACCGGGCCGGGGATGGTGGTAGAAGCTATCGCTGCAGGGAGGAGAGCTGCCAACGCGATCGATAAATATCTCAAGGCCGATACATCACGTGTCGAGATGTACGACCTGAAGCAGACAGGTGTCATGGAGGCAAAAGGTAAAGAATCCGAGGAATCTTGGGAAACCCAGCCAAGGATGGGGATGCCAAAACTTCCTCCTCAGGAAAGGAAATCCAGTTTTCTAGAGATCGAGCGGGGCTTCTCCGAGGAGGTGGCACGGCAAGAAGCCAAACGGTGCCTGAGGTGCGATCTGGAAACGTGATGAAGGGAAGGTCATTTAACCAGAAGGAGAACTTTAGCTCTAAAGAGCCAGCGTCTACGCGGTGAGACATATCGCGTAGTGCGAAAAGGGGTGGAGCATGAAATCAATTACCAGGCAAAAACCCACTGAGGAGATCGAACAGCAGCTCAAGGGGATGGAAAGGGTATATATAATTGGCTGCGGCACCTGTGCCACTATGACCAAGACCGGCGGAAGGGAAGAGGTCTTGAACATGAAGGAGCGGCTGCAAGGCCTGGGCAAGATGGTCACCGGCTGGTCAGTCATTCCCACTGCCTGCGATGAGATGACCGAAGCATCCCTGAAGGAAATCAGTGGCACTATTAAGAGTGCGGACTGCATCTTAGTGATGTCCTGCGCCGTAGGTACACAAAAAATAGGTTCTTATATCGCAAAGCCGGTCATTCCGGCTGTTGACACACTATTCATTGGTGTTGAGGATGGGGTAGGCTGCTTTCATGAGGTGTGTGCCCAGTGCGGGAAATGTGTTTTAGGCTATACGGCAGCTATCTGTCCCATTACTGCATGTCACAAGGGTCTATTGAATGGGCCCTGCGGCGGTACGAATAACGGCAAATGTGAAATTGATAAGGAGCGAGATTGCGCTTGGACGCTCATTTACCAACGCCTAAAAGAACAAGGTCGCTTAAATCTGATGAAAAAGTATCAGCCGATCAGGAACTCTCAGGTTATGCCCAGGCCACGAATTGTTAAAATCTCATAAGGCGGTGATACAAAATGGCTCAGAGCTTTAGGGAAACACTTAAATCTGGCAAATTTGTAGTAACCAGTGAGATCGGCCCGCCCAAAGGCACTAATATAGAAAAAATGTGTCACCACATTGAAATCCTCAAAGATAAGGTGGACGCGATTAACGTTACCGATCATCAGAGTTCAGTGATGAGATTCCCTTCTATCGGTGGCTGCTTAGAGATCAAGGAGCGGGGTGGCGAACCTATCCTGCAGATGACCTGCCGAGATCGCAATCAATTAGCTCTCCAGGCGGACCTGCTCCTCGCATATGTGAGAGGTATCAGAAATGTCCTATGCCTCACCGGTGATGCGGTTCCAGTGGGGGATCACAAGCAGGCTAAAGGCGTTTTTGAACTTGATTCCGTTCAACTCATTAGAACAATAAAGCAAATGGAAGCGGGCACAGATTTGGGAGGAAACAAACTTGATGGCGAAATCAAGTTTTGTATTGGTGCTATTGTAACCCCTGAGGCTAAACCAATTGAACCTCAGCTCATCAAGTTTGAAAAGAAAGTAGAGGCTGGGGCGGAGTTTATCCAGACCCAGGCAATTTATGACCTAGATAACTTCAAAAAATTCATGGGATATGCCAGACAGTTTCAGGTCAAGATCCTGGCTGGCATCGTGCTACTGGTATCGGCCAGAATGGCCAAGTTCATGAATGACAACGTACCGGGCATATTTGTGCCGCAAAACCTGATAGACGAGTTGGCCAGCGTGCCCAAAGAGGGTGCTCTGAAGAAGGGCATTGAGATTGCCGGCCGCATGATCGCTCAGATAAAAACGGATTCTATCTGTGATGGAGTGCACATCATGGCGATTGGTAAGGAAGAAGTGGTTCCAGATATACTTGCGGCGGCAGGTTTATCGAATAGAATAGAGTCATAGGCATACATATTTACACAAATCAAACATTTGCCTGTTCCGTTTAGCCAAGTAACAAAAGCCTATTTCGTTCAACTAAAGCTTCTATTGCCCTTCAGGTTGCACTACCACTAGTCTAGTGATACAATTTTGCTGGATTATGTGGGAAGGCTAAAAGACAGGCTAAAAGTTCTGTCTATCGTCCACTCAGGCCCACCAATGATAAGCGACAACATACCCTGCCGACCTGATATATCTGCGGCAGGGTATACTATTCACACAAAAGCTCCCATATAAATCGCTCGGTTCTCACATTCCACTTTAAGTTGCCTCTGAGGCGAGCAAAGCTGCCCCCAGCGCCCCGATGATCTGCGGTTCCTCCGGCACCGATATCGCCATCCCGAACTCTGCCTCGAGGGCCTTCTTCACTCCCGCGTTCTTGGCCACGCCGCCGGTGAATATCACCTGCGGTCTTACATTGAGGCGCCTGGCCATCACTGCCACTCTCAAAGCGATCGACCTGTGCACGCCGGCGATGAGGTCTTCGCGGCTCCGGCCTGTGGCTCGCAGCGAAATGACTTCCGACTCGGCGAAGATGGTGCAGGTGCTGCCTATGCTGCATGGCTCCCGACTCTCCAGCGACAGCG
>Ga0315275_10006323_pt1 | contig 11314 bp, 9 predicted proteins | sample YL17G03_0_MG_FD_205557 | JGI IMG/M metagenome (GOLD analysis project Ga0315275, IMG submission 205557) | Sediment microbial communities from Yellowstone Lake, YNP, Wyoming, USA - YL17G03_0 | ecosystem: Environmental > Aquatic > Freshwater > Lake > Sediment | place: USA: Wyoming | collected...
GCTTGCCAGGGATCTCGGGGCCCGGCTCGTGGAGGAGAGGATCGAGGACAACCCGTTTCTCGACCGCTTCTACGAGGACATGGGGGCGTTTCGTTTTCAAACCCAGCTCGTTTTTCTTCTCAACCGGTACCGGCAGCAGGTCGCCCTGGCGCAGAAAGAGCTCTTCGAGGAGCTCACCATCATCGATTATTTGTTTGCCAGGGACAAGATCTTCGCGCACGTGGTTTTGAGCGACGACGAGCTTGCCCTCTATAACCGGATCGCGGCGGAGCTGGAGACGCGGGTTGTACGGCCGGATCTCGTTGTGTATCTCCAGGCGCGGAGCGACGTGCTGTACGATCGAATCCAGCGGAGGGGGCGTCCCGTCGAACGGGGGATGTCGAAGGACTACCTCGACGCGCTCAACGAGGCCTTCAATCACTTTTTCTTCGCCTACGACGACACGCCGCTCCTCGTCGTCAACACCGACTCCATGGATTTCGTCAACAAAGAGAAACATTTCCGCGATCTGGTGAAGAGGATATCCGAACCCGTTGTGGGAACGGAGTACTACGTGCCCTCGTGGGAGGTGTGATGACCCGAAGAGAAAAGGTCACGGTCCCGGCGCTTCTCGAAATGAAGCGCCGCGGCGAAAAGATCGTGATGCTCACCGCGTACGATTACCAGACCGCGCGTATTGAAGACGGGGCCGGTGTCGAAGTGATTCTCGTGGGAGACAGCCTCGGGATGGTCGTCCTCGGGTACGAGAACACCCTTCCCGTCACGGTCGAGGAGGTTGTCCATCACCTCAAGGCGGTGACCCGGGCGAAACCGCGGGCGATGCTCGTCGGCGATCTACCTTTCATGAGCTATCAGGCGAGCGTCGAGGACGCCGTGAGAAACGCGGGGCGTCTGGTCAAGGAGGGAGGCGCCGAAGGGGTCAAGCTCGAAGGAGGACGCAGGATGGAGACCGTGATCCGCGCGATTCTCGACGCGGACATCCCCCTTATGGGTCACATCGGGCTGACGCCGCAGTCCCTCCACCGGTTCGGGGGATACCGGGTCCAGGGAAAGGACGCCGGGAGCGCCGATCGGCTTGTCGACGAGGCGAAGTTCCTCGAGGAAGTTGGGTGTTTCAGCATGGTCCTCGAGGGGATCCCCTCGCAGCTCGCCGCGAGGATCACCGAGGCCGTGACCATCCCCACGATCGGTATCGGCGCGGGTCCGCGCTGCGACGGGCAGGTGCTGGTGGTCAACGACATGCTGGGGATGTCGGATGATTTCAGACCCAAGTTCGTCAAGCGTTACGGCGATTTGGGAAAACTGATGGCCGAAGCGTTCGCGGAGTACATCGCCGAGGTCAAAGCGGGCAAGTTCCCGACCGACGAACACAGCTACTCTTGAGCAAGACGGCGGGGGCGCGATGGATCGGCTCGAAACGATCGCGGAAGTCAGGCAATACGTCCGCGCCGAGAGAATCGCGCGAAGGACGGTCGCGTTCGTCCCCACCATGGGCGCTCTTCACGATGGCCACGGGTCCTGTGTCGCGGCGGCGAGAGAGCTCGGCGGCGTCGTGATCGTGTCGATCTTCGTCAACCCGGCCCAGTTCGAACCGAGAGAGGATCTGTCGAAGTATCCGAGACCTTTGGAGAAGGATCTTGCGCTGTGCGGGGCGTGGGGTGTGGACGCCGTGTTCGTACCGGATGCGGCGGAGATGTACCGCGTCGACCAGGATGTCTGGGTCGAGGCGGATCGGCTTTCGAAACTGCTTTGCGGGCGGACCCGTCCCGGGCATTTCCGGGGTGTGGCCACCGTGGTTCTGAAGCTTCTGAACATCGTTCAGCCGGACACGGCGGTCTTTGGTCAGAAGGACGCCCAACAGGCGGTTGTGATCCGGGAGATGGTCGAACAGCTCGATGTCGCGGTCCGGCTCGTGCTCTCGCCCACGGTCAGAGAGAACGACGGGCTGGCGATGAGCTCGCGGAACGCGTATCTCGCGCTCGACGAACGGGCGCGGGCTCCGTGGATCTACCGCTCGCTCGTCCGCGGCAAGGAACTCGTGTCGAAAGGGGAGAGGGATCCGTCGCGTGTGGCCGGCGAAATCCGACGGCAGATGGAGGCCCACGGGATCGCCGAAGTGGAGTACGTCGAACTCGTCGACGCCCGTGATCTGTCCACCCCGCGCCGCGTCGAAGGAAAGGTGTTGATCGCCGCCGCCGCGCGGGTGGGTACCACGCGTCTCATCGACAACGTCGTGCTCGATGTGCGCGAAGACGGCACGGTCGAGGAAACGATGCTCTTCTGACGCCGCCGGCGTATGTCGCGCGGCCGCCGGGGTCGCCGTCAACCGTATGGAGATCGAGGTTCATGCAAAGAGCCGCCGTCATACTCGCCGCCGGCAAGGGGACGCGGATGAGCGCTTCGGACATCCCCAAGGTGATGCACGGTGTCAAGGGGAAGCCGATGGTGGCCCACGTGGTCGAGGCGGTCCGGCCGCTGTGCGCGGACAGAATCTGCGTGGTCGTGGGCTACAAGGCCGAGCAGGTCGTGGACGCGTTGAAGGACGCTGGCGTGAGCTTCGTTTACCAGACGGAGCAGCTCGGAACCGGGCACGCGGTGATCCAGTGCGAAGAGGCGTTGAAGGAGTTCTCCGGGACGGTCGTCGTTCTCAACGGCGACGTGCCGTGTCTCCGCACAAAGACCATCGAGGAGTTCGCCCGGTACCACGATTGCGAAGACTCGGCGGCGACGGTCCTCACCGCCGAGGTCGACAATCCCAAGGGGTACGGCCGGATCGTCAGGGCGCCGGATGGTTCGCTCGTCGGCATCGTTGAAGAGAAGGACGCCGGCGAGGGCGAGAGGCGGATTCGAGAGATCAATTCGGGGCTTTTCTGTTTTGAAAAGGCGAAGCTTTTCGAGGCCCTCTCGGAAACGAACAGGGAGAACGTCCAGCGGGAGTACTATCTCACCGACGTGATCGGCGTGCTCAAACGGAGAGGCGATCGCGTCCGCGTCTACCGGGTGGCGGATCCGCGCGAAGTCTCGGGGGTCAACACCGAAGAGGAGCTCCGCGCGGTGAGGGCTTATTTCGAGGAGCTGTCGTCGTGAAACGAATCTACGCTCCGTGGAGGTCGGTCTACTTGCAGCGTGAACAGAGCAAAGATTGTCTATTCTGCGTGATCGTAAAGAACGAAGACGACGAAAAAGACCGCGTGCTTTTCCGCGGCCGCCATCACTTCGTCATCATCAACGCCTTCCCCTATTCGAACGGTCACGTGATGATCGTATGCAACCGGCACGTGGAGCATTTCAGCGATCTGGACGGAGAGGAAGCGGTCGAGCTTGCGGACCTAATTTCGCGGTGTGAGAAGGCGCTCATCGAGTCGTACAAGCCGGGTGGGATCAATATGGGCGCCAACCTGGGGCGGAGCGCCGGGGCGGGAATAGCGGGTCACCTTCACGTCCATCTCGTCCCCCGGTGGCACGGGGACACGAACTTCATGACGACCGTCGGAGACACGCGGGTGATATCCGAGGACCTTTTGGAGACGTACAGACGGCTCAAGACCCATTTCGAGTAGTCGCGTGCAAGACACCCGGGGTGCGGGAGCGCGAGGGGAATGTCGAGAGTAAAGAAGAGATCGAAGAAAGGCAAGAAGCGGGGGCAAAGGCTTGTCGTAGCGGCCCTCGCGACGGTGCTATTGTTGTGCGGCGCCTCCATCGCCGTCGGCATGATGAACTGGATGACCCGGGTGCACGGCGACGAGCTCACGGACAGCATCCGGATCGAGGTCCTGAACGGCACCGGCGAAAAGGGGTTGGGGCGGACGGTGGCCCGGGAGTTGATGAAGAAGAGAATCGACGTGCTCTTCGTCGACAACGCGGAAAGTTTCGATTATCCGGAGACCGTTCTCGTCGTCCGGAGGAAGAAGCCCGGGGTGGAATCGCTTTTCGAGATGCTGGGGTGCCGCCGTCGGGTGGAGCAGATCAAGACCGACTCGAGGGTCGATGCGACGCTCATCATCGGTGAGGATTACCGCTCGCTCAACCTCGGGTTGGAAAACGATTCGAGCTTGTCCGAGTGAACCGGCTAACGTATACTCAGAGGAGGTCGAAGTGGCCCCGAGAAGACGCCCACTGGCCGTTGTGGCGCTGATCATGATTCTCGGAATCGTCGTGGGGACCGCGGTGGGGGAAGCGGTTGGGTTGTTGATGCCCGAGGGAAAGGTCGTGCGGGACGTTTTCGTCAATTCCACCGACTTTCACATCGGGCCGCTCCACATCGATCTCGTCGTTTTCAGTTTTACCTTCGGGTTTTCGCTCCGGGTAAACCTGATGAGCGCCGTCGGTGTGTTTGTCATGGCACTGGTGCTTCGCTGGTTCTGGTAGGAACAAGGAGTTTACTGAGATGGGTGCATTTGCTTTGATAGGAAACCTCGGGTGGGGCGAACTTCTCATCCTCCTCATCATCGTTCTCATCATCTTCGGTCCGCGGAAACTTCCCGAGGTCGCCGAGGCTTTCGGAAAATCGATCCGTGCGTTCAAAAAGGCGGCGCGGGACGTTCAGGACGAGGTGAAGACCGAGGTCGACGAAAAGAAAAACACCGACTCGAAGAGCTGATCCGGTTGATACGGCCGGTTCGCTCGCCGGGGCGGTGTTTTCAAGGGCCCGCGGGGGCGCGTTAGTAGGCCTTGTCCCTATAGTCCTCGATAATACTCTGCTTCTTCTTCGACTCGTACCAGTACGCGGTATAGGCCTGTATCTTCCTCGTCTCGAGCATATCGGCGATTTGGCGGCCGGTCGATGCGAAGCCCGCCTCGTCGAGCGGTGATTTCTTGAGCACACGCAACACCACGAAGGACCTCCGCCACTCGACGGGTGGCACGACCGCCCCTGGCTCTCCCTCGAGCGCCGCCTGGGCCACGGTGCTGTTCGGCCCGAAACCTGCCTGATCTTCCGCCGGTTTGAACGGGGCGGGTTGCTTCACCGTCTTCGCGTAGACTCTCGCCGCTTCGTCGAACCCGCTGGTCGCCGCTTTGGTGTAGAACGCCTTCGCTCCGCGAAGCGCGGCGTCCTTCTTCGCCTCGAAAACGAGTCTGTGGCGGATCGACTCGCTGACGTCAGCCGGGGGACGGACCCCCTCCGGGATCCGGTCGACGACCCGGGCGATGTAGAGGTGGGTCTCGTCCCGAAGGACGGGGCTCAATGTGCCCACCCCGTTCGCGAAGGCGAACCGGCTCAGGGTCGGAACGAACCCCAGGATCCCCATGGGCGCCCCTTCGGCGAAAGGATCCGGGGCGAACAACGAGTATCCCTTCTCCCTGGCGGCGAGGTCGAGCCCGGTGTCCGCTGCGCGAGCCCGGAAATCGTTGGCGAGGTTGTTTAGCGAGTCGACGGTTTGACGGCTGAGCGTGGCTTTTATGAGGATCTCCTGGGCGTTGTACTCCTTTTCGCCTCCCTCGATCTTCGTTTCGACCAGCTTGAGCAGGTAGTACCCGTTCTCGACGGCAACCGGAGCGCTGACGCCGCCGGGGTTCATCCGATCCAAGGCGTCGAAGTAAACGTTGTCGCGCTGCCCCTGTTTGAGGAAACCCGTGCTCCCCTCGACATGCGAGGTCGGGGCTTCGCTGTAGGTTTTCGCGAGCACACCGATATCCTCCCCGGCGAGTATCTGTTCATGGACCCGGTCGGCGGTAAACTGAGCGTCCTTGAGATCGGACTGGCTCGGCTTGAGATCGAACCTTACAGCGTCGATCCGGGCCTTGGCCGGCTCGACGAATTCGTCGCGATGGGTGTTGTAGTACGATTCGATGTCCTGTTGCGTGGGCGAATAATCCTTCGCATCCGCCTCGTCGATCGGGAATTCGACGTACGCGATTTCCAACTCGGCGTTTTCGGCCAGGTATTCGTTGCGGAGTTCTTCGGGCGAGACGAACACCTGCGCGGCGAGATAGTTTTGCAGTTTGAGCCGAGGGATCCTCTCCCGGGCGAGCTGTTCGAGATTCGTCCAGTCGATCTCCGGGTTGTTGAGCGCCGTCTGGTACGCGTTGTCGTCGAAGTTTCCCTTGTCGTCGACGAAGTAGGGACGGATTTCCGGCGGCGGGCTGTTGCGAAGGTAGCTCACGATCTCCTCGTTGCTCACCGTGATCCCGAGCTTTTCGATTTCCTGGTCCGTGAGTATCGTATACACCAGATTATCCCACGCCTGGCTGGCCACGAACTCCTCCTGCGAATAGGTCAGTGGCTCGTTCGAGGCGGCGCGGAACTGGCTTGCCAGGGCCTCGTAATGGGCCTGGTACTGAGTCCGCGTGATGGGCACGCCGTTGACTTTCCCCAGCTCGGTCGGATCGGCGACGTTTTTTCCCGTCCGGAGGTCCAACCCCCAGACGGCGAAGATCGTTATGAGAAAGCTCGTGACGACGACCCAGAGGATGATCTTCGTGTTCTCACGCAGTTTGTGCATCATGGCGAAGCGCTCTCCCTTGATACGGATGAAAGAAGTCGGAATTCGGCAGAAGAGAGGGTAGCATATCGCCCCACCGGAGGCAAGGACCAGAGGTGTGCGTCGCCGGGGTCGGAGGGTCCATGCCGGTCCAACAACCCCGACGAGCACGAAGCGGTAATCCGAGGCGAGGCCCGTAACGGCCTCCCAAGCGATCCTACAGCGGTTGACATCTTTGGAAACGGAGTGATAAAGTTGGCCGCGCTTTCGGGGGAGCAGCCGTGAGAAACTTCTTGTTGTACATATCGATTGTGGCGGTCGCGCTCTCTCTCTCCGCCGCTCCGGGTACCCGGTCGAGCGGGGAGGAGGAGGGGCTCGCCGGCGAGAGCCTCCACGAACCGCGTATGTGGCCCGTCGACGTCTCCATCCATCTATCCTCGAGTTTCGGAGAATACCGCGATGGACACCTTCACGCGGGGATCGATATCCGATCCTTCGGGCGCGAGGGTATTCCTTGTCGCGCCGTGGACAACGGTCACGTATCGCGGCTCCGCGCCTCCCCCTTCGGCTATGGCAAAACGGTGTACGTCAAGCTCGATTCGGGCGAAACCTCGGTGTACGCCCATCTCTCGGAGTTCTCCACCGTCATCGACAGCGTCGTTCGCGCGGCGCAGGAGGAGAGGGGATCGTACGAGATCGACATCTACCCAAAACGCGGGGCGCTTCCCGTCCGGCGGGGCGAGGTCGTCGGATACACGGGGCGAACGGGGACCGGGGCGCCGCACCTCCATTGGGAGCTGCGCGACCGCGACGAGAACCCCGTCAACCCGCTGGATCTGGGATGGACGATCGCCGACAACGTGCCGCCGACGATACGCCGCGTGGAATGGCTTCCGCTCTCTCCGGAATCGCGGGTCGAGGGATTCTGCGCACCGGCCGTCGTCGACCTCCGGGTGATCGACGGTCACACGTTCGCCGCACGGGAGACGCTCGTGGTAGGCGGGCGCGTCGGGCTTGCCGCGCAGGTGAACGATCGTCTCGATGAAGCGTCCGGGCGTCTGGCTCCGTACCGGGTGGAACTCGAAGTGGACGGCGCCGTGGTGACGTCGATCGAAATGAGACGATTCTCGTACGACCACACGCTTGAGGTAGAGCTTGCCTACGACATGACGAGGGCTCGGACGAAGGGCCAGCACTTTCTTTTTCTCTTCCGCCGCAAGGGCGAGTCTCTTTGGCACCGCAAATTCGTTCGCGACGGGGTAATCGTGACCGATTCGCTCTCCGCGGGGCGAGGCGAGCCCGGCCGCGTCCACACGGCGGTCGTGCGCGCGTTCGACCAGGCGGGGAACATGTCCACGGCTTCGATTCCGTTCGTCGTGTCGCGGAGATCGCCCGAGGAGCCGCGCGGTTCGGAGCCGGCGGTAACCGGCGGACGGCGATCGGCCGGGCGCGGAGAATTGAGCGGCTGCTATTTCTTCGAGGGGCTCTTGAGCATCGAGGGACCGGTGGTCGAGCCGGCCGGCGGGGAGACGCCGGCATCATCCATCGCGCCTCGCTCGGAAGGCGAGGCGGCGAGCGCCGGCGAGACGGTGTTGTCGTTCTCGTCTTTCCCTAAATCGGGGCGAACCCTCCGGATCAAGAACCGCGGGAGGACCATGGATCTGAACATCGTGCCCGTCCGGAAGAACGACGCCGCGACCCACCGGTTCGAGGAGATCGGGGTGGGTCTGTCGGTGGGGAAAGATTGCCTTTATTCCGACAACCTGCTCTACGTCGCGCGTTGGGACGACGACGCGCGCAGGGTTATTCCCGTGGGATCCGGGATGCGGCCGGTTGCGCCGGCGGTGCGGCTCGGCCCCATGTCTGCGGCGTTCAAGAAGCCGGTCGAGATCCGATTTGCGCTTTCCCGACCAATCGAGGGCAACGAAGCGGTGTATCACTTCGACGCGCGACGGAGTACGTGGTCGATGCGAGCATCGACGGCGCGGGGCGACTCGGTCGGCGCCATGGTCCGCGAGCCGGGTATCTACGCGGCGCTCGCGGACTCTCTCGCTCCTTCCGTTGGAGCTCCCCAGCTGAGGACGCGCAGGAGCCACGCAACGGGGATTCGCGTCCGGGAGGTCGCAATTCCGATCATCGACAAAGGAAGCGGCGTTGACTCGGAGAGAACGACCGTCTACGTCGATGGAAAGAAACAAATTGGCCGTTGGGACGGATTTTCACAAAAAGTGTTTGTGATCCTCGGCGGTAAAAATATAATCGGAGTGCACGACTTGAGAATCGTCGCGTTGGACCGCGTGGGCAACGCGTCGGAACTCGTCACTCAGCTCGAGGTCCCACCACCGGCGCCCAAGAGCGGCGCGCAAGGGCGGCGCTAGAAATGTCGCGAGACTTTGTCCACCTTCATGTCCATTCCGAGTACAGTCTCCTCGACGGAGCGATCAGAGTAGACCGGCTCATCAAGCGAACGAAAGAGCTTGGGATGAAGTCGGTCGCGCTTACCGACCACGGCAACATGTTCGGCGCCGTGCGTTTTTACCGGACCGCGCGGCAGGAAGGGATCAAGCCGATCCTCGGGTTGGAGGCTTACGTCACGCGGGGAAGCCGCACGGACCGGATGAAGAAAAAGGGCGAGCTTTCGCAGATCCACCACCTGATCCTGCTGGCCCGCAACAACGAGGGTTACAAGAACCTCATGCGGCTGAGCTCGATCGGCTATCTCGAGGGTTTCTACTACAAACCCCGGATCGACATGGAGGCGCTCGCTCAACACTGTGGCGGTCTCGTCGCGTTGAGTTCTTGTCTTCGCGGAGACGTCCCCCATGCGATCGTCCACGAAGGGTACGAGGCCGCCAGGGAGAAAGCGGAACGCCTCAGGGACCTCTTTGGGAAGGGCAACTTCTATCTCGAGCTTCAGGACCACGGGATCGAGGACGAGGTCAAGGCGAAAGATGGCATGATCAAGCTCTCCCGCGAGACGGGGATCCCGCTTGTCGCGACGAACGACGTCCACTACCTCCACAAGACCGACGTCGAGGCCCATGAAGTTCTCCTCTGCCTCCAGACCGGGAGCGACTTCAACGATCCCAAGCGTTTCCGTTTCACGACGAACGAGCTCTTCTTCAAGACGCAGGACGAGATGTCGGCGCTGTTCGCCGAGGTCCCCGAGGCGCTCGAGAACACCCGCGTGATCTCCGAGATGTGCGCCGTCGACCTCGACGACCGCAAATTTTTCCTCCCGACCTTTCCGCTTCCCGAGGGTTTTGCCTCGTACTCCGAATATTTGAGGACGCTGGCCGCCGAGGGCGTGAAGCATAGATTCGGCGAAGCCACGGGGGAAATCGAGAATCGGCTCGAGTACGAACTCTCCGTCATCGAGAGGATGGGTTACGGCGGTTACTTCCTTGTGGTCAAGGACATCGTCGATTTCGCGAGAAAATCGCTCATCCCCGTGGGGCCGGGGAGGGGGAGCGCCGCGGGAAGCCTTCTTTGCTACGTGTTGCGTATCACCGACGTCAACCCGCTCGACCACGGGCTCTTGTTCGAGCGGATGCTCAACCCCGAACGTGTGAGCATGCCCGACATCGACATCGATTTCTGCTTCGAGCGCCGCGAGGAAGTCATACGGTACGTGATCGAGAAATACGGGTCCGAAAACGTCTGTCAGATCATCACCTTCGGCACGATGGCGGCGAGGGGCGTCGTTCGCGACGTGGGAAGGGTCCTGGGGGTCTCGTACAGCGAGGTGGACAAGATCGCGAAGCTCATCCCCGCTACCCCGGGAGTCACCGTGACTCTCGAGGATGCGATCAAGTCGACGCCGGAGCTGCGTTCCGTGATCGAAGAGGAGGAAACGTACAAGAAGCTCATAAGGCTTTCGCTCATCCTCGAAGGGATCACCCGCCACGCCTCGATCCACGCGGCGGGGATGATTATAACGCCGACGCCGCTCATCAACCACGTGCCGCTCTACCGGACGGCGAAGGGGGAGACGACCAGCCAGTACGATATGAAGAGCATCGAAGCGGTGGGGCTCTTGAAGATCGATATCCTCGGGCTGAGGACGCTGACGGTGATCGACAAGGCGCTTCGCATGATCGAGAAGAACCACGGGACCGCGCTCGAACCGGCGCATATCCCTCTCGACGACAAAAAGACGTTCGAGCTTCTCCGCGCCGCGAGAACCGTCGGCGTGTTTCAGCTGGAAAGCTCGGGGATGAGGGACGTCTTGCGAAATCTCCAGCCGGAGACCTTTAGCGAAATCGTCGCCGTCAACGCCCTGTACCGCCCCGGCCCCCTCGGCGGAGACATGGTAAACTACTTTGTCGACTGCAAGCACGGGCGAAAGAAGATCTCCTTCGAACATCCGATGCTCGAGCCGATCCTCAAGGAAACCTACGGGGTGATCGTCTACCAGGAACAGGTGATGAAGATCGCGAGCACGCTGGCCGGTTTCAGTCTTGGAGCAGCCGACATCCTGCGCAAAGCGATGGGCAAAAAAGACAAGGAGGCGATGGCCAAGCAGAAGCGAAAGTTCCTCGACGGGGCGAAGAACAACGGAATCTCGAAAGACACCGCCGAGAAGATCTTCGGCCACATGGAAAAGTTCGCCAGCTACGGGTTCAACAAATCGCACAGCGCGGCGTACGCGATGATCTCGGTGCGGACAGCCTATCTCAAGGCGACTTACCCGGCGGAGTTCATGGCGGCCAACCTCACGAGCGAGACCGACGACACCGACAGGATCATGATTCTCATCGAGGACTGCCGGACGAGCGGGATCGAAATCGTCCCCCCGGACGTCAACCGCTGTGGCGCCGAGTTCAGGGCCGAGGGCGGCAAGATCCTCTTCGGGCTCGCCGCCATCAAGAACGTCGGGATGACAGCGGTGA
>Ga0315275_10006324_pt1 | contig 11314 bp, 17 predicted proteins | sample YL17G03_0_MG_FD_205557 | JGI IMG/M metagenome (GOLD analysis project Ga0315275, IMG submission 205557) | Sediment microbial communities from Yellowstone Lake, YNP, Wyoming, USA - YL17G03_0 | ecosystem: Environmental > Aquatic > Freshwater > Lake > Sediment | place: USA: Wyoming | collected...
CAATGAATAGATGAAATAGTCCATGGACAGCGCTAATCCAGCAGCCAACCCTATGATTATCAATCCAAGCCTCTCGCCCCTCTCGCATATCCCGCCCAGAGCGAGCGCCTTCTCCTTTGACAGCACGCCCTTGTGCTCTGAATATGCCCGGACAAAGGACGGCATGCACGTCCCGAGGAATATCGTGAGCGCGAGCCACACCCGCGCATCTACGAATATAAATGGCAATGGCACGAACATCAGTGAGAGCAGGAATAACGCCTCCACGAACCTGTCCACGACACCGTCCAAAAACCCGCCGAATGCGCTCGTCTCCTTCCTCGCCCGTGCGACAGCGCCGTCTATCATGTCAAACAATGCCGCGACCGCAAAGAAGATGAGCCCGAGCGCGAGATCGGATTTCAGGATTATTGTTGCGGAGGCCGCGAGCGCCATGAGCAGTGACAGTGTCGTCCACTGGTTCGGGGTGAGCGGTATTATGGCGAGCGCCTTCCCGATGGCTGCCTGCACGCCCTTGGCGCCTTCATCCTGCTTAAGCATGATAGTAGAAGGAAGAAGAAAGGTAAAAAACTATTGCTCCAGCTCGTAGACCACGATAACCGTGCTGCTTATGGTGGTATCGCTGGGGAATACCTCAGTTGGGGGCATCATGCCGCCCGAGGAATCAGAGACCATGGCATCTTTGTAGTACGGGTATGGATAGTATCCCTCGGTCTGGATGGACACTAGCTTGCCTACGGTAGCTCCGACGCCCTGCGCGATATTTTCGGCCTTGCCCCTTGCCGATGCTGCGGCCCGGCCCTGCACCTGCTCCTCCAGCGCTATCCTGGTGGATTCCTTGAGCGTGAAATAGACATAGTCCAGTCTGGTGCCGTTGGCCTGGACGGCGGAATCTATGATGTCGCCGCCGTCGTTCACCTTGTCGGTCCTGACCTCTATGGAATGGACGGTCTTGTAGCCGATGACCTGGCTGTAGCAGTCGTAGTCGCACGGATACATATCAGGTTCGACGGCTCCGATGGCCGGTTCGGCGACACCTGAGCCGGTTTCCTGACCATAGCCGTAGTAGCACGGTTTGCAGGAGTCGTTGTACACCGGAGTCGAGTAGTATGAGTTGGTCCGTATCTCGCTCTCCTTCACCCCTCCCGCCAGAAGGGCCGTCTTCAGCGCAGACATCTGCCTGGCAGCATCGACCTGGGATTCAGAAACGTTGGCGCCGGAGCCTTCCACGCTCAGCCCTATGGATAGCAGGTCGGACGGCGCGTCCATCGTGGCCTCGCCCCGGACGGTTATGGTCGGGGCATCTGAGGTGCCGTTGGTGCAGTTGGCAGCCGGAAGCGCTGCCCCGAGGGTCGCAGCATAATAAGTCAGGCCCGCAGTTATCACGATGACCAATGCGATGCCGACAATCATGAGCGGAGTGTTGTTTTCCATATGATCACCATGGATAGCTTCTTTGCCAATATTTAAATGCGGTCAGGAATGCTTCGGCCGAAAACGAAAGAAATATTATATGCGGATGTGTGGAAACGCCATGGCATCCGCATTGGACAAGACGATATCTTATGTGGGCATCGCAGCGAGCGGCGCAGGCATCCTCTTCACGGTGTTCATGTTCATCATCCTGAACGGCACCATAGACAGCGTCCACAAGGCAGCCACGGACCAGGTGGATTCGGCCATAGCCATACTCCAGGACGCTGGCGGCATAGTGCAGTCCACGGCAGATTCCATGGATTCCTTCAGCGCGTTCGCGAAGAACGCGTCCGTCTCGGTGAACCGCTCGGCAGATGCAGTAGGCTCCATGGGCGATGCGATTGACCTGTTCGCCACCGCGTTAGGTGCCATACCGTACATGGGTGAGGCCTCGGCGCCGCTGCACGACGCCGCTGACGAGATGGGCAAGAGCGAGGTGTATATGCACCAGACCGCCGCTTCAATGGCGAATGTCACCGGCAACGTGGTATCCACGGCAACCGGGGTCCAGCAGCTGAACTCGGACATACAGGACAACGTGGAATCCCTTGAGAAGACCAAGAAGGAGCTTGACAACATATCAGGCACGCTGAAGATAGGGTTGGTGCTAGGCTCATTGCTGGTCCTGCTGCTGTTCGCGCTGAACGGGCTGACTTTCTACAGGCAGCTGCAATAGCTACTTTACAATACCAGCGTCCGTTAGAACCTGCTTTATCAGTTCCAGGGCATGCTTCTCGCATCCGTTGGAGCTGCTAAGGCGGGCCTCCCAGTCCGGATTCTCTTCCACGAACCTCTTCAGACCAGCGAGCGTGGCCGGGGAGAGTTTGGACGCGTTTTTGATTGCCTTGCGGGAATGGCGGGATACCGAACCAGGGTCTTCATGTATGATGCCGTTCTCCAGCAGGAATTGCGTTATCAGCCCCAAGCGGCGCTTTCCGCACTCGCCGGTGTGGCGAAATATGAAGCGCCAATCCGGATGCTCTTCCACGAAGCGCCTGAGGTCGGCCGGTGTGAATGAATTGCGGCTGACGGCTGAATATTGGTCGAGCACCCTCCAGATTACCCTATAGCACGGCCCGTCCAGGGACCCGAACCCGAGGTCCGGGCGTTCCACCCTGATTTTTTCGCTCATGAAAATCTGGCGCACCCGGCTCGGATTGATGCCGAATTCCCTGGCCACAGCGGCCCGGGTTGTTTCTTTCCTGCTGAGCTTCTCGAAGATGAGACGGTCCCTCTCGCTGTTGTGTCGGTTTCCCATGGTTATTATTGTTAATAAAAATGTTTAAATAAGTAAGCTATTTCTTGACTGCAGCAACTCCCGACCTTTGCGCTAGATGACACCATTGTCGCGCATGAGCGATTTTATCCGCTCCAGCCTGAGCTCTCCGCACCTTGGGGTGAAGAAAATCTGCTCCTCCCAGTCGCGGTTGCCCTCAACGAAGCGCTTCAGGTCTGCGATGGTGATTGAATCCATCCTGAGCACCCGCCGGAGTATCCTGCGGGAATGGATGTCCAGGGACGCCAGCGCGTCCTTCGGATGCTCGGCCCTGGATTTCTCCTTCAGGAAGATTTCGCTGACCCTCTGCCTGGTGATTCCCTCCTCCCTGCCGATGGCGGCCCCGCTGCACTCGTTCCTGCTGAGCCTTTCGAATACCAGCCGGTTCCTCTCCCGCTTGCCTCGGGTCATATACATTACTTTCCCACAGAAAGCTTTATCCAGCCTATGAAGACGGTCGCCAGGCAGAGCGCCAGGACCGTGATAGGGCTCAGCATCCAGGTGCCGTACATCAGCCAGTTCACGGTCAGGAATGCCCCTATCAGCAGGAGGACCGTGACCACATCAAGCCCGCTCACATGGCGCACGGCCGGACTGGGCTGGACGGTCCTTGCCAGCCTCATCATCTTCTCTGCGCGGAAGTAGTGGGTGATGCCGTCATAGAGCGCGATGAGGCCGAGCGGAAGCAGGCCGAGCATTACCGGCTGCAGGATATCATAGCCCGGGGACGTCATCGTGAGCGAGGTCACGAAACCGAGTATGAAAATCGTACCTGTGAGCACCAGCGTGTTGGCCGCGCCCATGTAGTACTGCGCCTTCTGCATGATTATGGCGATGTCTGTCTTCCCGGTGGCCATGGACGTCCCTATTTCTTGGTGACCTTCGCCTCACCAAGTATGAACTTCGCGAGCAGGAACACCACCAAGCCGATTATCAGGAAGTTGATGAGCGACGCGACGAAAGCGCCCCAGGTTATTTCGATGGAGCCGATGACCAGCTTGGCGTTCTCCAGCGTCACATTGGCCATGAGCGCGGTGACCACCGGCATTATCATGTTTTGGACCAGCGACTTGACAAGGTCGGTGACGGCCACTCCCATGATGAAGGCGATGGCCAGCCCCATGACCTTATACTCGGTCAGAAAATCCTTGAATTCCTGTACGAATCCCATAAATCCACCTCTAGAGGTGGTTCGACGGTGAGATTTAAAGAGATTGCTGTGCGACTTCAGTGCACGTTTTCGTTTTTGGGCAGGCTGGCCTCTGCTTGCCTTAGAAGTTGTTTGGAACGCCTCAGCAGCTCGCCCGCCCGCTCCTCTATGGCCTGCGAGGCCTTCATGAAAGCGGCCCTGCGTTCCTCAGGAGTCTTGCTCGCGTCAAGCTCCCGCATCGCTTTGGAAAGTTTATAGCCATCGAGCCGGGTTATCATCGCTATGACTATCTACCAAATCATTTAAAAACACGCAATATAACACTAAACAGCGGTTTCCTCTTTGACTTTTTTGAGCGCGAACTCCACGAAGTCCTCTAGGCTGCCTCCCTTGCGGTTCCATTCCCTGACGATTACGGCATATGCCTCCAGCTCCCCATCATAGCGCTTGTAGTCCGCGATATACGCGGCCTCGTTCTCGGACCTCCATCGGCTCGGGCATGCTCGCAATTCGCTGTCAACCAGCCTGCCCCAACTCACGGTGAAAGGGTATATCCTGCAGACCATCGGCCTTGCATCGTATGCAGCGCACCCGCTGCCAGTGTAGAACGGGCAGACACAGTCCCGGCTCCACCTCAGGCATATGACCGAGCGCCTGCCATCTATGAGCGCCACCACCCGTTTTGCCCTCATCTTGGGGTCGTCGGGTATGGCCGCCACGAAATCAGAGGGCTTCCTGCCGGTGGCCCTGGCTATCCGCATGATGTCAAGGTGGGTTACCGACACCCCGTAGCTGATGCAGCATCTCCCGCAACGCTCGCAGCCCAAAATACCACACTCCCAATAAAACATGGCCGCTCGCTTTTAAACAGTTATAGGGATAGCTAGCAGCATGGAGGAGAAGGCGTTCCGCGACTGGCTGTCAGCCTATACCGATGCAGATAAATGCATCTCTGCTTTCCACAGCCAGAAAACATTCTTCCGTGTGAACACAATCAAAATCAGCAGCGGGAGGTTCGCGGCGATGACCAATCTCGCGTGCAAGTGCTCGCCATACTACGATTGCGCCTTCGAACTGGACGAAAAGCCGGGATTCCAGATAGGCAGGACCTGGGAGTATTTCCTCGGCCTGATATACCCGCAGAGCCTGCCTTCCATACTGGCCTCGCTCGCGCTCGCCCCGGCCGGAAAGGACACTGTCCTTGATGTTGCCGCAGCGCCTGGCTCGAAATTCTCGCACATGGCCATGCTCATGGAGAACAAGGGCGTGCTGGTGGCCAACGACAGGGGCGAGGACAAGATATCGGCGCTCTATGCGACGATAAACAGGATGAACGTGCTGAACTGCGTCGTGACAACCCTTGATGGCGCGAAGCTGCCGTGGAACAGGAGGTTCACGAAGATACTGCTCGATGCCCCATGTTCTGCGCTAGGAAGCGGCATGGCTGCTTCCGCGAGATGGGAGCCTGCCAATTCGATGAAAATCTCCAATCTCCAGAAAAGGATGCTTTTCTCGGCTTTCGACGCACTGAAGCCAGGAGGGGAGCTGGTCTATTCAACATGCACTTACGCGAAGGAGGAGAACGAGGAGGTCGTGGCGAACCTTCTGCAGAACGTGAAGGGCGCGAGCCTGGTCGATGTGGGACTGGACATACCGCACGAGGCCGGTCTGAGCGATTACGGCGATGATTTCAGGAAGTGTTATCGCATCTATCCGCAGCACCTGCAGAGCGAGGGTTTCTTCATAGCCAAGATAAGGAAGGGATGATATGGCAGAGATACGGGGAAAGGACAAGAACTTCAAGAGATACCTGGAGAACCACTTCGGGATTGCTCTCCCTGCCGATGTCTCCATATTCTATTTGAAAGGCGTGAGGGTCGGCAATACTGCGATAGGAAAGGGAGGCATCAAAGGCGATTTGGGATATGCGGCCTGCGACGAGGGATTCAACCCGACCAATTCGTTCATCCAGAACTTCGGCCATCTCGCCACAAAAAACACCATCACGCTCGATGCGGCCAAGGCAAGGGAATTCGCCCTCGGCCGTGGTATCGGCTCGGTCCAGCTCGGGGAGAAGAGCGGTTTTGTCATCGTGAAATACGAGGAGTTCGTGGTCGGGCTGGGCTATTATGACGCAGAAGAGAAGAAGATAAAGAACAGGATTCCTGAGAAAAGAAGAAGGAAGATAATAAACGGATTGTGAGTAGGGTTATCTCTGGATGCCTTCTCTCAGCGGCTTTGCGCTGTCAGGAAATGTCTCCACGTCTGATACATCAAGCAATTGCCTTGCTATCCCTTGGGCGCAGCCACATGCCACCTTATCATAGAATCCAGCGGTTATGTTCGTGCCAGTGACTCTTTTGAATATGCAGTCAATCTTCTCCAGCTTTGCCATGGCCTGGCCTGAATTGGTCCCAAAACCGTTTTTCGAAACCCCTTCGAGGAGGGCATACTCTTCCTTTGTTACTGTTGCTCTCCTGCGGCTGGCGATGGCAGCAGCCAGTTCAGCATAGGATCTTTGCGTTGAGCGTTGCATGTGGACCACTTGATTATGAACAACTGGCGATTTCATGCTCATGTTCCCACTAATGGATATATACGCATGGAACCGTTATAAAACGGTATATTACATTATTTAACACACTTTCAGATAGTATACGTTATTATGTGCCAACGGGCAGACCGATATTCGTGTTCACAGCCCTGCTTCCGCCCTCAGCTTCTTGGCCATGTCGGTCTTCTCCCAGGTGAAGCCGGGCTCCTCCCTGCCGAAGTGGCCGTAGGCCGCCGTCTTCCTGTAGATGGGCTTGAGCAGGTCGAGGTATTTTATCATCTCCGCGGGCTTGAACGTGAAGTGGTCCACTATCAGCTGCTCGATTTTCTCGTTCGGAATCTTGTTGGTGCCCTTGGTATCCACGAAGACCGCGAGCGGCTTCGCGATGCCTATCGCATAAGACACCTGCACCTCGCACGTGTCAGCCAGGCCTGCCGCGACGATGTTCTTGGCGATGTACCTGCCCATGTAGGCTCCGGAGCGGTCCACCTTGGACGGGTCCTTGCCTGAGAATGCGCCGCCGCCGTGGTGACCCCGTCCGCCATAGGTGTCCAGTATGATTTTCCTGCCGGTCATGCCCGTGTCTGCCGCAGGACCGCCAAGCACGAACCTGCCCGTGCCGTTGATGTGGCAGACGGTCTTGTCATCGAAACTGCTGCCGCAGACCGGCTTTATCACATGCTCGGTTACGTCCTTCCTTATCTTGTCCAACGATATGTTGTCATCGTGCTGGGTGGCTATGACCACCGTGTGCACGCGCTGGGGGACATGGTCCTTGTATTCCAGCGTGACCTGGGTCTTGCCGTCAGGCCTGAGGTACGGCAGCGTGCCATTCTTCCTGACCTCTGCCAGCTTCCTGGCCAGCTTGTGGGCAAGCATTATGGGCATCGGCATGAGCTCAGGGGTCTCTGTGGTGGCGAACCCGAACATTATGCCCTGGTCGCCGGCGCCCTGCTCGTGCTCTTTGCTGGTGTCCACGCCCTGCGCGATGTCGGGGGACTGGCGCTGGATTGATGCGATGACCCCGCAGGTCCTGTAGTCGAAAAGATAGTCCGGCTTGATGTAGCCGATGTCCTTTATGACGTCACGCACCACCTGCTGGAAGTCGCAGTAGCCCTTCGTGGTTATCTCGCCCATGACGGCCACGAGGCCTGCGGTCGTGGCGCATTCCGTGGCGACGCGGGACTTCGGGTCCTGCCTGATGAGATCGTCCAGTATCGCGTCCGATACCTGGTCGCAGAGCTTGTCCGGGTGGCCTTCTGTGACCGATTCCGACGTGAAGACATATTTCAATGCCATAAGTGCACCTTATGCTGGTAATCCCCTCTGGCCGGATGGCCGTACGACGGCTTCACTTGCGTTTCTTCTTCGCCGCAGGTGCGGCTCCCGCAGCCTTGCCTGCAGTGTTTATACCGAGCAAAGAGTAAAGCACGCATGACGAGGTTATACCAGTGAAGAGCAGGATGAAACCTACAATGACGGCCGCATATGATAGCGGCGCTACCATGGCATACGCGCCAGCGACTACCAGCCCGATGCCTAAGCCGAGCCTCACAGATCTGTCCACCGTACCTATGTTCTTTTCTGAGATCTTCATGATACCACTGGATGGTTTCATTCAGCGAAGCTTAAAAAAGTATGTCAAAGTCGGAGAAGGTGGGAGAACAAGTCTTTACACAGCGCTATCTCGGCACCCAGCCGCCCATGGGGCCGTCCGCCAGGCACTCCTGGTGGATGCGCCGTATGTTCTCTACTTCGGCATTGAGCAGGCGCGTGACGGTCGTGGTACCTCGGAAGAGCGAGACGCGGGTAGTATCATTGAAAGAGATGGAGATGAAAAGCTTCTGGGCCACATGCGCCTTGTCGGTCTCATCCGTCAGTCTCCCATCCTTTTTGACAAGGTGCTTGCACGCGTCATTGAGTTCAGGATAGGACATCCGCAGGACTTCCGGGCCGTCAAGCCTGTCCAGCAGAGGGGCTGGGGGCTGGGGCACAACGGATATCCTGGAGCGCCTGACAAAAGGCGAGTTGTCTCTGACAGGGGTATTCTCTTCTCTCTTCAAATCTGGCGCTGGCTGAGCTGAAATTTTTCCTGACATTTTTTCACCTGACTGACTTTGAATCAAAACCTAATCTGGTCGTTAATTGAGGATTATCGGGCAGGATTTAAATACCTATCTCTTGGCCGGCCCAGGATCCTTCCCCACCCATTTCCCATAGTCCTTCACGCTGAGCTTTATCGGCAGGCCTGAATAGCCGCAGGAGCAGCTGAATGTTGGGAGCACCGAGTCCATGAATCCGACAATCGCCGGATTGGAAAGGAAATCCTTTGCCTCCAGCAGACGCTTGCATCCCGGGCAGCAGAGGACCGAATCGGGTTTTCCCATGGTTTCACTTGGGCTTGTAGTAGCCCCATTTCTCCAGGGCTTGGTGGAGCTCAGGCGCGTTCTTCGCCTTATCTGCGAGCTTCTCGCCGTCCATGTATGCCTCCACGGCCTGCATGGCTGCCTTGGCCCCTGCCCTTGTCCCCTTCGGATGACCGTGGATGCCCCCGCTGACAAGTAGCACGAGGTCTGTGCCGTAGATGTCCAGCACGTCAGGCACAAGGCCCGGGTGGAGTCCTCCTGATGACACCGGGAATGCGCTCTTTATATGACCCCAGTCCTGTTCCAGGAGGACGTGCGGAACGGCTTTTGTCTTCTTCTCGCGCAGGACATCTGCCACAGCTGTCACTTCCCCTTTCGAGCCGGCAAGCTTCCCTACCGCAGTGCCGGAGTGTATCTGCGAAACGCCTATCATCCTCATCATCTTGGCCAGGAACTGCATGGTCATGCCGTGCTTGGGGTTCCGGGCATAGGAGGCGTGCATGGCACGATGGGCATGGATGGCCAGGCCCAGATCGGAGCAATAGTCCCGCATGGTCATCACCGAAGCCGTTCCAGCGACCACTACGTCTATCATGCAGTAGTTCCAGCCATTGTCCGCGAGCATCTTCGCGCGTTTCTTCATCTCCTCTGTCTCTGCCGTGATGTTGATGAACGCGGATTTCGTCTCACCGGTCAGCTTCTCTGCCTTGTCCCGCATCTTCGTCATCAGCCTCACGCGGTCGTTGAAACGGTTGAATGCCGTGGATGTGAGGTTCTCGTCGTCCTTCACGAAGTCGAACCCGCCCATCCATGTCTCGAACCCTATCCAGGCGTGCTCTGCTGCGCTGAAACCGATTTTCGGCTTCGGTACAGCGCCGGTGAGCGGCCTTTTCTTAACGCCCATCATCTTCCTTATGCCTTCCATTCCGAAATGCGGCCCTTTGTAGTGCTTGATATAGCTCCTCGGGAGCGAGACGTCTATGAGCCTGAGGTTCTTCACTGCCTTCATGCCGAAGATGTTGCCTGCTATGCCACTGAGGAGCTGGACAGCGTTGCCTTCCTCCCAAAGGCCGATGGGATATGCGATTTTCACGAAATTGCCTTCCTCGTGGAACGCGATGGCCTCCAGTTTTTTCATCCTCGGGGGGAGCTTGAACAGGGTGGTCCAGGTGCCCGTGGAGCTTTCCGATGCAATCCTGCCCATGACCTCCTTCTTGCTCATGCCCGCGTCAGGCTCGAAATAGAACAGGCATACAAGGTCGTCCTTGGAGGGTTTGTAGCCGAAATCCACGAATTCGTCATACCAGTCGATTTTTGCCATACGTTGAAGAAACAGGCAAGCAATTTAAGGCTAGCGAAAGCAGGGCGCTCCGGCATCGGATGTGCAGGCCGCCGGCTTCACTGGACGATTTCAAACGTTATGCCTTCGCCGCGTTTCCACATCGAGAAGGCGCACGCCCGGTTGTTGTCGTCCAGGAGGCAGATGGCCTTCTCCACATTCTCCCCGTGCTCGGACCGGACGAAGAACGTGAATGCGGATTGCCGCCCCAGCTTGCGCGCGAACTCCTGCATCTGCGGCAGGTCCTTGAGCTTGTCTAAGTCGGGCTCGCCGGGCATGCAGTCCTCCACCAGAGGGGCCAGCATGGGCAATGCGGCGAGTTCTGTGATGAAGTCCCTCTCGAAACTCCCCTTGAGCTCAATGGCTTTGCCGGTTTTGCGATACTTCGCCCTATTGCCGGGAAGAGTGATTTGCGTTTTCCGCATGGTTTTATTGCGTTATAAACAATTTAAAAAGATGTTGCTTGATAATATCTGAAGAGGCGATGGATTGACAGGGAGATACGAGCTGAAAGGCACACCCAGATGGCAGATGCTGGCCAGGAAGGAGCTGAGCAGGTTCAGGAGGGCCGCAGCCGTGCTCCCTTTGGCCGAAGCGCTCCAGAAGCCTGCCCAGATGGCAAGCACCCTCAACATCCCTGTCGAGAGGAGGGCAGACCTGAAAGACCGCGAGGCCGCGCTGCTGAGATACGCAGAAGCGCTCAGGTTCCTGAAGCGGCGGCATGTCCTCCCTATCGCGATGGAAGGGAGGGTCGGGGACATCTGCAACGTGTTCACCGCCATGGTGCCTGGCACTTTCGACAGCGGCAAAGATGAAGACACATTGAAGAGGATAAAGGGCATACTGAAACATGGCGCGGCCCATCATTCCAGGCTCACGGAGAATGTGGATTGCCTTGGCTCGCTGATAAGCAAGGTGATCGTGCCGGCTTTGCTGGCATCAACCGGTTATAATCCTGGCGCAGTCGGATATTCTGGCCGCGAGATGCAGAAGGACCTCCAGCGCGACACCAAAAACGCAGCGGACATATTGATAAGCGGCATGATGATGAGGGACGTGGAAAGGACCCTCACATTCGATCAGATGACAGACATCATTGACCTGGCCGAAGCAGGCATTGAGAGGGTAAGGCGCTATGCCAAGCTCAGGCACA
>Ga0315275_10006327_pt1 | contig 11310 bp, 5 predicted proteins | sample YL17G03_0_MG_FD_205557 | JGI IMG/M metagenome (GOLD analysis project Ga0315275, IMG submission 205557) | Sediment microbial communities from Yellowstone Lake, YNP, Wyoming, USA - YL17G03_0 | ecosystem: Environmental > Aquatic > Freshwater > Lake > Sediment | place: USA: Wyoming | collected...
GCTGCATGGCATGCAACCGTTCCAGGCCTGGCACGCCGAGCATCACCGTCGGCCACGGGCGCTGAACGGCACGCCGACGATCCTGAGTACTGCGCTGATCGTCGCGCTGGTCTTTCTTCCTGCCCTGGTGCTGAGCGACCTCTGGCGGGCGTCCGCGCTGACGTTCGGCCTGCTAACGGGCTACCTGGTGTACGCGGTCGTGCACCACGCGGCGCATCACTGGCGTGCCGACAACGCCTGGCTGCGGCAGATCAAGCGGCACCATGCACTGCACCACAGTCCGGCCGCGGCTCCGGGCCGCTACGGTGTGACCAGTACCCTATGGGACGTCGTCTTCCGGACAAACGGCACGTCATTGTCCCGCGCGACGAGTTGATGCGGTCCATCCTGAGCCACATCGTTGGTTCTGACGGCGAATCCGCTTTCGAGTTCGCCGAGGTCATCCGGGCAGAAATCTTCAGTGCCGAGCGACTGGAGCAGCATGCCGCCAGCCTGGCGGCTGCCCAGACCGTCACGACGCGGCCGGTCGCGGTCCGGCCACTGATTGCGCGACTGCGCGTCAACCACAGGGCGCTCCTCGACGCCCATCGTGCGATCGCGAAATCCATCGCCCTGGGCGGAGCCATCACACCGGCTGCGGAATGGCTCGTCGACAACTACCACGTCGTCGAAGCCCAGGTCCGCCAGGTTCGCGACGACCTGCCACCCGGCTACTACCGGCAACTGCCGAAACTGGCCGACGGTCCGCTAGCCGGCTATCCGCGCGTACTCGGGCTGGCGTGGGCCTTCGTCGCTCACACAGACAGTCGCTTCGACGCCAGCCTGCTGTGCCAGTTCGTGGCTGCCTATCAACGCGTGCAGCCGCTGACGATTGGCGAGCTGTGGGCGATCGCGATCACCTTGCGGATCGTGCTGATCGAGAACCTGCGGCGTGCGGCCGAGTTGATTGCGAGCCGGCGCGCCGTCCGTCAGCAGGCTGACCGCGTGGCAGACCGGCTCCTCGGCGCCGGTGGCAGAGAAGCACAACCGCTGGCGACGGTGCTGCAGGAGCTGCAAGGTGCCCAGCTGTCGACGACCTTTGTCGTCCAGCTGCTGCAGCGGCTGCGCGACCAGGATCCAGAAGCGACTCCCGCATTGACGTGGCTCGAATCGCGTCTCGCGACCGCCGGCGCGACGGCGGATGAAGTCGTCCGCGACGAGCACCAGCGCCAGGGCGCATCGAGCGTGACCGTCCGCAACGTGATCATGAGCATGCGCTCCATCTCCGCGATCGACTGGGCGGACCTGTTCGAATCCATGAGCCTCGTCGATTCCGTGCTGCGCGCCGATGCGGACTACGCGCAGTCCGACTTCTCGACCCGCAATCGCTGCCGCCACGCGATCGAGGAGCTGGCGCGGGGCTCGCGTCACTCCGAGCTGGACATCGCCAAGCGCGCGATACAGGTCGCGGGCTCGGGTGGCAACCGGCGCGAACGCCATGCCGGCTATCTCCTCATCGCGCGGGGACGCCGTGCCTTCGAGGATATGCTCGACTTTCGGCCGTCGCTGCGGGCAGGACTCACCCGCTTCATCGCCAGCATGGGAATCCACGGCTACATCGCTGGCGTCGTGCTGCTCGCGGTCGTCGCTCTTGCGTGGCCATTGTCGGCGCTGCTGGGCGTCGGCGTCGGGGCGCTGACACTCGCCGTGCTTGGGGTGTCGGGTCTCGTGCTCGCGGTGGACGCCGCGATGGCTGTCGCCAATGGCAGCATCACGAGCCGCTTCAGTGCCAGGCCCCTGCCCGAAATGGAACTTGCGGAGGGCATCCCCGCTGACCTGCGAACGCTCGTGGTCGTGCCCATCATCCTTACGACTCGCGAGGCGATCGCCGAGCACACCGAGTACCTGGAAATTCACCATCTTGCGAGCCTGGACGGTGACGTGAGCTTCGCGCTGCTTTCGGACTGGGCCGATGCGGCGTGCGAACGGGTCGCAGGCGACGAGGCGCTGCTTGCGAGCGCGCTCGATGGCATCCGGCGCTTGAACCGCAAGTACGGTCAGGCGCCCGCGGGTGATCGCTTCCTGCTGCTGCATCGGCGACGGTTGTGGAATGAGGCGCAGGGAGCCTGGATGGGCTGGGAGCGCAAGCGCGGCAAGCTGCACGAACTGAATCGCCTGCTGCGCGACGCCATCGACACAAGCTTTATGCCGATCGAAGGCCAGCCGCCAACCGTTCCCGGCGGCGTGCGCTACGTCGTCACGCTCGATGCCGATACGCGGCTACCACGTGACACCGTGCGCCGGCTCGTCGGCAAGATGGCGCACCCCTTGAATGTGCCGCGCGTTGACGAGCACAGCGGACGAGTGGTCGAGGGCTACTCGGTATTGCAGCCACGTATCGCGTCGTCGTTGCCGCTCGGCTACGAGGGTTCTCGCTACCAGCGTCTCGTTTCCGGCGCCGGCGGCATCGACCCGTATGCTTCCGCTGTGTCCGATGTGTACCAGGATCTGTGCGGCGAGGGATCGTACGTCGGCAAGGGCATCTACGACGTCGACGCGTTCGAGGCGGCGCTGGCGGGACGTGTGCCAGAGAACACGTTGCTGAGCCACGACCTGTTCGAGGGAATCTTTGCCCGGGCCGGACTCGCTTCGGACATCGAACTCGTGGACGAGTATCCCGCGCGCTACGCAGCTGCGACGGCTCGCTCGCACCGCTGGGTGCGCGGGGACTGGCAGTTGCTGCCATGGGTCTTCGGTTGCGGCCCGGTCGGCATCGAGCGGCGCCGCCGTTCCATCCCCCTGCTCGGTCGATGGAAGATGTTCGACAACCTGCGGCGGTCCGTCATGGCGCCGGCAAGCATGCTCATTCTCGTGGTCGCGTGGACACTGCCGCTGCCGTACTCAGCGCTCTGGACTGCATTCGTCGTCGCAATGCTCGCGATTCCAAACCTGCCTCCTTTGCTGGCCGGTCTCGTGCCACGTCACAGCGGCATCGCATTACTGAGCCATGTGCGGGCGGTCGCGGCCGATGCACAGCTGGCTGCGACCAGGACGGCGCTGACGCTGTCGTTGTTGCCGCACCAGGCATGGTTGATGTGCGATGCAATCGGGCGGACGCTGTACCGGCTGTTCGTCAGCCGACGCAATCTGCTCGAATGGGTCACGGCGCAGGAGCAGAACAGCAAGCGACTGGACGTGGCCGGCCACTACCGGCTGATGGCCGGCGCGTTCGTCATCAGCATGGTGGTGCTCGGGCTCGTGGTGGCGGGACAGGCCAGCATGCTGTTCGCGGTGCCGTTCACGCTGCTGTGGCTGACATCGCCCCTCATGGCGTGCTGGGTAAGCCAGCCGTCGCGTGTGGCGGAATCGCAGCCCGTGTCCGACGTCGATGCTCATGCGCTGCGCCTCGTCGCCCGCCGCGCCTGGCACTACTTCGACACGTTCGTGACGTCCGCGGACAACATGCTGCCGCCGGACAATTTCCAGGAAGAGCCGCGGCCAGTGCTGGCCCACCGCACTTCACCCACCAACCTTGGCCTGTACCTGCTGTCGATCGTCTCGGCGCGCGATCTCGGCTGGGCGGGCACCGTCGACGCCGTCGAGCGGCTCGAGTCGACTCTTGCGACCATGAGCCGCCTTGAGCAGTGCCACGGGCACTTCTTCAACTGGTACGACACGCAGGACCTGCGGCCACTCGAGCCACGGTACGTCTCGACCGTGGACAGCGGCAACCTGGCGGCGCACCTGCTTACGCTGGCCAATGCGTGCGACGGAATGAGAACTGGGCCCGTGGACACTGCGCAGATCTTCGCCGGGATCGATGACGGGCTGGCGCTGGCCCGCGAATCGCTCGGGACGACCGCCGTCGCGCAGCTCGTTGCAGCGATCGCAGCACTCCGCACCGACTTGTCTTACCGGACGCCGAGACCCGCACCGCTCGCCGCGAGCCTGGACGCGCTGGCGACCCGGGTCGGCGCGGTCGTCACGCTGATCGCGCAGTTGGCCGGCCAAGGCAGCGCGGAGCCGACCGTGTGGGTCGAGGCCACGCTCCACACGATCGAAAGTCACCTGCGCGATCTGGCACCTGCGCCCGCAGCGCATGCCGATTCATTGTCGCAGCGTCTCGACACGATCGCGGCGACATCACGCTGCATGGCCGCCGCGATGCGCTTCGGCTTTCTCTTCGATCACGAACGCAAGTTGCTCTCGATTGGTTACCGCGTCCTCGAGGGCAGCCTCGATCCCAACTGTTACGACTTGCTTGCGTCCGAGGCGCGGCTGGCGAGCTTCGTCGCGATCGCGAACGGCGACGTCCCCGCGCGGCACTGGTTCCGCCTCGGGCGTGCCGTGGTCCATGTTCGTCATGGCGCAGCGCTCGTCTCGTGGTCCGGCTCGATGTTCGAATACCTGATGCCGTCTCTCGTCATGCGCGCGCCTGCCGGCAGCCTGCTCGAGCAGACCAGTCATCTCGTGGTCGATCGTCAGCGGGCGTATGGCAGGAAACTCGGGGTGCCCTGGGGGATATCGGAGTCGGCCTACAACGCGCGTGACCTCGAGCGCACCTACCAGTACTCGAGTTTCGGCGTCCCCGGACTCGGCCTGAAACGCGGGCTCAGCGAGAACACCGTCGTCGCTCCGTACGCGACCGCGTTGGCCGCGATGGTCAGGCCACACGCGGCCATCCTCAACTTCGCGCGGCTGGAGCGCATTAATGCGCGGGGCCTGTATGGCTTCTACGAGGCGCTGGACTACACCGCGCGACACCTGCAGGCCGGCGAGCCGTTTGCCATCGTGCGTGCCTACATGGCGCACCACCAGGGCATGACGATCGTGGCGCTCGCCAACACGTTGCTCGACGGCCTGATGCGCAAGCGATTCCACGCGGAGCCCCGCATCAAGGCGACCGAGCTGCTGCTGCAGGAACGGACGCCACGTGACGTGTCGGCCCCCGTCGAGAGCCTTCCGGAGAGCGGTATCTCCGAGTGGTCCGACGACGTCATGCCGGTACTCCCTCGTACGATCGACACGCCGCACCATGCGACGCCGCGGACGCGGGTGCTGTCGAACGGTCACTACGCCGTGATGCTGACGGCCGCCGGGTCTGGCTACAGCCAGTGGCACGATCTCGCGGTCACGCGCTGGGCGGCCGACGCCACTTGCGACGCCTCGGGGTCGTACCTCTTCCTGCGCGACGTCGCTGACGGCAAGGTCTGGTCCGCTGGGTATCAACCGACGGGAGTCGAACCGGACGCCTACGCGGTTACGTTCAGCGAGCACCGGGCCGAGTTCGTCCGTCGCGACGGGGACCTGACGACGATACTCGACGTGGTCGTGTCGGCCGAGTGCGACGCCGAGGTGCGCCGCGTCAGTGTCTCGAACATGGGTGATCGCGTCCGGACGATCGACGTCACTTCATATGCGGAAGTCGTGCTGGCTCCCCACGCTGCCGACGAGGCGCATCCGGCGTTCTCCAAGCTCTTCGTGCAGACCGAACACCTGCCTGCGATCGGCGCGCTGCTGGCGACACGACGCCGTCGTTCCCCGCAGGAGCCAGCCGCCTGGGCCGCGCATCTCGCGGTCGTCGAGGGCGATGCCGTCGGGTCCGGTTGCTTCGAAACGGATCGCGCGAGCTTCGTGGGCCGCGGTCGGCAAGTGCGCGCGCCGGTCGCCCTTGCAGGCGATCACCCCGCGACGGGCAAGGTGGGAACGGTGCTAGATCCGATTTTCAGTCTCACGCGCTGCGTGCAACTGGCGCCGGGCGCCACGGCGCGAGTCGCGTTCTGGACGCTAGTCGCGCCGTCGCGTGAAGAAGTGCTGGATCTCGTGGACCAGCACCGGGACGTGCCGGCCTTCGACCGCGCCGTGACGCTCGCCTGGACGCAGGGCCAGGTGGAACTGCACCACCTGGGGATCGCCCCGGACGAGGCAATGCTCTTCCAGCGCCTGGCCGGCCACCTGCTATACAAGGATCCAGCGCTGCGGCCGTCGTCCGACGTGCTTCGACGCCGCAACGGCGGACAACCGGCACTCTGGGCCCATGGCATCTCGGGCGACCTGCCGATCGTGCTCATTCGCATCGACGACACGGACGATCTGGGCATCGTGCGGCAGCTGCTGCGTGCGTTCGAGTACTGGCGCCTGAAGCAGTTGAACGTCGACGTCGTGATCCTGAACGAGCGTTCGTCGTCCTACGTGCAGGACCTGCAGTCGGCGCTCGAGGCGCTGACCCGCGCCGGCCTGTCACGGGCGAAGATCCATGGTGAGTCGGTGCGCGGCGGTGTGTTCATCCTGCGCTCGGACGTCATCCCGAGCGAAACGCGCCTGGCCTTGCTCGCGGCGGCGGGCGCTGTGCTGCTCAGTCGCCACGGCAGTCTCGCTGAGCAAATCGACCGGTTGGAGCAGGATCTGCCGGCTGTGCCGCCGCCGGTCTCCGCCGTGCGATCGCGCCGCGACTCGACGGATGCCTCGCCCGACGTGCCGACGCTGGAGTTTTTCAACGGCCTCGGTGGCTTCACGTCCGACGGCGAGGAATACGTAACGGTGCTGCGAGACGGGGAGCGGACGCCCGCGCCCTGGGTCAATGTTATCGCCAATGCCGGATTCGGATTCCAGGTGTCGGCCGACGGCTGTGGCAGCACCTGGGCTGGCAACAGTCGTGAAAATAGACTCACGCCATGGTCGAACGATGCGGTCGGGGATCGTTCGGGAGAAGCCCTCTATGTTCGCGATGACGATTCCGGCCTCCTGTTCGGGCCGACGGCACTGCCAGTCCGCAAGGCAGGTGGCGACTACCTGGCGCGGCATGGGCGGGGATACAGCCGGTTCGAGCATACGCGTGCCGATATCGCGCTCGACCTGCTGCAGTTCGTGCCCGGCGACGAGTCGGTCAAGGTGTCACGCCTGCGGATCCGCAATCTTTCGGGTCGAACACGTCGCCTGACGCTGACGGCCTACGTGGAATGGGTGCTCGGCACGTCGCGCAGCAGCACTGCGCCCTTCGTCGCGACGGAGATCGATCCGGTCACGGGTGGCATGCTGGCACGCAACCTCTGGGCCGGCGCCGATACGCGCGTTGCGTACACCGATCTGGGCGGACTGCAGACGGCGTGGACCGGCAACCGGATGGAGTTCATCGGACGCAACGGCACGCTTGAGCGGCCCGCGGCTCTCGCCACAGGGGCAAGGCTTTCCGGCCGAACCGGCGCAGGCCTCGATCCCTGCGGTGCACTGCAGACTGCCGTGGTGCTCGCCGCGCATTCTTCCGTAGAACTCGTGTGGTTGCTGGGTGAGGCAGGCACCACGCAAGCGGCCCAGGCAACGATCGCGCGCTGGCGCAGCGAGGACTTGGACGTCGCCCTGCAGTCCGTACGCACGGACTGGAGCGCCTTGCTCGACACCGCCATTGTCAGGACGCCGGATCGTGCGTTCGACCTCATGCTGAACGGCTGGCTGCTGTATCAGGTGCTTGCGTGCCGCGTATGGGCCCGCAGCGCGTTTTACCAGGCCAGCGGCGCCTACGGATTCCGCGATCAGCTGCAGGACACGATGGCGCTCATCCTGGCGAAGCCCGCCCTCGCGCGCGAGCACCTGCTGCGCGCTGCCGGCCGGCAATTCCCCGAGGGCGACGTGCAGCATTGGTGGTTGCCGCAAACGGGACGTGGCGTGCGCACTCGTGTCTCCGACGATCGTGCCTGGCTCGGCTATTGCGTCGCACACTACGTCGAGGCGACGGCCGACGCAGGTGTTCTCGACGAGCTGGTTCCGTTCCTGGACGGGCCGGCATTGCAGCCCGGCGAGACCGACACCTTCTTCCTGCCAACTGCGGGCGAGCAGTCGGCGACGCTCTTCGAACATTGCGCGCGCGGACTCGACGGCAGCCTTGCGGTTGGGTCACACGGCCTGCCGCTGATCGGGACCGGTGACTGGAACGACGGAATGAACGACGTCGGCGCCGCGGGACGGGGCGAGAGCGTCTGGCTCGGATGGTTCCTGCACTTCGTGTTGACGGCGTTCGTGCCGCTGGCAGTTGCGCGGGGCGAACATGCGCGAGCCGCGACCTGGCGTGCCCACATTGCCGCCCTGCGTTCGTCGCTCGAGGAGCACGGCTGGGACGGCGACTGGTATCGACGCGCGTACTTCGACGACGGCACACCGATGGGATCCGCCGCGAATGGAGAATGTCGCATCGACTCGATCGCACAGTCATGGGCAGTGCTGTCCGGCGCCGCGGATCCAGCCAGGGCGAGCCGGGCGATGGCTTCGCTGGACCAGCACCTGATCCGACATGACGACGGATTGGCCCTGCTGCTGACACCGCCCTTCAACCACTCTGCGCCCGATCCTGGCTACATCCAGGCCTATCCGCCGGGTATCCGCGAGAACGGCGGTCAGTACACGCACGCTGCCGCCTGGGCGGTGATCGCGTTCACGCAGCTCGGTGACGGCGACAAAGCCGGCGAACTGTTCTCGTTGCTGAACCCGATCAATCACGCGCTCACGTACCACGATGCATTGCGTTACAAGGTCGAGCCTTATGTCGTGGCGGCCGACGTCTATTCGGAGACGCCGCACGTCGGGCGCGGCGGCTGGACCTGGTACACGGGCTCTGCCGCGTGGCTGTACCGCGCTGGACTCGAATGGATCCTCGGTTGCCGCATGCACGGTGCGACGTTGCTGATCGATCCCTGCGTCCCACGGACCTGGCAGGAGTTCCACGTCAGCCTGCGTTATCACGCAACGCGCTATGAGATCGAGTTCGAGAATCCGGGCGGCGTCAGTCGTGGGCTCGTGACGCTGCAGCTCGACGGTGTCGAACTGGCTCCGCGGCCAGGGGTGGTTCCGCTGGTCGACGATGGCGTGACTCATCGGGTCCGCGCTGTCCTTGGATAAAAGCAACACCGTGCAGCGCGGCCGCAGTCGCCGACACGCACAGGAGAGTCCCCGCATGACAACCCAGACCTATCCTTTCTCGCTTCCTCCGCTGACCTTTGCGCCGGACGCGCTCGAGCCGCATTTCGACGCCCGCACCATGAGCATTCACCACGACCAGCACCATCGCGTCTACGTCGAACGGCTGAATACCGCGCTGAAGGACCATCCGGACCTGCATGGCAGGACCATCGAGAACCTGCTGCGCAACCTGAGCCGTATTCCGCCGGACATCCGGCCGGCCGTGCGCAACAACGGTGGCGGGCACCTCAATCACTCGTTGTTCTGGAGCCTCATCGGAGCGCCAGGCCCGCACGTGCCAACGGGTCCGCTGCTCGACGCGGTGATGGACAGCTTCGGTTCGCTCGAAGGCTTTCGGGCGAAGTTCCGTGAAGTCGCGACCGCGCACTTCGCTTCAGGCTGGGTGTTCCTGGTTGCCGACGCCAGGAAGAACGCGCTCGAGGTGTTGTCGCTGCCCGATCACCATTGCGTGCTGGGCTCGCACCAGGCAGTGCTTCTCGTCTGCGACGTCTGGGAGCACGCGTATTACCTGAAGCACCAGCAGAAGCGCGCGGACTACGTGGATTGTTGGTGGCACGTCGCCAACTGGCAAGAAGCCACCCGCCGGTTCGACGCTCCGCGTCAGGCTGCCGCCTGACGCGGGTGCGTATCCGCTGGCCTACTCGGAAGTATTGCCGTCGAAGTGCTCGTTGTCGGCCTCCGCCTCGGCGCGGGTGTGGTGCACGACGCGGTCGCGGTGATTCGGCGGCGAGTACACCGTGTACAGTTTGAGTGGCGTGGTTCCGGTATTGATGATGTTGTGATTTGCGCCCATGGGCACGACGATCGCGAAGCCCGACTTCACGGGCGTTCGCGTGCCGTCCATTACCACCACCCCAGTCCCTTCTTCGACGCGGAAAAACTGATCCAGCTTGTGGACCTCTGCACCGATCTCTTCGCCTGGCTCGAGCGCCATCAGCACGAGCTGGCAGTGGTGCGCCGTGTAGAGAACCCTGCGGAAGTCGGTGTTGCCGACGGCCAGTCGTTCGATGTCCTGTACGAAGCCTTTCATGGCAATTCCCGTTGTTGCTGCTGAAATCCGCAAAAAAATAGTACCGGTTCAGGCGCGCACGATCTGTACGCCAGGGTACAGACCGCTGGGCGGTGGATACCTGGTACGGCAGGAAACCGCACAGCGCCGATGGGCGGTGCGCTGGTTCGCGCATGCCCAACTTCTACGTAATCATTTGCGGTTGCCCGACGGGCAAAATATCAGGCGTGGGGAGGGAATCCGACCCACTACCGCGCATGCGCCGACTGGCGTCGCCCCGGCGACCTGTTGCGGTCGGATGCTGCACGAATCTCACCAGGTTGAGCGAAGGGAGATACGCAAATGCTGTGGACCGTTGCAGTTGTCCTGATCATTCTCTGGCTCCTGGGTCTGGTTACCTCCTACACGATGGGCGGGTTGATCCACATCCTGTTGGTCATTGCGATCGTGGTCGTGCTGCTTAACGTCATTCAAGGCCGGCGCGCCTAGCACTGATCGGGCGGGGTTGGTGCTGTAGTCATTGGCCGGCGCTGATGAGCGCAGGTCGCCATGGGCTGCGTTCGTTAGAGGAGTGTCCGCTGGCACACATACCGGCACCTGCGGATGTTCGACAGAACAGGCTTCTGGGGGCGCTTCCGGAAGCCGACCTGGAGCGCGTGCAGCGCAACCTCCTGCCGGTATTTCTGACCGCAGGCGAGACGCTCTACGATCCGGGTTCCATTCTCGACTGCGCCTACTTCCCTGCGACCGCCATCGTTGCGGACGAATACCTGATGGCTGACGGCAAGTCTGCCGAGGTCGCCATCGTCGGCAGCGAAGGGATCGTGGGCATTGCGTTGTTCATGGGAGGAGAGTCGAGGCCGAGCTGCGCTGTCGTGCAGGCGTCGGGCTGGGCCTATCGCCTGAAGCGTCATCACCTCCACGAGGAATTCGCCCGGGGCGGGGCCTTGCAGCATGTGTTGTTGCGCTACACGCAGGCGCTCCTCACCCTGACGGCGCAGACAGTCATCTGCAACCGGCATCACACCATCGACCAGCAGCTCTGTCGCTGGCTGCTGCTAAGCCTCGACCGCTCGCGGTCGAGTGTCCTGACGACCACGCACGAACACATTGCGCACATGCTCGGAGTCCGGCGCGAGAGCGTAACCGAGGCGGTGGGCAACCTGCAGCGGCTGGGGCTGGTGCGCAACAGCCGGGGCCACGTCGCGGTCGTGGACCGCGCTGGCCTCGAGGCGCGCAGTTGCGAGTGCTATCGCGTCGTGAAACGAGAATACGACCGGCTGCTGCCGGACGTGACGACGGGCGCAGCTGCCGCGGACTGACTGTGCCCCGTTGCGACGATCCGGTCGCCG
>Ga0315275_10006328_pt1 | contig 11310 bp, 5 predicted proteins | sample YL17G03_0_MG_FD_205557 | JGI IMG/M metagenome (GOLD analysis project Ga0315275, IMG submission 205557) | Sediment microbial communities from Yellowstone Lake, YNP, Wyoming, USA - YL17G03_0 | ecosystem: Environmental > Aquatic > Freshwater > Lake > Sediment | place: USA: Wyoming | collected...
GTCCGGATGTCGCCCGCCCGCCTGGGGCGCCTCGACGCCATTGTTCAGGAAGCCGTGTCCCGGAAAGACTTTCCCGGAGCAGTCCTTCTGGTCGGGAGGAACGGGAAGATCGCCTACCGGAAAGCCTTCGGCGAAAGCCAATGGGTCCCGGACCATCTCAAAATCAATGCCGGCATGATCTTCGACCTGGCATCCCTCACCAAGCCCGTGGCCACGGCCACGTCGATTATGATCCTCGTCGAGCAGGGGAGGCTCAGCCTGGACGAGAAGGTCAAAAGCTATGTGCCGGAGTTTTCGGCCTTTACAGATTGCGGGGGGAAGGCCGGAGAGGACGCCAGGATCTGGCATCTTCTCACTCACACCTCGGGCCTGCCGCCGTACACCGACGCGGCCGAGGTCGAAAAATATTTCGGCGGGCCCTGCACCACGGAGCAGCTGGTCGGCTATATCTCCGGCCTCAAGAAAACCGGCCCTCCGGGACAGGCCTTCGACTACAGCTGCCTCGGATACATCACGCTGGCCCACATCCTCAGTAAAATCACGGGGCAGACCATCGCCTCGTTCAGCCGGGAGAAAATCTTCAAGCCTTTGCGGATGGACCATACGTTCTTTATGCCGGAAGAAAAATACATTGACCTGTGCGTCCCCACTCAGGTCATAAACGGGAAACCGCTCCGCGGCGTCGTCCACGACCCCCTGGCCCGGCTCCAGGGCGGAATCTCGGGAAACGCCGGCCTCTTCTCGACCGCCGATGACCTGGCCGTCTTCGCCGAGATGATGCTCGGCGGGGGGCGGTACAAAGGGATCAGGATCCTCGGCCCGCTGGCCGCGGCGCGCATGACGTCGGTCTGGCCGAAGGCGGCCTTCGCCGGGCGGGGCCTGGGCTGGGATGTGGTCTCGGCTTATAGCTCGAGCCGCGGCGACCTCTTCGGCCCCGGCTCCTACGGCCACTCGGGCTACACGGGAACCTCGATCTGGATCGACCCCGAGACGCGAACCTATGTCATCTTCCTGACGAACAGCGTCCACCCGGACGACAAGGGATCGGTTCTCGCCCTGCGCAGCCGCGTGGCCAACGTCGTCGCCGCGTCGATCCTGGACTGGCAGCCGGGCAAAACCCCGCAGGAAAAGTAGAATCGAGGATGAACCTCCCTCCGGAAGAAGCCAGGGTCTACGAAGCGCTTAAGGAGTTGGGCATCGCCTGGGTCCGCCACGAGCATCCCCCTGTGTTCACCGTCGAGGAGGCCGAAAGGCACTGGACGGAAATCGAGGGCGCCCACTGCAAGAACCTGTTTCTCAGGAACAAGAAGGGAAACCGTCACTACCTCGTCATCATCGAAAGCTCCAAACAGACCGACCTCCGGAAACTCAATGCCCTGCTGAATGAGGACCGGCTCAGCTTCGGCTCTCCCGAGAGGCTGAGGAAGTATCTCGGCCTCGACCCGGGGTCGGTCTCGCCGTTCGGGCTGATCAACGATGTGAACGGGGAGGTGGTCGTGGTCGTCGACCAGGACCTGAGAAGGGCGAAAACGGTCAATTTCCACCCCAACGTCAACACGGCCACGGTGGGCATCGGCTTGGCCGACTTGGAAAGGTTTTTGGCGTGGAAGGGAAACCGGGTCCTCTATTTCCCGTTCTAAGATATCGATGCCGGATTCCAGGAAAGGAATTGCCTTGCGCAAGGAGAGAAGGACGATGAACTTTTCCCGGGCCCGCTGGCTGGCGGTCTTTTTGAGCCTCGTGACTCTGGGCGCAGGGGAAAAGGCAGGGATGAGCCCAGAAGTTTCAGCCGTCAGGCGGCCGCCCGCGTCGGGAGCCAATTCTCACTACATATCCAACCGGGCGCCCCTGGCGCCGTCGCCGCTCGTGAAGCTTCCGATCGGCGCCATCGAACCCAAGGGCTGGCTCCTGAGCCAGCTCCAGCTCATGCGCACGGGGCTCACCGGACGGCTCCAGGAGCTGAGCAGGTTCCTGAAAAGCGACAGCGGTTGGATCACGCTCCAGGGCGCGGGCTGGGAGGAAATGCCTTATTGGCTCAAGGGTTACCAGGACCTCGGGTACCTGCTCCAGGACCCCGAGATCGTCGCTTCGGCAGCCGAGTGGATGAACCGGGCCTTCGGGAGCCAGCAGGCCGACGGGTTCTTCGGCCCTCCCGAGAATAGGGCCAAGGGCGACCTCTGGCCGAACATGCTCGTCCTCTCCTGCGCGCAGAGTCTCTACGAGGCCGCCGCGGACCCACGCGTCATTCCCTTCCTGACGAAATATTTCAGGTATGAATACAACATCCCGGTTGCGGACCTCCTTCCGGGGAGCTGGCAGAAACTCCGGGGCGGTGAAAACCTGGAGAGTGTCTACTGGCTCTACAATCGCACCGGCGAGGCCTGGCTCCTCAACCTCGCCCGCCGCCTCTACGAACGGACGGCCGACTGGGAAACCGATATCGTCAGCCCGGCCCGCGACAGGAACTGGGAGCCGAGCAGTTTCTACCACGGCGTCAATATCGCCATGGGGTTCCGCTATCCGGGAGTTTACTTCCAGCAGTCACGGGACAGTAGGTATCTGGACATCGTCGAAAAGAACTATCGGCTTGTCATGGACGCCTACGGCCGGCAGCCCGGCGGGATGTTCGGAGCCGACGAGAACATCCGGCCCGGACACGGCGATCCGCGGCAGGGGGCCGAGACCTGCTCGATGGTCGAATTCATGTCCAGCGACGAAGCCCTCCTCAAGATCACCGGGGACGGGAAGTATGCCGATCGCTGCGAAGAGATCGCCTTCAATTCGCTCCCCGCGGCGTTGACTCCGGACCTCGGAGCGCTCCATTACCTGACCGCCCCCAACTTGATTTCCGGCGACAGCTCGGGCGAGCATGATTTCCAGAATGAGGGGACGCTGGTCTCCTATGACCCCCATTCCTACCGCTGCTGCCAGCACAACGTGGCCTTTGGCTGGCCCTGCTTTGCCGAGCACCTGTGGCTGGCCACGGCGGACAACGGGCTGGCCGCCGCGCTCTACTCGCCCTGCGAGGTCAGGGCCATGGTCGCCGACGGCGCCGAAGTCCGGGTCGCCGAGGACACGTGGTATCCGTTTGGGGAGGTCATCGATTTCACCGTGAGGACAGACCGGGAGGTGCATTTCCCGCTCTATCTCCGGCTGCCGGACTGGTCGAAGGGGGCGGCGATATTTATCAACGGGAAGAGGCAGCCCGTCGAACTCCCGGCCGGCCAATATGCCCGCATCCGCCGCTCCTGGAAAAACGGCGACCAGGTCCGGCTCGAGCTTCGGCCCCAAATCGAAATCAAAGTCTGGGCGGAGTGGGCGAACGCCGTGTCCGTCCGCCGCGGACCGCTCTGGTTTTCTCTCAAGATCGGGGAGGAGTGGAGAAGATACGCCGGGACGGATGAATGGCCGGCCTATGAGGTCCTGCCCACAACCCCCTGGAATTACGGCCTGGAGGTTGACCCGGCCCACCCGGAGGCTGCGATATCGCTGGTGAAGGCTGGGGCGCCGGCTTATCAGCCGTTCGCGCTCGAGGCGGCGCCGGTTGTCCTCAAGGCCAGGGCCAGGCGCCTCCCGGAATGGAAGGCGGAGGGCCGGATGGTTGGGAGGATGCCGGCGGGCGCGCTGCGCCCGGGCGAGGCGCCCGAAGACGTCCTGCTCGTTCCCATGGGCTGCGCCCGTCTCCGGATCGCCGTCTTCCCGCGCGCATTATCCTAGCCTCGCCGGACCAGAATGCTGGAGCGATGCATGAAAGCGCGAAACATCATCAGCTTTCTGGTTATGGCCGCTGCGGCCGCGGCCGGAGCGGCTGCGGCGCTTTCATATGATCGTCGAACGGCCGTTGGCAAAAATCGCGGAGGATGGTAAAATCCTTCGTCTCAAGCTGAAGCCCTTCGAGATCAAGACGATCCGGGCGGTCAGGAAATCCTAGGAGGCTCAATGAAAAAATTGATATCCCCGGCAGTTGTGGCGCTCTGCGCGCTGGCGCTCGTTCTGGCGGCGCCGGCGGCATCCGCGAACCAGGCTCAGGAAACCGAGAGTTCGGTCCCCGAGCTCAGCGCCTTTCACGAAGTGATCTATCCCATCTGGCACACCGCCTATCCTGAAAAGGATTATGCGGCGCTCCAGAGCTATGCGCCCGACGTGAAGACGGGCGCCGAGAAAATCTACGCGGCCAAGCTCCCGGGCATCCTGCACGAACGGCAGCCGAAGTGGGACCAGGGCGTGGCCGAGCTCAAAAAAACCGTCGACGCCTACCTCGCGGCGGCCGCCGGAACAAACGACGAGACCCTCCTCGCCGCCGCCGAAACCCTCCACTCCAGCTACGAAATGCTCGTCAGGATCATCCGGCCGGTCCTCAAGGAAGTCGACGAGTTCCATAAGGTCCTTTACGTCGTCTACCATAAATATCTTCCCGCTACGGACTACCCGAAGATCAAGGAGGCGAGCGCCGACCTGACGGCCAAGGCCGAGGCCATCACCAAGGCTTCGCTCCCGAAACGGCTCGAATCGAGAACAGAGGCGTTCCGGAAGGCCGCCGCCGACCTTTACGATGCGGCGAAAGCCCTGGCTACGGCAGCCCCGGACGCGTCCATGGCCGCTGCGGTCGAGACTGTCCACACGAGATACCAGGCCCTGGAAAAGGTCTTCGAATAGCCGCCAGGATTACCCGGCGGGCCGGACCGGCGGGCTTTCCGCGCAGCCTCAAAAAGCGCAGGCGATTCCCAGCCTGAGGTTCCTCGCAGGCTCGAGCATCGCCTCGGCGTCGGGCCGCGCGAAATAAGACGCGTTAAGAACGTTGGCCAGGGTCAGGTAAAAATTCCAGGCCTGCCAGGCATAGCTCGCCCTGAGGTTGAGGACGGCCGAGCCGGGGATGGCCACTTCGGCCGGCCCCGGGTTGTCCTTGCTGAGCTGAAAGACCCCGTTCGCTTCCGCCGTGAACAAGCCCAGCCAGACCCGCGTGCCGGCATAAAGACGCAACGGGGGGATGTCGTTCAGAGCGTCTCCCGTTTCGAGACTCCGGCCGCGGATCGCCGTCAGGTTACCGAAGACCTTCCACCCCGGAAGAACAAAATACTCGGCCTCGAGCTCCCATCCTTGAACCCTGCCCTTGGCGATATTGCCGTAGGTGTAGGTCGTCGGGTTGATTTTATAGCGCTCGATCAGATCGCTGATTTCGTACCGGAAAGCATAGAGGCCCGCGAAAAAGCGTCTTCCCAGGAGCTTGAGTCCGCCGTCGAGATTCAGGCTTGTCTCCGGCCTCAGTCCCGGCTGGCCGATGATAAAGCCGCGGCCGCTGATCCCCGTATAGAACCGCTCGCTGAGGCTCGGAAGCCTGTACGCGCGGCCGGCGTTGACGAATCCCGTGAGCACTTCCGTGAATTTGTAGGAGGCCGCCAGGAATCCGGTTCCCGCTGTATCGCTGGTGCGCACCGGGGCGATGGCCCCCAGAGGGACGGCGTCCATCCGGAGGCTGTCCCAGCGGACCCCGGCGAGGAGGTCGAGTCTCCTAACGCCCGCATAATCGGCGGAGACGAAAAACCCCACGTCCGACCTCCAGCCCTCGGTATACGAGAGCTCTTCATAAACTCCCGTGATCGCGCCCGAGGCGTCGAAGGCCGTGTAGGTGTTAACGGCGCCGGCGCCGGCCCGGCCGAAATAATCCAGGCCGCTCTCGACCCGTAGCGAGGCCCCGAGTTTTCGTCCATAAGAGAGCTGAGACCCGAAGTCGGTGCTCTGTGTCCGGCTGAACGCTTCGTTGGTTTTTTGAACTCTGCAAGTATCGGTCCGCAACTCGAGAAAATTGGGATTGACGAAGGCGTGGAACAGGATTTCCCCTCCGGTCCCGACAATCTTCTCGTTCCAGCGGAACTGAAGGAGGTTCTGATTTTCGCGGGGATACCAGGTCGGTGACGTCGACGCGGTCCTGTTCGGCTTGCCGATATCAGTCCCCCTCGCGCCCAGGAAGCTCAGCTCGACCTCGCGCTTGTCCGTCCGGCGGGAGACCCTGGCGAGCAGACTTCCCTGGGTGTATTGGGATTGGAGGACCCTGGAGCCTCCCGGGACGCGATAGTTCCCGGCGCCCAGGCCCTGAAACGACAGGGAAAAAGCCGTCTCCCCGGATGATCCTTCCAACATGACCCCGGCGGCCTTTTCCCCGTTCACGGACCCGTAGCCAGTCGACAGCCGGCCGTGAATTCCTGGGCGAAAACTGGGCCGTTTTGTCAGGAGGTGGATGACGCCTCCGATGGCGTCCGAACCGTAAAAAACGGAGGATGGACTCCTCAGAACTTCGATCTGGTCGATGTCTTCGGGGCTGACAAAGGAGGCGTTGGGGCCCGTCCGGCGTTCGCTCTCCAGCCTGGCGCCGTCGATGAGGTAAAGGATCCTCCGGCGGGCCAGTCCCCGGACAGTGGGGACGAGCGAAAAGCCTCCCGAGCCGAGGGCGCCGACGCCGGGGACGTCCTGGATCCCCTCCGTGATGTTGGCGGGCATTTTCTCAGCCAGCGCTTCGCCCCGGACCACGGTTTCGGCGGCGGGGATCTTCACCGACGGCTCGGGGTACCGGAGGGCCGTCACCACTATCTCCTCGCGCTGCCCGATCAGGGGAACAAGCGTAAGGACGAGCTCCCGGGCCAAGTCTTTCTTTGAAACCGCGAACTCGCGTTCATAGTAGTCCGCGTGGATGACGTCGAGGCGGATTCTGCCGGAGTCGGGGACCCCGAGCACAAATTCTCCTCGGGCGCCGGTCACGGCCCGGGCGCCGGTCGGACGGTGGAGGACAACCGCCCTCTCCACAGGCTTCTGGCCCACCCCGACAACCTTGCCCCGGACCTCCGCACCCGGTGCTTGGGCGGAAAGAGCTGCGGCGAGGATCACAGGCAGGAGGAGAAAACTGAGTTTACGCAAGAAAAAATCTTAGCCGGAGGCGGGGGTGCTGTCAACGAAAGACGACCGTGTTAGGATGGCAGCCTGACACTGAACAGAGAGTTCATAGCAGAAACAGAGAAACCGACTCCTACGACTCGGGTATTGACAACAGCCGCCGTTCTCAATAAATTGGGCCCTTGAAAGACAGATCGCGCGCACGCGCCATGACGGCCGGCCGCAGTCGATTGCGCGCCGGCGCATAAGAGGAGAAATCATGTCCGCCAAGAAAAGTGCCTCCCTGATTTTGTTGGTGACCGTCTCCCTGATGGCCGTGGGCATCCTGGCTGCGCTCTCGGCCCAGACGGAACCCGCCAAACCCTTGTTCCTCGACTACCGGCCCATCCTTTTTTCCCCCGGTGACGTCCGGCTCCCGGCGGAGGAAAACGAGATGAGCCGCCGCTACCTGAGATTGTGCGAGAAGTGGATCCCGGTCGGAATGAAGAATTTCAAGGACTGGCCGGGCCGGTCCAACTGCGGCCATTTCTTCGGCGGCGTCTATTGGTACGGCCTCGAAACCGCCGGGCCATCGGCCATGATGGCCATCGTCAGCACCTCGCCGGAATACAACGAGACCGCCACCGGCTACTCGAAAAAGCAGTTGCGGGAAGCGGCCATCAAGGGCCTGCGCTACCTCTGCTTCACCCACGACACGGGCCCGGCCGACTGTGTCCGGCCCAAGGAGAGCCTGGGACGGCCCGAGCCGGCCAACACGAAGTGGGGCGAGCGCGGCAAGGGCTTTTTCCCCGAAAGCCAATGCAGCGGCACCATCCACAACCTCAATCTCATCGCCGCCCTCCTGCCGGACATGGTGGACGCCGAAACCTGGCAAATGCTGGCCAACATCAACATGGACTACATGGATCGGTTCGGCACCATGGCGCCCCCCTCGGGCGTCTACCATAACACCCAGATGGAAGAGAACGGCTGGACCGCGCTGGGCCTCGCCGCCGCCCACCTGCTGCTGCCCCGCCACCCGCAGGCCGAGGCTTGGGCCCGGCACGCGGCGCGGTGGATGTTCAATACGGCAACCATGCCCCAGGACAGCTTCAACCTAGCGCCGTTCGCCGACGGCAAGACCGCCGCCGAGCTCTGCGGCCGGATCTACACCACCCTTCCCGACGGCATGGCCGAAAACCACGGGATCGTCCATCCGAGCTACCTCTCGTCGGGCGTGAGCTACATGGGTTCGACCGCCCTTCAGTATGCCGTCTTCGGGCAAACGCCGCCCGAGCATCTCTTCTGGAACCGTCGATACATCTACGACCGTCTCAAGGAGACGAGCGACACGCTCGGGTTCGCCCACCGCGTGCAGGGGATGGATTGGCCTTATTTCAACACCGGCACCGCAGGCCTCCATGCCCTGGCCAGTGTGCTTTTTCATGATCGGGAGGCAGCCTATCTTGAACGGGTCGGGCTCGACTGGGTCGAGAAGGTCCAGGCCATCCATCAGGGCCGCATCATCGACCCCGAGGTCGCGGCCATCTGCGAAACCCAGCAGGATCCGGTGGCCGTTACCGAGTACGGCGGGTCGGGCTTTGCCTTACCGTACCTCTTCCACCGGGTGTTCGGTCCCGGCGAAGCCCCCTGCTCCCCTGAGGAGTTCCTGGCCTCTGCCAAAGGCGTGCGCTATTATCCGCACTCCGGCGTCCTGTTTCACAAGCACGACAGGGGGCAGGTCAGCCTGAGCTGGCGGAACCAGACCATGGTCATGCCGCTGACCAACGACGGACTGGAGCTCATCGGCTCGGCCCGGGGCTCGATGCTGGCCTCGGTCGTCGTCCGCGACAACCCGGCCAACGAGGAAAACGTCGGCCTGAGGGTGTGGAACGGGAGCGACCGGGCCGCCGCCGTGGTGAGCCAGCGCCTCGCCCAGGGGAGCGTGGGGCGGAAGGTCTTCTTCGCCTCGTTTCCTGACGGCAACACCCTGCTCATCGAACGCCTGGTCGCCCGCAAAGACATCACGGTCGAATCCTTGCGGCAGGGGTACCTGCATATCGTCAACGAAAAATTCGCCTGTGCCGGGGCCGACGGACGGGCGCGCCGGACGCTCTATTTTCCCGGCGGAGAAAAGACCTTCATCGGTTTCCCCAGCCGGAACCCCGAGGACGACATCGTCCTGCCGCTCGACCATCCCGCCTGGGTCAATATCGACGACAAGATGAGCCTCTTTTTCCGGGGAACGGGAGCGACGCGGTACACCAACCGGCATTTCTTCAAGGTCTGGCACGCCGTGGCCGACGACCTCGAACTGAGCTTCCTGGAAGCGCCCCAGGACTTTGCCAGGGACTCCCTCATCGGCGAGCTGACCACGCTGATCTGCCCGGGTCAGAAGCATAATGAAATCACGGGCCATCCCCTGATCGCCGCCAAGACCGGCGAGGGCGTCCACGCCGCGCTGGCCGGCCGGTACCTCGCCTGGGTCAATTTCGGGGAAAAGCCCTGCCGCGACGAGGCTTTCTTTGCCGGGAATTTCGGCGATGATGTGCCGGTCTTCCCGGGCGTCACCGGTCTGAGCCGCGACGGTTGGAGCTACCGCGTGCAGGGAGATGCGCTCGAAGGAACGATTCTCGAGCCGCGCGGCAGCCTGAGGATCTCCGCCGGTCGACCCGAATCCGAGCTCCGCGTCGAGGCGGTCCCGGGCGGCGCGGTCTATGCGACAAATCCGGGGAAGGGGAGCCTGAACATAGAGTGGGGGGCTGGCCCGGAGCGGCGCAAGCTGACCTTAAAGCCGGGTGAAACCCGGATGCTCCCCGACTGACCGGCTCAAGCCTTCTTCTCGACGAGGATCTGGAGTACCTCGAGCTCGTCGGCGTCGAACCAAACCTGGCCGCAGGACAGGCACTTGTCTACAGGGATGAAGTACTGGTAGCTGTACGGTCGCGCGGCCAGCCGGTAGCCACAGCTCGGGCAGGCGAGGTTCCCGGCCACTTTTTCCACGGGTTTGTGGGCCTTCACCGGGTTGTCCAGGAATTCTTCCCTGAATCGCCCGGCCTTGGCGAGAAGCTCCGGCGAAAAGTCGAACTCCCGGCGCCAGAGGATCCGTCCGACATGAGAAGCGTCCACCAGTTTGCCGCCGCAGTTCCGGCAAGACTTCATGGGAACGCCCTCATAGAATCCGACGCTGAGCGCCAGCCGGCACCGGGGGCAGCGGTTATTTCCCCGGCGTCCCGCCGGAAGCACTTTGCCCACGTTCCTGAGGGCCCGCCGGACCTGGGGAAACTCCCGGGCGGCCGCATCGACGCCCTCCTGAATATTCCTCACCCTGCCGGCCGCGGCGAAATAGGGGAGGCTCAAGAGATCCTGGAGAAGGAAAGGTCCCTGCCACCTGCCTGCGCCGTCCTTTATGGACCAGATACTTGCTCCCTGGGCTGACATATCCTGTTCGGGAGACGGGCCCGGAGATGCCGCCGGCCGGGTTTCTTCAACTGAAAGCGCCACGCTTCGGGCGCTGGCCCGCAACCTCTGGCTTTCCCACACCTGCTCGATGATATTGGCCGGTTCTAGGTTGGCCAGCCGCGCCAGCAACCGGATGCGTTTCATAAGCGGAGGATGGGAGTTGAAGACACGGCCGAAAAATCCCTCCTCCTCGTCGCTGCTCAGGCGCGGCGCGACAATGAAAAGTGGGCTGTACGTCAGGCTGAAATCGCCGACAAAGGAGCTTTTGAGGTGGGCTTTATAGAGAGCCCTCGCAAGCGCCGCCGGGTTCCGGCTGATCTCCGCGGCGGCGGCGTCGGCCAGGACCTCGCGCTCGCGGCTGAGCAGCATGCTGAAGAGATGCATGACAAAAGACGAGAGGGCCACGGCAAGATAGACGAGAATAGGCGGGGCGCCCCCCCTGCCGCCTCCCGCGGTCCGGTCTTCAGGGAGTACATCCCCGGGCTCGAGGGCCGCCTGGATTCTCTCCAGGAAGTTGGCCAGCGAGCAGACCAGCGTGACATAGAAAGCGTCACCGCGCGAGATGTGGGCCAGCTCGTGGGCGGCCACGGCCTGGAGCTCATCCCGGGTGCAGTCGGCAAGAAGACCCTCCGTCACCGCCACCGCGGGCGTGCCGTCCGGCTCGACGAGGGCCAGCGAGTTGATCGTGAACGACGGAATGACATAGGGTTTCACCGCGGGGAGTCCCGAGGCGATGCGCATCTCGTCGACCGTGTTGGCGAACTGCCGGTGATAGCGATCCGAGAGTTCGGGAGGCGCCGCCTCCAACCGCTTCACGATGTACGCGGCCCCGAACCTCCGGGCGTCCAGGTAATGGAACACGGCGGTGACGGCAGCGATTCCGAGAACGGCCAAAAAAAGCCTGCCCAGAAACGGGGCCGAAAGGAACCCGGGTCCGGCTGCGAACAGGCCCAGAGAAGCGACCACGGCCAGGATAATCAGGCC
>Ga0315275_10006331_pt1 | contig 11309 bp, 5 predicted proteins | sample YL17G03_0_MG_FD_205557 | JGI IMG/M metagenome (GOLD analysis project Ga0315275, IMG submission 205557) | Sediment microbial communities from Yellowstone Lake, YNP, Wyoming, USA - YL17G03_0 | ecosystem: Environmental > Aquatic > Freshwater > Lake > Sediment | place: USA: Wyoming | collected...
CGATGATGGACAGCGTCACGGCGATCGTGACCTGGCCGGTGGACGTGTGGTTCGCCGGCAGCCGCACCTTCCAGGCCGATCTCGACTTCGGCCCGCGCAGGATCGAGAGGATCATCCTCGACCCGGCGTGCCGGTTCCCCGACCGTGTGGTGACCGACAACATGTGGCCTCGGGACACGACCGTGACCGCGCAGGGCGGTCCCGGGGGCGCCCGGTGCTACGGGAGCTGAGGAAGGTCCAGGCGGTCTAGCTCCGCTCGACGATCCGGCGCAGCGATCGACCCTGGCAGGTCCGGGCCTTGGCCTGCAAGTTCTTGGCGTCAGCCACAGAGAGTCGCCTCCTGTCCGACGTGCGCGAAGCTGTTCAGGCGGCGCTGGCCGGGCGCTACCGGGTGGATCGGGAGATCGGTCACGGTGGCATGGCCATCGTGTACCTCGCTCAGGACCTGAGCATCGACCGCCAGGTCGCCGTCAAGGTCCTGCGCCCCGAGCTGGCGTCCATGGTGGGACCGCAGCGGTTCGCGCTCGAAGTCCGGATCACGGCTCACCTGCAGCACCCCAACATCCTCCAGGTCATCGAGGCGGGCGACGCGGCCGGCATTCCCTACTACATCACTCCGTTCGTGGAGGGCGACTCGCTGGCCGACCGGCTGGAACGCGAGACGCAGCTCCCGGTCGAGGAGGCCGTGCGGATCGCGAGCGAGGTGGCGGATGCCCTGGCGTTGGCCCACAGTCACGGCATCGTCCACCGCGACATCAAGCCGGGCAACATCCTGCTTGCCGGGGGCCACGCTCTGGTCGCGGACTTCGGGATCGCACGCGCCCTCGACGAAGCCGGTGGCGAGCGACTCACTCTGAGCGGGCTGGCCATGGGCACCCCGTGCTACATGAGCCCCGAACAGGCGAGCGGCAGCAGCCCGATCGACCCGCGGAGCGACATCTACAGCCTGGGGTGCGTCCTGTACGAGATGCTGGGGGGAGAGCCTCCCTTCACCGGCCCGTCGGCCCAAGCCGTTCTGGCGCGCCATTCCATGGAGCCGGTACGGCACCTGCGCGTGATCCGCGGCACGATCACGCCCGCGCTCGAGTCCGTCGTGGAGCGCGCTCTCGCCAAGGTCCCGGCCGACCGCTTCGCCACGGTCGCCGAGTTCAAGCAGGCCCTCCATCACCCGGAGATCCTGCCGAGCCGAGCCGCGCGCCCGGCTCGCCGGCGGCTGGCGTGGGCGGGGCTGGCCGCCGTGACGGCAGCCGCGGCGATCGTCGGTGCGCTCGCCGTGGCGGGAGGGCGAGGCCCGCTCGACCGTCACCGCGTCGTCGTGTTCCCCCTCGTGGTGTCGGGTACGGTGGGTGGAGCCACGGCCGGCGAAGACCTCGCGACCGTCATCGGTCACGCGCTGGACGGCGTGGAGCCGCTCCGTTGGATCGACGGGTGGTCGCTGCTCGACGCGCAACAGCGGGGCGATGCCCGTACGCTGGCGCCGGGAGCCGCCCGCGCAATCGCCCGCCGCCTGGGAGCCGGGTACTTCGTGACGGGTAGAGTCGTCGCGCGGGCCGAGTCCGTGGGCGTCTATCTCGAACTGCACGATGTGGCTGGCGATACCATCGCCGCGGGCTCGAGCGCGGTTGCCTCCCTCGGCGAGGCGTGGCGTGCGGGTCTGCGGTCGCTGAACGGCCTCCTGGCCAGCCTGATCCCTTCCGGCGCGCCCTCCATCGGCGCGCAGTGGGAGGGCCGCAGTCCCGTCGCGGTCGCGAGCTTCCTACTGGGTGAGGGTCGTGCCCGCCGAGCGCAGTTCGCGGCCGCGCTGGTGCACTACAACGCCGCCGTGGCCGCCGATTCGGAGTTCGTGCTGGCGGCCGTCCGCGGTGCGGAGGCGGCCAACTGGATGCACGACGACCACGCCGCGCGGTCGTTGATCGCGCTGGCGCTCGCCCACCAAGCGGGTATCGAGCCCCGGCTCGCGGCGTTCATCCGCGGGTGTGCCGCGTACCTCGACGGCAAGGCGGATGAGGCCGTCGCGGCGCTCGGCCGGGCGCTCGCGATCGACCCGAAACTGGCCGTGGCGTGGTGGCAGCTGGGAGAGACGTACACGCATCTGCTGCCGCGCAGCGGACCGGCGGACTCGCTCGCCGAAGACGCGCTCGCCGAGGCCTACCGCCTGGATTCGTCGGCCGTATACACGATCTATCATCTCGTCGAGATCGCGATCCGGAAGGGCGAGCGTCAGCGGGCGAGCCGCCTGGCGCGGGCGATGGATGCGGCCGGGCCGGACAGCACGCTGTCCGTGCACGTCCGGTTCATGAGGACGTGCGTCTTCGACGGCGTGGACGCCGTGGATTGGCGGCGGGCCGCGCGCGAGCACCCGCAGCAGCTGCTCACGGCGGGGAAGTCGCTGGCCGCGGCCGGGGCGCAGCTCCCGTGCGCGGAGCGGGCGTTCAGGGCGATCCTCGCCGAAGACACGGTGAGCGACGCCTGGGGCGTGGGCCGGAGGTGGAGCGCCTTGTTGGGGCTGCAGAGCCTCTTGGTGGGGCGCGGCCTGAGCGCGGATGTCCCGGCGCTGCTCGACTCGGCGGCGAGCGCGGGAATGCCGGCGGCGCCGGCGCTCTATCTCCTCGACGCGGTCGTGGGCGTCGACGTCGGGCGCCGCGCGGCGGATGTGGCGAGCCGGGACGCCGAGCGGTACGGGCCGGAGTATCGCCGCGCGACATCCAACCTCCGTCTCTGGCTGCTGGCGCTGTGGGAGGCATCGCAGGGCCGGCCTGGTCAGGTTTCGGCGATCGCGGCCGAGCTGGAATCCCGTGCGCGGGGCACGGGCGCGCGGCGGGACCGGCTCCTCGCGGACGCGGTCGCCGCGCACGCCAGCCTGGCCCGGGGGGATTCGGCTGAGGCGCTGCGGCGGTTCGAGGCGCTGGTCCCGACAGGGTCGGGGGCAGAGCTGGTGTGGGACCTGGTCGAGCCGCTGGCGGTCAAGCGGCTGGTGCTGATGAAGCTGCTGTTGGCGGGCGGTCGGACGCGGGAGGCGCTCGACGTGGGCGCGGTCTTCGACAGCCAGCAACCCTTGGTTCACTTGTTGCTTCTACGGGCGAGCCTCGAGTTGCGCGTGCGAGCCGCGCGAGCGCTCTCGTATGACGACCTCGCCCGGCGGCTGGCCGGGCGGTTGGAGAGCTTGGGCTCGGATCGAGGTAGCAAGTAGCTGCAGCCCGCCGACCGGGCACTCGGCCGTCGCCGCCCTTCAACGGAGAGGCACCGTCTCCTTCTCAACTGTGCACGAACTCGCGCCCCGCTATGGACGTCGTTGACCGGCGGAGGTCGTGAGTCGCGCCAGCTCGCCGCGCACCCGGTCAACCTCCGCTCGAAGAGCAGGCTCCGGATCCTCCCGCAGCGCGAGGTACCTTCGGTAGGCGCGCACCGCCGCGGCGGTATCGCCCGTCAGTGCCGCGAGTCGTCCCTCTTCACGGACGAAGGTCGAGAGCGCGACGAGCACCCTGACCTCGCCGAGATCCACGATGCGCGCGCGCCGCCGGGTCGCGGCGAGCGCCGCGGCGATGTTCCCGTGAGCCTCCTGCAGGCGCGCGATGGCCAGGTTGGCGACCGCCATGAGCCAGCTCGTGGCCGTCGGCCCCGTGCGCATCAGCGAATCGAGCTGGGCGAGACGGTTAGCCGCGTCCGGTGCCCGCAGCACGTCGGCCAGCTCCGCCTTCAGGACCTGCGCGCAGATCGCCACGTAGCCGGTCATGTAGCTGTTCAGCGGCGTGCGCGCGCTCTCGAGCACCGCGATCGCGTGTGACACGCCGCGGGATTTGTTGTGCGCGAGACGCCACAGCCCGGCGGCGCAGACGTCATTCAGCTGCGGGGTGGTCGGGTCGGCATCGCGCCGCGGGGCCATATGCTCTACTTGGTCCGCAATTCTTGCCATCTGCGGCGCGACGTCCGTGGTGTCCGCGCCCCAGGTCAATGCCTCGGCGACGAGGATGAGCCGCCGACCTGGGGACACGGGCGCGCCCGCCTGCTGTTGGCGGAAGAGCCGAGCGGCCTCGTGCGGCCGGCCCGCATTCAGCGCGATCTCGTATCTTCTGACGTTGGTGAGGCCGGGCCTGGAGAACTGCTTCTCGAGCGCCGCCACCGCCCGATGCGCGTCCTCCATCGGCAGCCCGTCGAGCTGGCTGGAGGCGATGATGCGCTCGAGCGTGGCCGTCGAGAACTGATCGAAGCGGTGGCGCAACCTCTCGAGGGTCGCGCCGTCGGAGAGCGCCCGGGCCACCCGCCAACCGTAGTAGTCGGCGAGGTCGCCCGCTGTGTCGAGCGCCGCGTAGCGCCGGCCGTAGATGCGCACCTGTGCGGTGTCGTCTTCGCTGGCGTACAGGTCGATCAGGTGCCCGATGGCCGGCACGTGCGAAGGATTGAGGTCGAGAACCCGCCGGAATGCGGCCGAGGTGCGCTGGCTGACCTCCGGCCGTCCCAGCCAGGGCCCGAAGTGGAAGAGCGCTTCGGCGAATCCCCACCACGCGTCCGCGCGATCGGGAAGCGCCTGGATCGCAGCCTCCCAGCCCAGGAGCTGATCGGCGTACGATAACCCCTGCGTACCGCCATGTGGCCCGGTGTACCCCCCCAGAAGCGCCCGCAGCAGAATGCGGTCACGTGGGCCGAGACGGTCCCGCGCCGCCCAGGCAAGGTCATAACCGCGCTTCCGCGCACTGTCGGACAGGAACGGGCCGGTGGATGTCAGGCCAAGCGCTGCGACGGCGAGGGTCGAGTCCGCGTCGAGCGCCGCGCTGAAGCGCCGGGCCGCGACGGCGAAGGCGCCGCGCTCCAGCGCCCGCTGCCCATCCAGATAGGATCGCAGGGCCGGAAGCGGCGACCCGAGCAACGAGACCAGCCGTTCGCCCGATTCACCCGCTGAGCGGGCGAGCAGCTCTCGAGCGACGCGGTCCGCGAGGTCGGGCAGGCTGTCGGCCGACCCTGGGACTTCGTCGGCGCGGGCGAGCACCGCGCCGCCGGGCACGGCGACGAGCGAAGCGCTCACGACGAGGCGGCCGCCGGCCCGCGCCGCCTGGCCCACGAGCAGCGTGCCCGCGCGGACCCGCCGCCCCACCCGCATCGCCTCGTCGAGCGTCAGGTCGTTGGCGTTCGCCGGGCCGACGCGCGCGACGGCCGCGCCGACCGTGGCGGGGTCCACGGCCCTGGGGCCGCCATCCCCGGGGAAACGCTGCGCCAGCAGGTCTGCGAGCGCCCGGGCCGACTCACGTGCATCCGCGGCCGCCCGGAAGGGCAACACGGCGAGCGCCTGCGGATCGGGGACGGGCACGTGGCAACCGCGATACCACAGGACACTAAGCGCTGCGAGCACGACGAAGACGGCGCCGATCACCGCGCGCGCGGACGACCGCCGTGGCCAGCGCAGTCGCGCTCCGCGCGCCTCAAGGGCCCCTGCCGCAGCGGCCGGATTCTGCAGCGCTGCGACGAACTTGGTGGCGGTGGCGAAGCGGTCGGCGGGGATCTTGGCGAGCGCACGCTCCACGACGGCCTCCACGGCCGGGGAGATTGTGCTGCGGATGACGTGCAAGTGCCGCACCGGCTCCAGGGAATGGCGCGCCAGCACGGCCTGCGCCGACGGGCCGGTGAAGGGAGGGTCGCCCCCCAGCATCTCGTACAGGACGCACCCCAGGCTGTAGATGTCGCTCCGCGGGTCGACCGGACCGTGGCCGCTCGCCTGTTCGGGGCTCATGTAGTGAGGCGTCCCCATGGCCAAGCCGCTGAGCGTCAGCCTCTCGCCACCCACATCGTCGAGCGCCCGGGCGATCCCGAAGTCCGCGACCAGCGCGTGGCCCCCGGCGAGGAGGATGTTGCCCGGCTTGATGTCGCGGTGCACCACGCCGCGACCGTGCGCGTAGGCGAGCGCCTCAGCCACCTCGCACGCGATCGCAAGGGCATCATCCACGGGGAGCTGGATCTCGCGACGCAGGCGATCCCCCAACGACTCGCCTGCGACGAACGGCATCACATAGAAGAGCAGGCCGTCCGCCTCCCCCGAATCAAGCAGGGGCAGGATGTGTGGGTGCGACAGCGTCGCGGCGAGCTTGATCTCACGGAGGAACCGCACCGGCCCCATCATGGCGCCCAGTTCCGGCCTCAGGACCTTGATCGCGACCTGGCTGCTGTGCCGGATGTCGGTCGAGAGGTAGACCGTGGCCATCCCGCCAGATCCGATCGGACGCTGGACGGTGTACCGGCCGGTCAGCGCCGCGGCCAGCCGCGGCGTCAGATCCTCGGGGGCCTCGGCCAACCTTCCTCCTCGAACAAGGGCATGCAGGAGAACTCGGGGCGCTCGAGGTCGGCGGCGAGCACCGCGACGCCGAGGGCGCCCTTGTAGAGGCTGTGCGGGTACCACAGCGGGCGCTCCTCCGCGAGCGCCTCGCGCGCCGCCCGGGCGCCGAGGGCGCGCGCCCGCGAGAGCCACGCCGGGTCGCCGGTGTGCCGGAAGAGGTTGAGGAGCGCGTAGGCGCGGCCCGCGCCCGCGCAGCAGAGGTTGAACCCGGGCTCTCCGTCCTCCCAGGTGTGCCACGCGCTCAGCGTGGCGAGTTCCTCGAAAGCCGGGCGGCCGAGCACGCGGTGTGCCAGCGTCCAGAGATGGACGAGGCCCGCGGATCCATTGCACCAGCCGGAGACGTAGTCGGCGACCCGCTCCCCGTTGGGGCCGAGGTGATCGAACGACCAGCGCACACCGCGCCCCGACGGTTCGGCGCACGACCCAAGCTCGTCGAGGCGGCGTTCCAGCCCGGTCGGCAGGCGCCTGCCCGTCGCGACGCACCATCGCAGCGTCGCGTAGAGGATCCCCGCCCAGCCGTGCGCCATCCCGAGATCGCGAAAGGCCGCGCATTCCGGGACCGGCGGATACGCGCCGATCCTCCGCCACAGTCGAGCCAAAGTGGCGTCACCCAACCCCTCAACGGCGCTCGTCGCGCCGTGACCGCTGCCCAGGATGGCGTCCCGCAGCAGGGCGCAGGCCAGCAGGGTGCCCGCGCGGCCCAGCGTCAGGTCGATGCAGTGGCACGGCCCGCGGGACGCCTCGACGAACTCGGCGGTTGCCCGGTCGGCAGAAGCCCGGTCGCACTGCGCCAGACTCAGCAACGCCCGCACGAGATGGATGCCGCTCGCGGTGTGGTAGGGCGTCGTCCGCCCGACCAGCCGGGCTGACACGCCGTGCTCCGGACTGAGGTACGCGTCCGGCCGCCCGCGCTCACGCTCGGCCCTCGCCAGCCACGTGTCCGCAAGGGCGAGCAACCACGGATCGTCCCTGACGCACGCGACCCGGAGGATCCCGGCCGCCGTGCCGGCGGCGCCGAAGGTCACGGATGCGGTGGGAGGGGCAAGCGCGCCGGCGAAGGCAGCCCCCTGCGGCTCGAGCGACCCTAGCGACCGCCGGAGGATCGCCGTCAACGCCCTGGTCTTTTCCCTGGCGACCGCCGATCGCGCGGCCGGTCGGACACCGTGAGGTGTGGCCGTGCGCGCGGCGCGGAGGGCGTCGGCGAAGGCTCGCATCGAGGCGAAGCGGTCGGCGGGCCGGGTACTCAGCGACCGTCGCAGGACCGCCTCGACGGCAGGCCACGGTCTCGTCCGCCGCCGTGAGAAGGGCAGCGGGATGCCCGCCGCGATCTGTCGAAGAGCGCGACGCCGATCGAGCGCGAGTTCCAGGTGGAGGTCGCCCGTGAGGAGGGCATACAGCAGCACCCCTACCGCGTACTGGTCGCTCGCGGCGGTGGCCGGGGGAGGGGCCCGGGACGCCAGCACCGCGCGGGCGTACTCGGGCTCCATTGACAGGCTGATCCCGGCGCGCGGGGGGCCGCGGTGCGCCCGCGCGTGCCCGTCCATCCGGGAGAGCCCGAAGTCCACGACGGTGACCGATCCGTCCGCGCCGACGAGCAGGTTCCTGCCATCCACGTCCGCGTGAACGACTCCGAGCGCGTGAAGCCCGGCATACGCCGCGGCGATGGCACAGCAGAGCGCGGCCAGCGCGTCGCGTTGGCCGGCTTCCCGCAGCTCGGCGGCCACCAGGACCGGCGAGGTGCCACTGCACCACGTCGTCACGATGTAGGGCCGCCCCGCGTGGCGCGCCTGTTCGAAGAGTTGGGGTGCGCCGCAGCCCCCAAGCACGCGCAGGACCGCCGCCTCGTTCGCGAAGCGGTCCTCCAGCGCATCGGCGGCGCCGGGGCGCAGCATCTTGATGGCGACCGGACCCCGCCCGTCGCTCGCCTGGTAGACCTCGGAATCCACGAGTGCCTGCACGCACCGGACGATCCGCCAGCGCCCAATTCGGTCGCCGCGATGCCGCATCGGCTCGATGCGCCTCGACTCCGGCGAGTCCGCAGGGACCAGGAACCCGGCGCTGCCGCAGTCCCGGAGGACGGGATAGGCGGCGGTGAGCACCTCCTGCGCGTCCTTGCCGACCGTCCCGGCATACGCCAGCACCGCCTCCTCGACGCGCCTCGGCGTGCGGAAGAGCTCGAGCAGGGCGGCGGCCCGCCGATCGACGACCATGGCGAGTTGGCGCGAGCCGGGCCTGCTCACGGCGAAGTCGCCGCGCCCGGCGTGGAGGCGACGGCGGATGTGCGGCGCCACGTCGCGGACCGGTGCAATGAGGACGTCCGGCGGCAGGACTTGCGGTTCCAGGAGGGCCACAGCGGCTAACCGAACACCGAAGTGCGGCGCAGCCGAGACGACGGCGCCCACCGGCGCGTGTCCACGCCGTCGAGACCGACGCGGTCCACAGCGAACTGCACCGGAGCCGCGCGGGCCACGGGTGAGCGCTTGGCCGCGACGAGCGCGTCCGCCAGCCGTCGGGTCACCCACGTGCGCCAACTCAGGGGGGGGCCTCGGCGTGCCGCACCGCGCCGGAGGTCCGGAGGGTCCATCCCCCACGACAACAGACCGTGGGCGCCGAGGTCGGCGGAGAAGGGAACCCCCTGCGCCGGGACGCCGGCGAGGGCGCGCTCCCACCGCCTCGCCGCCGACCGCAGCGCCGCGAGAGTACGGAAGTACACCATCAGCTTGTCCGGCCGCAGCAGGCCGTGAAGATCGCGCCCGACCTTGCACTCGAGGGCGCGGAACTCGGCCAGGCGCGGGACCACTTCACGCAGCACCTCCACCACCCACTCGGCGCGCGGGCTGACGTACAGCTTGAACCGGGGTTCCGATCGCCGGCGCCTGGCCCCCCGCACGCTCCACCCCTGCCACGAGCCCGAGGTATGCACCGCCAGGTGGGAGGCGGAGTCGTAGCGTTCGAGCTCGAGGAACGCTGCGACTGACTCCACGCCAGGCCAGCGCTGGCGCGCCATCGGCGAGGCCGGGCAGGCATTGAAGCAGTACAGACGGGAGGCCAGGGTAGCCGGGTCGTCGAGTTCGAGCGACGTGGCATACTGCAACGCCCGGAGCGACAAGTCGGGGAGCGGGGAGGCTGGCGCCCGTATCTCGGCGCCGTTTGGCGCGGCGCGCGCTCTGGCGCCGGGCGGGGTCGGCCGTAGCACGTACGCACCCCCGTTCGGAAGGCTGGCCGCGCGACCCTCCCGGCGCGGCATGCCCCCGGCCTCGTGGACGAGATCCACTGACCCTTCCGCCGATTCGCCGGGGCCGGGCTGGGTGACCGTCGGGCGCCGGCGCCGCCGTGGGCTATTTGGCCTGCAATGCCCGCAGCATCTTCCGAAGCTCAGCGAGTTCCCCCGCGGCGACCCTCGTCACCTCGGTCGTAGTCGGATAGGGGGTGTTCGTACACCACGGCGTGCACGGCTGCGACTTCCCGCACGCCCTGCCATACTGCCGCTTCACCTCCGACATCGGCAGCACGGTGACCAACACGGGTTCATTCTTCAGCGACTTCACGGGCCCTCCTCGAGAACGGAGCAGCCGGGGCTCCGAGCCTGCCCACACCCGGCTCGCCATCAAGTACGTGCGTGGCGCGGATGTGTCAAGAGCAGGGGCAGGTCTTGCGGGCGCCGGCACGGGGCGGTATTAAGCGCGCCATGCGAGCGTCGCGTGCCGCACCGGTGTCGCTGCACTCCATTGCCTTCGCGTACCCGGGGGCGCCGTTCGCCATCCTGCTCCGCGACCACCGGGATGACAGGCTGGTCCCGGTTCCCGAGTGGCCGCGCCCAGGCCGCCCGTCGCCCGTCGCCTACGTGCGCCGGGCGTGGCCGACGGTCCAGGTCGTGCTGGCGCGGCGGCGGAGAAGCACGCGAGCCGGCTCCGTGCCATCGCAGTGCCTGGTGTCCGCGACGGGTGTCGGCGGGCCGGGGGTGGCGGCCCGGGAGGTCGCACTCCGGTTCGGCCCCGATGGGCTCACCGCCCCCCTCGAGTTCCGCCTCTCCCGGCCCTTGCCCCCGCGGTCCGGACGCCTCCACGTGATATGGGCGTGGCGGCTCTGCATAGTGTCGCAGCGGTTCTCGCTCGGCACGTCTTCGCACGACATCTGGTTGACCGCGCGCCCTATCCTCTCACCGGCAGCGAGTCTCGGAAGACGGCGGGCGGCGCGGATCGGAGCTGACGCCTTCGGCGCGTCGTGGGCGTACGCCCGTGTCCTGCAGTGGGCATGCGAGTGGACGGCGGGCATCCACGACGAGAAGGCGACTGCCGACGCGCTCCTCGAGAACCTGCCGAGGTCGAAGCTGAAGTATGCGGTGCCGAGTCCCCCCGGAGACATCCGTTGGATGCTGAAGAATCGCGGTGGCTTCTGCGGCTGCTGGAGCCGCCTGTTCGAAGCCCTCGCCGCCTCCCAGGGTGTGGCCGTCCCCTCGCGCGGCTTCATGGTGGATTGGCGAGTCTTGGCGCAGGGACACCTCTGGTGTGCGATGGTGGTCCGAAACGCCGGCGTCGGTCGCGCGCGGCCGACCTACCTGCCACGCACTTGGCACGATGCCGAGTGGCCGCCGCACCGGCGGACCGTCCGGGACAGGACGGAGCGGCGCTACTACTTCCACGGATTGCCGGATAAGCTCGTGGATGGCCACGGCGTGAACGTGCTGGAGTATCGGGGGTCGCGGTACTTGTACGATCCTAGCTACCTGCGTGGACCGATAAGGCTGGATCGACCGTTGCCCGCCCCCGCCCCCGACCTGCCGGTCGACGTGGCGGACCTCGGGAACTTCCACGCGCGCTACCTGAGCGACCCCGCAACCGGCCTCTCCATGCTCGGTGTGCTGTCGGATGTTCCGGAGGCTGGCCCGCCCGGGGCAGCAGTCGGTCACGAACTCCCGTCGGACGTCTTTGACGACGGCTTGACCATTTCGGCAGCGAAACTGGACACGCACCGCGGCACGCTCACC
>Ga0315275_10006332_pt1 | contig 11307 bp, 14 predicted proteins | sample YL17G03_0_MG_FD_205557 | JGI IMG/M metagenome (GOLD analysis project Ga0315275, IMG submission 205557) | Sediment microbial communities from Yellowstone Lake, YNP, Wyoming, USA - YL17G03_0 | ecosystem: Environmental > Aquatic > Freshwater > Lake > Sediment | place: USA: Wyoming | collected...
TCAGCACGTCACCGTCAGCATTTCGGACCGCGGCAGCGGCGTCCCCAAAATGGTTAAAGACCAGCTTGGCAAGCCCTTTCTGTCGACTAGAGCCGAGGGACTTGGCCTCGGCCTATACACGGTACACTCCCTCATGGAAGCACTCGGTGGTGCATTATGTGTCAGTGACCGCCCATTCGGCGGAGCAACCATTAAACTCATGCTCCCTATTAGGATCGGTGCACCCATATGACACAGCAGGAACTTAATACCCGAGCCGTTAAACACCTATTGATCGTTGAAGACGATCAAGGCTTAAGCAACACGCTGGCACTGGAATTTGCCGACCGCGGATACCAAGTGTCGCAAATCAGCTCGGCAACAGAGTTGTCCTTTCCAGAGACTGTGGTTTTTGACGCCGCATTGGTCGATTTAAAACTGAAATCCGAAAGCGGCCTGGTCATCGTCGAGAAGCTTCACCGCCTCTATAAAGACTGCCGAATCGTCATTTTGACCGGATACGGCAGCATTGCAACAGCCGTAAAGGCCGTCAAGCTGGGCGCAACCAACTATTTGACCAAGCCTGCTTCGGCGGCACAAATTGAAGCAGCCCTAAGCGCCCATTGCAGTGGCGGCTGCCCGCAAATAATGTAGTCAAAGCCGACACTCGCAAAGCAGGAACGCGAATATAATGAAAGCGTTTTGAGCGATTGCCAGGGCAATGTGTCCATGGCGGCTAAAGTCCTAGGCCTACACCGCCAGAGTTTGCAGCGTAAGCTAAGAAAATTTCCTTCGGCGTTTTAGGCACGGACAAATGCATGGGAGAAGCCGCACCTTAGGCGGTAACATTCCTCTCACGCCCTCGCTTACAGCCCTAGCGCAGTTCTTGGATATAGTGCCGGCACATTGGTCGATCTGTTGCTTGATCGGTGACACGTCCAAACAAACTCGTCGTCGATATCCAAATGTCCAACCGAATGTCCATCCCTTCCAAAGTCGGTGACCGGATGGGCCACGTCCGAGAGAGGTCCGACGCCAGCAAGCGGCATGGCCAATCTCCAAATCGGCATACCGGCAAAGCTCAACAATAGGGTATTTTTGTACCATGCGGCGGCAGTTGACCCTGGGTCTAACCCGCCGAACCTGGCCAATTCTGCTTCCTGATCAACGTCAATCTGGACGAAGCCGCGGAACTCCTGGCTCGGATGCCATCGATCCATTTGGTAGTTATCGACCAGCACGTATACGCTGTGATTCTGCGCGGTAATATCCTGGGCCATGCCCTTGATCTTTTGTCCACGATTGATATCAACGATTCGCTTCAAGCGGTGCGATTCAAGATCAAATAGCGCCACACCTAGTGTCCCGTGTGCGACTAGTAGCGTTTGATCGATGCGACCGATGGCGCGCGGTGTCTCTTGCGGTAGCAAGGAGGGTGCACTTTTAATGTCTTGAGTCTCATATTGTCCCGTGACAGTGCCGAGCGCGCGACTCAGCGTAACGATCTTTGTACCCACTAAAACAATGATTTCGTTGCCAAAGATCAGGGCGTCGCGCGGGGTTTCGCCTAGCTCATAGGGGTGAGATGTGCCGTCGATATCGATCAATACCAGGCCGGAATTGGTTCCCAGCAAGATCTGCCCGTCATCATGCCGAACAAAATTACGACACACCGGCTGATTAAGAAATGACTCTGACTGTGGGCTTGCAATGCTCGTCGACGCCACCAAGGCGCCCATGAGCCATGACCAAGCGGCGGTGAGGCGGATACTATCGATCATCGAGATGACTCCTTTTTCGGCTACGATGCGAACGAGACCCAATGTGGGAGCCGCATGTTGGCTCTGAATGGCATCACCGCCAATGCAACAAATGGTTGCGCCCCATCCGTTGCCACTGAGGCATGGACGCAATATCACGTGGCAACCGAGGCCCAAAATCGGCAATTTCTGGGCCACATGTACTAAGCTCAATCAAGCGGTAGCATCTTGTGGAGAGGTGGGAACATACGTGGCCATCCTTGACCATTGAAGCTCAACCAATGAATTTATTCCTGTCTGGATGGAAAATGTTCCATGTGTGATTCACCGCTGCGCCCGTAATAGACCGCTTTTTTTCTCGTCAAGTACACCATGTAGTTGGTGACACCTGCACGAGAGATTAAATGCATGAACTCAACATAGCTGACTTTGCCTTTCTGGATCGACGATATGGCGGCCTTGACAGCTGGCCCGTCAAATTCTACGGCGACGATATAGTCGTGAGGTGGATGGATAGCGACAGCGTGCGCTCCGTTCGGCATGTAGTATGTACTGCTCTTGCATATTAAATCGGCTCGGTATGACTCGACCCCTAAGCCTAGAAGCTTGGCGACAACCTGCGGAAAGGTTGTGATTCCAGCATAAGATGTCGCCGTCGTTGAAATGACTTCTTCCATGCGCATACATTTCCCCTTTTTAATTCCCTCGCTAATCAACGGGAATAGTGGTCATTGCGTGGAACTTAGCGAGCTTTTTCATCAAACCCAAAAGAGCCATGCGCTCGCTAGGGGACAACGCCTCAAAAAATGCGGCGTCATTTCGGTCGGCCGCGGTTGCCAGTTGCGGCACAACGGCTTTTCCCTTGTCTGTAAGACAAAGATCTTGATAACGACGATCTGAAATCGACTCACGTCTGGTTACCAAGCTCTTGGCCAGCAGTCGGTCGATCACTTTGGTCACCGCACCTCTTGTTAATCCGGCGAGATCAGCGACGACGCTTGGTGCTACCGATCCACCAGCCGCGTAGATCTCTCGCAAGACCACCCACTCAGCAACGCTGCTACCCATTTGGTCAAGTTGCGCCGCAAACGCCTTGCTCACTTGGTTCGACACCAGACGCAGCCAGTAGCCGGTATGGCTGCGTAGCTCGCTGACGGGAGCGTCTTTCGGAATTCGCTTCGGCATCGCTGCCTCCTTCTAATGGTTCTATCGGAAACTATTTCCTAAAGCATTAGCCAGCAGGCGAAATTTATGGTAACAATTGATTTTTATTAGATTTTTTATCGCATCGCATGCCAAGGCGCGATGCCTTTGTATCAGCCAGTGCCACTTTGCGTTACCTCGGGACATGGGCGAAGATCACCGCGCAAATTCTTCTTCAAAGACCACGATAATTATGAAATAATTATGTGATGAAGTTTTCCTGGGACAACGAAAAAGCCATCAGCAACGTGCGCAAGCACGGCGTCTCGTTCGACGAGGCGAAGGCCGTCTTCCATGACCCGGATGCCCGACTGATTTCTGATCCCGACAACTCTGAAGATGAAGAGCGGTTTGTGCTCTTGGGCATGAGCAAGAGGCAACGCCTGCTAGTCGTTTGTCACTGCTACCGGGAAAGTGACTCGGTGATAAGAATTATTTCAGCGCGCAAATCTACCAAGCACGAAGCTAAAATGTACAAGGGATTTATGCCATGAGAAAGGAATACGATTTTTCAAAGTCAAAGCGTAATCCTTACGCCAAGGCTCTGAAGCAACAGGTCACCATGCTGGTGGATAAAGAGGCGATCTCTTATTTCAAAGAGCTAGCGGCAGAAACAGGTATTGCCTACCAGGTTTTGATCAGCATGTTTTTGAAGGACTGCGCCGATTCGCACAAGCGTCCGTCGTTAAAATGGGCGAAAAGCACGCCAAAGAAGAAGCAGGCCTAGACGCCTGAGGTACCGCAAGAGTTCTGCCTGGCTTGCGCCGCGAAGCTCCTCGAGTTGTGACGGTAAAGCCCACAGACAGCGAGTTCCTACCCGGAGATAGCGGTTCGCCAATCATCATAGCTGATGGGGCCGTCTTAGCGCTTCTACAGAGCGTTTTTGATGGTCATTCGCCAAAACTAGGCAGCCCACCGCAAAAAGCTGAGCCCAGTCAGTCCACTAAAGGCTGACCAGGCTCATCAAAGGAGGTAAGGAGGAACTCACGCACCCACTTTAATGCATGCTCCATGCCATTGGTTTGCTGCGAAAGCCCAGCCACCGATCCCTTGCAACTACCTTTTTTCATTCTATTTAGCGATCAGTCGAAAGCTTGGCGAAATCCAACGCCTAGAGCATCGTCCAATCTTTAAACAATAAATCAGGACACCGCCAATTCCTTAGTCAGACCGCGGAGTCCTGATATGCCTCTGACTTTTAAGCCTTACGGCACTCGCTTAGCCATAAACCCAATCTGCTGAAAGATGCTAAGCGCAATCGGCGAATTGAAATCGAAGACATAATCACCGATCTCGCTACCCGGCGGCACCACCTCCCACGCCATGGTCCCAGCGTAGCCGGCCTTGTTCGCAGCCTTATACATCATGGCCATGTATTTGCCTGGCTCTGCTATGTAGCCTAGGTGCGGATTTTCGTGAAAGCTAAACCCGGTTTCTTCTAATACGATCGGCTTGCCCATGCCGTGGGCGACGTTGGCCCGATCGGTGATGAAGTTTGTTAGAAACCAGTCGATATCGCTGGACGGGATGCCCCAGTTGCCCGGATAGGGATGGATGGTGGCAAAATCAATCGTCGCGAGGCTCAAATTGCGGGAAAAGTCGATGCCCTTTCTGCCGTTTGACAGCCAAGAGTGCTTGGAGGCTTCCTCCTGGGTCGATGGACTCGCTTTGTAGCCTTCTTCACCGCTCGAAATGAGATGATTGCGGTCCAGTGAGCGTATGTGCTGCGACATTTCAGCGAGCCAGTGGTAGACCAAATCACCTGGTGTCCCGCCACGGTTCAATTCGTAGTCATCCTCGGTGTGCAACTCGTTGGTCAATTCGATGGCCATGATCGTCGGATCGTCGCTGTAGCTGCGATGTTCGCCGCGATGTGCTTGGTAAATAGTGTTTTCACGATGGAGCAGTGTGCCGATGTGGTGTTTAAAGGCCTTGCGGACGAAGGGGTCGGAATAAAACTGGTGAAAGTCGCTGCCCCCAGTCACCTGCTTGACCCACCAACTCATCGGACAGTACTCAGCTTGGTAATTTACCAAAGGAAGTATGACCTTTATCCCATAAGTGCGGGCTGCATCGATCGCCAAATCTAGGCGGCGAAGTGCGGCCTCATCGTAGGATGCTCCGTCCTTGTTCACGCTTTTGAGCATCGCCTGCTTGCTCTGATCACCACAAGAAAAGCCCCAAATACGAACGACGCGGATGCCACGTTCGTTGTACTGACGCATGATGTCGTAGACTTCGTTGTCGGCCTGACGATCAATGAGGCCCAAACGATAGAAGTTGGAGCCCTGAAAATAGAAGGGCTGGCCATCCAAGAAGAATTGCGTGCCACTGGCCGAAACATAGCCCGATTCCACGGACGAGGCGATCTGTGCCACAGGGTGCGAAATTTTTTCTTCCGAACGCTCAGATGGGGGCACCACAGATGCAGCGGCAAAGGCAGGAGCCGCGAGCTCTGCCGCCGAAATCAGGCACAAGGCCAAATAAGGTAGGAACATGTTGCGCATGTGGCTTTCCCCCGATGAGACGCAGAATCTGCAGCCGAGCAATGTGGCACAGCCACGCCCAGGCGCTTCATCAGCGCGGTCTAATATTTTAAAAAATCGGTCTGTTAACAATTGTAGCAGACCTAGAGTCAACTTGACAAAGGTCTATTGCAGGAAACGACTTCGGCCACACTGGCGCAGCGTAGAATGAAATGTACTGTCGATAGATTAGACAATGCCTGTGCATTGGACAAACGAACGAGCGTCCGACGCGCAACTCGCGCTTAAATCGACTCCACATCAGATATTTTTTTGATTATTTATGGGCACTTACTTTACATCATCAAGTCGGCACGACCCTTGCTTCATGTTTGATTCGACGCGGATGCGGAATCGCACCAGATTGCGACTTATGGCAAATGCCATGTAGGAGATAGCGTGCGAGTAAACATGTTCTATGTTCTATCAATCCTGATGGTCGTCATCGGTGGTTGTCAGACCACCCATAAAATTAGCCGACCCGGGACCGGCACTTATCTCAGTGCATTTAAGGTCGCAGACTATAAAGCCGCAGTCGGCGATCCCGATTGGGCGAACGTTGCGATCTCATTGCAACGCATCGACGGCGACCACAAGACCGTAGCACAGACCTTTCGCCATGATCAGTTCAAGGCCAACACCGCATCCAACCCCATTGTCATGGTCGCGCAAGGTACCTACCATATCTCTCTTAACTATACCGACACTGCTGGCACAGCACTATATAAAGCCTGTGATGATGCAGCGAAGCGCGATTACCTGATCAACACGCCAGAATTCAAAACCGACATCGCCATTTGCAAGATAAGCCAAGGCGCACCAACAGCCAATGCGAGCGGCACTCCCGCTAGCACTCCCGCCCCCAACCCTCTGCCAAACGGACCCGACCCAGCGACCGGAGGTCTTGAGCCTTCGGCAAAATGCTTCGGCACTGATGGCCGAGTTAAGCCCGGCTTTGACGACGTCGGCGGCTACTGCGTCAATCGCAATCAATCGTTCTACATCCAAGGCGGAGACATCTACAACCGTGGCAAAAAGATCATCATCAAAGGCGTCAACTGGTTTGGTCTTGAGGGTGCTAGTCCGGATTCTTCGGGACAAACCAATATCAGCCTAAGATTAGCTGGCCTTTGGACCGGTCGCAGCATGGAGAGCTTCGTCGACGAGATGGCAGCGCTCGGATTTAATGCATGGCGCCTACCACTTGCACCTGAATCACTAGACCCGACGACACCAGCCGCCGATGGCTTTAAGTCGATCCCCGAAGAAATCGATCACTTCTTAACCTACACTGCGTCCAAGGGAATGCTAGTCCTCTTAGATATGCATAACTGCGGCAAAAACCGCTACTTCATGGACAAACCAGGACCAGGGGTCGCGGCTTCCGGCTGCGCAACTTATACTGAAGATAAATGGCAAAAGGACCTACAGACCCTTGCCACCATCGCCAAAGGCCACAGCAACGTCATTGGCATCGATCTATTTAATGAGCCCTTTGGACTCAGCTGGAGCGACTGGCTCGGAATGGCTAGCCGTGGTGCTGATACCGTCCTCAAAACCAACCCGACCATTCTGGTGTTTATGGAGGGTGTTGGCGGCAAAGATAGCAAAACGACCAACACCCCTTTTTGGGGCGAAAACCTGTTCGAAGCCGCGACCAACGCCCCACATATTCCCCAGTCACGCCTGGTATTTTCGCCGCATGTTTACGGGCCCTCGGTGTACAACCAGTCGTACTTCAATGTCCCTGGCTTCCCAGGCAATATGGCGACGATCTGGGATGAACACTTTGGCTACTTAAAGGACCAGGGCTATTGCCTCGTCTTCGGCGAATTCGGCGGCACTTACGTCGGCCTCGACAAGACTTGGAACGATGCTTTCCTTGCCTATATGCAACAAAAAAACCTCCCCAACTTCTTCTATTGGGCCATGAACCAAAACTCCGGAGATACCGGCGGCCTTTACTCGGACACCGGCTGGCGGGCTCTAAACCAAGACAAGCTGAAATTGTTGAAGCCGCTGCTGGACCGCCAACCTTAAGGCTGGCGGCCCCTCGAAGTCCGATGTTGACTTATTTCAAGCCAAAGACCGTGGCCCACTCGACGACGCGCACTGGAGCGATCACCTTACAGTAGTTGGCTCCAGCGAATTTCCCTAATCCCTCGTTACCCGTCACCAGCTCAACCGTGTCTAGATGCCATGTATTGTCCGCGGCCTTGCCAAAGCTAAATCCGCCAAACACCCATTTTGGACCAATTTGTTCCCGTGTACTGCGAATGCGCAACGGCCCTAGTTGCAGTGAATGAGCCGTATCATCATTCGTGCTCACCGATGTCCAAGTCGACATGTCGCCGTATTTCGCCGCCAAGCGTGCTCGCTGCTGTGGATTAGTCAGCGTCGCCAGCGTATCGACGATCACCTTCGCATTGAGCTCGGCACAGTTTAGACCAGACTGCTGCACGGCAAATCCCGTTTCCTCGGCCAATTTTGCGGCTGTCCGCATTTTGCAAAAAAGGGAGCGCGGCGACAGGAAGTGATCCGTTGAGACGTCGGCCACGTCGACCTCATCGTCGATCAACACCGGCAAGTGCAAGGTATAGAATTGGCCATCTTGCGCGACCGAGGACTTATCCAAGATAAACGCGAGATCGTCAGGTCCATGACGGTAGATCTTGGATTCGATGTTAATACGGTCCCAAGCTTGGGTATCGACCCATGGAGTGGCGGCTTTTTGTAGGTCGCTGCAGACTTTGGGTTCGGCACTAGACGCCAGTGCGTAAGGCAACAACAACGTTTGCGTGGCCGCAACCTGTCCCTTTAAGGCCTTCAACGCGACTTGAGACTCAACTCCAGATAGCCGAGTCTGCACCGCCATAAAGTCGACGATGACTTCGGCCATGGCCTGATGCGAGGCGGCTAAACTTTGCTCCGGCTTGATACTGTCACCCTGAAGCGCCGCGCCGTCAGCAAACTGCATGTGGCTAACCCCTGGCAACACCACGACCGGTTTGCTACCAAAGACGCTCGCATCCTTAGCAGCCAACAGCTGCAGCGTGGCAAATTCGCGCGCCAAGTAGTTTAGACCAGTCAGGCCATCGAGCTCGCCGCCTAGGGTTAAGGTCGGGATGGGATAGGTGCTGAGCTGCTTGCCGATCACGATCGTGTGCGGCAGATAGCTGCCAAGAAGAATCAGGCCGGGCAACTTTAAGGACTCAGGTATCAAGGTGGCGATGATGCCGCCTTCAGAATGGCCGCCGACAAAAACCCTGGTGTTGGGTTGGGCCACGCCTTCGCTGCGAAGAAAGTCGATGGCTGCCTGAACGCGGCCCTGGGATTCGAGGGGGTTGGCAATCTTGCCGGTGAAATGCGGCACAAACACCGCGACATCCCCCGACGAACGCAAGACGATATCCTCGGCCAAGGAGCTATATTGCTTGGCGTCGAGATAGGCGCCTGGAAATAACACCAAGGCCGCCGTCGGATGCTCCGCCGCAACCACCAACTGGTTCGCAGAGTCTTCGGTCCTGATACCGGCCTTAGCATTAAACGAGATGAAAGCACTGGCGCTGACGAGTAGAGCAACCACACTTTTCATGACAAGCTCCGCAAAAAAGGATGAGTTGCATGAGGTATACGGCCACTTATTGCCCGCGCCCAGCTTTTTTTTACCTGAGTCTCCACCTCAGTCCGCCCGAGTCTGGCTCTGTTGCATAAATCCTGCCCTCCAGCCTTCCCACCCTCCCAGTTGCACGGAATAAAGCCGCTGCCCAAAAACTGGGAGGACGGGAAGGCTGGAGGGCAGGATCTATGCGACAAAGCTCCAGAGTCTAAACAACCATCTATAATCACTTGGATTTCAGGGGGCTATAAGAATTTTACCGGGCGCCTTCGGATTTAGCGTACAATCACAATTGGCTAGTGCCTTGACCATCGCTGCTTTTTACTTACTATGGTTAAACAGCACCTAGTCCCATCGTTAAAGTATCGGAGGCCCCCATGCCTAGTTCCATGCGCCCAAGGATCAAAGTCCTATTCATGAGCGAGGATCTTGATTTTAGCCGCGCCTTTACAACCCTTGCGGCAGCCTCGGGCATTGAGGTCATCACCAAGCGCACCTTAGCGGACCTGGGTTCCATCGGCTACCTCGGCGACTGCGATGTCCTCCTTGCCGATACCCTGATTGGCCCGCTGCAAGGCCGTGAAATCGCCGAATACGCCCGGGCCTTTTTCCCAGGGCTGCCCGTGCTGCTAGCGGCCGACGAGACAACCAATGCTCAGGGCGTTGGTCTGCCCAAAGCGGCCGTGGATGTTTTTTGTAAAAGCAGTCCACTCACTAACTTGGTGTCCCGAGTCAACAGCTTGGCCAAGGCCGGTATCATCGCGAGGTCGCAGCCGCTTCCCGTCGATGGCAACTTAGCCGAGGCCAATTAGTTTAGTAGAGGAGTCCTACGATGGAACCCACAGTCCCGAGCAAATCACGCCTCCGGCGGACCCTGGAAGAAGCCATGCGAGCCCTTGGTTACCCGCCTCCCGCCGGCGAGCCAAGCGACTCGCCAAAGATCGAAAAGCCACACCGCGCACGCATCGTCTGGGATCTGCGTCGGCCAAGGGAAAAGCGCCAGGTCTCGGTGAGCGCCGAGTCGATGCTGGATATTTGAAGTCAAACGGTGAACACCACTTCGCGCTCCTCAACCCGAATACGTGGCGGCTCCGGAGTCGTCGCAGCGACTGGTCCAACCGCAACGACCATATTAATTTGAGCACCCCTAGGCAGGCCAAGCAACTTCTTCACCAAGTGGCTGTCAAACCCCTCCATCGGGCAGGTGTCGTAACCTTCCGCCTTGATGCCGAGCATGAAGGTCTGAGCGGCCAGGGCGCAGCTCTTGTGCACGACGATATCCAAGTCGCGGCTGCGCACTTGGCGAACCATCGGCCTGAACAGGCCGACGACCTGCATCGTCAGATATTTGGCATAACCGATCAGGCCAAAAGGATCGTTCAGATAAAGAAACGGAATCAACTTTTCGTAGTAGCTGAGAATGCGTTGCTGCTCTGGTCCGATATTCGGGGCAAAGACACGACGTAGGTGCGCCGCCATAAACTGCGCTCTCGACCGCCAGAGATCGCGACGGGTGACAAACACCACCATCTCGCGCGAGGACCGCGCCGCTTTCTGACCGAGGCATGCGTCGGCCAGAAGCTTGAGCTTGTCTGCGCTCCGCACCCGGTAGAAGCCCCATAGCTGCAGGTTGCTGCTGTTGGCGGCGTAGCTAGCCAGGGTCAAGCTGCGCTCCACTGCAGCGCCATCAAAAGGTGCATGCGGATCAAACACCCGATGCGTGCGGCGAGCCTCGACAATCGTTTTAAAGGCAGCAGCAAGGGCAGTGGTCATGGCTAAACATCTCCGGTTAAAAGCGCCGGCTCCACTCGAGCAAGGCCGTCACAGCTTCGGTATCAGCATCGGTATTGCGCTCAATATAGGTCTCAACGGACCAATCGCGCGCCAGCCTCTTTTGTACCCCAAGCTTTTGATAATCGCCAAGGTCGGAGCCTATATTCACGGAGGTGCCCTTACCAATGGTAATCTTGGCGGTAAAGGCATGAGTCTGCGGATTATAGCCGACGCTCTGCACTGGCGTCGAAGCGAGCAGGTACATCGAGGCCAAGCTTAATGCGCCATCGGCTGCTGCACCACCGAAATTGTCGACCGACTTCAACTGATCATCGTCAAGATCGTTCATCTCCTTGCCAAAAAGCAGGACGGCGATCAGCTGATTTTGCGGCCGAGGTGGCTGGCTACTCAGGACGACCTGAGGCGACTTCAGGGTACCAAGGATCAA
>Ga0315275_10006335_pt1 | contig 11303 bp, 13 predicted proteins | sample YL17G03_0_MG_FD_205557 | JGI IMG/M metagenome (GOLD analysis project Ga0315275, IMG submission 205557) | Sediment microbial communities from Yellowstone Lake, YNP, Wyoming, USA - YL17G03_0 | ecosystem: Environmental > Aquatic > Freshwater > Lake > Sediment | place: USA: Wyoming | collected...
GGGGCATCAAAGGAGATTCCCCATGCCCTGGAGCTAAACATTGCCTATGGACCAAAGAACTCAATTCAAGAGACAAGCTACTTTTCAATACCGCTTATCGTTGTCTGAGCCCCTTGAAAAGTAGCCTGTCCCCTTTTCTACTTTCCGAAATATTTCTGATGCGTCATGAGAAAAATCATCGAGCGCGTGCTTGACAACCAAGACAGTTGCTGTCCCCTTTTCTACTTTCATAACCATGCTCGCGGACGAGGAAGTCCGCGATGTGCTGCTGAAAGGTTAGTTCTGGCTGCTTATGGCGCGGCATAAGCGATTTTCTCTCTGATTCATGATGATTTGGCGAGACGGCGCTTCCGCCGATAGTGGGATGGAGACACCCCGAGGCGGCTGCCAGGCGACGTGTCGTCCGGCTCAAAGACCACGCGAACGTGTGCTCTCAACAGCTTGGCCACGCGGCGAAGCATGCTCAAGGAATGCCCCTCGTAGCTCGGCGATTCGATGCGGCTGATTTGCTGCTGGGAAGTTTTGAGTTTGCGCGCGAGATCCTTTTGAGAGAGACCGGCCTTTTCGCGCAGCGCCGAAATCTGCAACGCCACATCCCACGCCTCACCCGCCCGCTTGAAACGCTCCGCAAAATCCGGGTCACGGAGTTGCTCTTCGAGGTGAAGGTCAAAATTGGTTTTCTTCATAATTTCATTCTCTCCTGCCAGTCGCGCATCCGCTCCCGGGCCGTGTCGAGGTCGCGGGGTGCAATGGCCTGGCCTTTGTTGCGGATGCCGTGAACGGCGACGATGCACCGGCCTTTCATAAAGAACCACAGCACACGCGTGTTCAGCTTGCCGACGTGGCGCAATTCAAACAACCCGGCGCCCAACGTCTTGGTCAGCGGTTCGCGATGCGCCTGTCGGCTTCGTAGCTTTCCCAGACCAGCGAAGACCGCCGCAAAGTCGTCCGGATCGCTCGCCTCCAGCTCATCGAGAAACTCGCGTACGGGGCATCTCCCCGCCACAGTCTCATAATATTCTACCGTGAACTCCATTTTAAGTCAACATCAAATTTGATGTATCTCTCTCTGTGATCCGCCGCTGGCCGGTGACGCATTCGTGAATCAGCGACTTGCGGTAGGCTACCAGCGTTTCGATTTGCCGCTCGATCTGCACAAACAGCGGGCGGAACTCGGCATCCTTTTCTCGGATGAAGGCCGCGATTTCCTTCTGCTCCGCGACTCTTGGCACGGCCAACTTGAAGCGCCCAAGATTCTCCATCGTGAGTTTTGGTTGCGCTGCACCAGTGACGAAAAGCGAAAAATCTTGGGACTCCAGCAGAGTCACGAAAAACGTGTCGTCGCCTCCCCATCGAGGTTTGAGGATGTGAGCGTGGTTGTTCACCCAGAACTTGCCCGTCGCCAGAAACGCCAACGGCTTTGAGCGGGTAAGAAGGTTCGCGCCATCTTCGGCGATGAGAATGTAAGTGCCGTCGAAGTGATAGGCTTCGACTTTGTCGATGACGCCCGATGCGCCGTAGTAGTCGTAGGTTTTCTCGGTCATCACTCCACGGTCCGCCGCACTCAGGGGCACACGGACAGTGTTGAAGAACTCCATCACATCTTTGACGCGCATCAGTCGCCAGTGCTGGGGCATTTCAGGAATCCACTCGACGTCAGTGCGCTGCGTTTGCACCGATGGATTGAGGCCCATCATCACCGCTCGCTTGATGGTGGACTTCCGAAGTGCGTCGAGGGTTTCGAGTTGGCGGCGTTTGGCGGCCACCGCCGCGTCAATCGCCGCACAACTGGCATCCAGATACGCCGTGATGCGTTGTTGCTCCGGCAGCGAAGGGAGCGGCACTTGGATCGCTCCAAGGTCGCGCTGGCCCAAGCCCTGCCGCGAAGCTCCGGTGAAGCTCGAAAAGACTTGGTCCTGCCCCCAAGGAGCAGAGAGGCAGTAGGTCAGGAACTTGTGATCAAGTCTCGCCATTGGACGAATGATACAAACGTGCTGGTTGACGTTCCCCTCGCCAAAGTTGTCAGGCACGAACGCGCACCGCCCGATGGAGGCTCCGGTGATGTTCAGCAGCACATCGCGCGCGCGCAATTTCGAGCCGCTCATTTCGTCATGCGTTTCGTCGGCGATGTAGGCTACGTCGTCGAGCCGCAGACCATCGAAATGCACGTTTTGGCTTCGCAATAGAGGAACACCGACATCGAGATACGACGCAGATCCACCAGATGGCGTTACGCCGCTGCCGATCTTCCAGACATGGTCCTTGATGCGGTCAACGGGCCACACTGACTGCGCTGCAAGCTCGGACGATTTCTCGACAACGCTCATTTCACCAGCCCCTCCAACATCTTCTCCGCTTCCTTCTCCAGCTTCCAGAACTCCGCCAGCAAGTCTTTCGCAGGCGTCGGCGGCTGGTAGCGGTAGAAGTATTTGTTCGGCAGGATTTCGTAACCGAGGATCGTCTTGCCGTCCTTCTTGGTCTCTTCCCAGCGGATGATGGGCTTGGCGATTTCCCGTTTCAAGAACGCCTCGATCTCCTCTCCGTGCGGGATGTATTCGTCGTCCTGCACGTATTGCCGGTGCGTCCATTCGACGGAGAGCGTCTCGTCGGCGTCGGCCAGGGCTTCCTTGAACTTCTTGGCGACGTTGTCCTTCGCTTTGACGGTGAACTCGACGGTCTTTTCCTTGCCCTTCGCCTTCACCCGCGCGCGGAAGCTCAAGTCGCTCTCGTGGAAGCCCTGCTCCTTCGTCACGTTCGCGGCGGTGAAGGTCTTCTCGTAAGGCTCGGTGACGATGGCGGGCTGGTCGTGCTCATCGGTCTGCCAGAAGACGACGCTGACCTTGTGGTAGGCGAAGTCTTCGCGCGGGAAGATTTTGACCTGCTCGTCGGCGTAGCCCTTGGCCCAGCCTTTGTGGTAGCGCTCCTCGATCCATTGCCGGTGCGCGTCCGTCATCCGGTTGCGTTTATTGCCGAACGACTTTGGCTCTTTCTCAAACTGCCGGCGGGCATCAATGAGCATCACGCGCCCGCGATGCGCGGCGGGCTTCTCGTTTCGCAGCAGCCAGATGTAGGTGAAGATGCCGGTGTTGTAGAAGAGCTGGTCGGGCAGCATGACGATGGCGTCAAGCCAGTCGTTCTCCAGAATCCAGCGGCGAATTTCGCTCTCGCCCGAACCGCAATCGCCATTGGAGAGGGGCGAGCCGTTGAAGATGATGGCAATGCGGCTGCCGCCTGCCTGCGCCGACCCGCCTGCTGCGCTACCCGCAGCGCGGGCAGGGGCTTCGGCAGGCAGGCCCTTCTCCGGCGCTTGCATCTTGGCTAGCATGGTCTGCAAGAACAGCAGGGCGCCGTCGTTCACCCGCGGCATGCCGGCCTGGTAGCGGGTCTTCTCCAGCTTGCGTGCTTCGGCTTCGTAGCCGTCCTTGCCGCCCCAGGTGACGCCGAAAGGCGGATTGCTCAGCATGAAGTCGAAGTGGAACTTGGTTTCGGGAAGCTGGTCGCCCGGCTCCTTGCTGTGCGCCTCGTGGGGGATGAGCGAGTTGCCCGGATACACCTTGGCCTGCTGGTCGTTCTTGATGAGCAGGTCGGCCTGACAGATGGCATAGTTCGTCGGTGAAAGCTCCTGCCCGTGGACGGTCACGAACTTCTCGACGTTGTCTCGCTGTGCGGGTGTGGCGGCCCTGTCCAGCAGGTGTTCCTTGGCCACGGACAACATGCCGCCGGTGCCGCAGGCGGGGTCGTAGATGGAGATATGCCGGTCGGGGATGGGAATCTCAAGGAGCTCGACCATCAGCCGGATGACTTCGCGCGGGGTGAAGTGTTCTCCGGCCTCCTCGCCGCTTTGTTCCGAGAAGCGCCGCAGCAGCTCCTCGTAGATGTAGCCCATCTCCAGACCAGAGAGCTGATCCGGGCCAAGCTCCAGTTCCTTGTATTGGTTCAGAATCGGGGCGAGCCGGTTGTTCTTCACCATCGTGCCGATGGTGGCGCGGTAGTTGAAGTGCTCGATGATGTCGTCAACGTTCTTCGAAAAGGCATTGATGTAAGCGCGGAAGTTCTCTTCCAGCAGCGTGTGGTCTTCCTCATAGACCTTGCGGAGTGTCCACTTGGTCTTGTTCGAGAAGGGCGACTGCTGGGGATTCAGTTCGAGTTCCTTGACCAGCTTGGCGAGTTCCTTCTCGGTGAGCTTGGGCCGCTTGGCCAACACCTCGGCGCTCTTGGTCTCGCGCCACGCGAGCAACACGCACTCCAGCCGCCGGATGACGATAATCGGCAGGATGACGCTCTGGTATTCGTACGCCTTGAACTTGCCGCGCAACCGCTCGGCAGATTTCCAGATGTCGCCGGCAAGGTTGTCGAGCTTCGGTTTGTTGAGCGAGAGAGCCACTAAAAATTCCTACCTGTTGTTGAAGTCCAAGCGCGAGAGGGCCTTGCCCTCGGCACCGGCCGCCTTCCGGCAAGGGGTGTTTATCCCGGCGGTCAGGCGCGGCGCGCTTTGGCGCCGTCGCCTGCACCCGCTGGTTCGGTCGGCGACTTCCTTATGGCCTTCTCGATTTCTGTCCTTCGAGTCTGAAGCTCGTCCAGTCTCTTTTTCAGGTCGGCCATTTCCTTCTTGATCTTGCGCAACTCTGTCTGGTTCTTTCCGGTCGACAAACAATCCGCGCCAAGCTCTTCAGCGATGTACTGCTCGAGTTGACTCCTCAAGACCCGAAGATATGGATTGCCCCATATCGCTCCGTCTCGGCATTCAAGTTTGCCAGCTCGGATGCCCTTCACAATAAAGGCCTGGCTCACTCCATATTCCTTCTTGGCCGTTACATCGCTAAGGGTTGCCCCTTTGCGATTCCATTCACCGTATTCCGCCATATCTCATCTCTCTGACCGAACGTTCAAACTGAGCCGCCGCCCACCGGGTACCCCTAGAATGCCACGACCTTCTGCTGTCGGCTCCAGCGACGCGTTAGCCTGTGTCGCGGTACAAGTGATACGGTCTATGACTATAGTTCAACGCCAACCATGTAGTGGAAGCCATCCGGGCCGCATTGCTGCTCAAGCACAGAAATTACTTGTCGAGACTTGGCGGGAGTGTCATTCGGCCCCGCCACATAGAAGGGCTTGCCGTCACGGCCATATTCAAAGCTGAGCGGACAGGCTGCAGCATCGACGTCGCCGAAGATCTTTTCGACCACCTTGTAATCCAGGTGGGGTCTCAAACTAAGTCGCTGAGCGTACTGGACTGCCCCCTCGATCAATTTCCGTGCACAGGCTGGATCAATGCTTTCAATTGGCTCGTTGTACGCCAGTCTTTCGATTATCTGCGTGTACTCGCCTGGATCGACCGTATGACAAAAAACATCTTTTACTCCAAGACAAAACACATCGAGTAGGAAGACAGCCACGCATATTTTGCCCGACGGGAATCGTCGTGAGAAGACAATGTGTCCGATTCCCATCTCAAAAATGGACTTCGGGATCTTGCACTCGTAGATCGGAGCTTGGGAAGTCAGCAAAATACTACTTCCACTAAAAGTGGGCGAAGAGGAGTGATTCACTGCCTTTGCTTTCTTACGCTTAGCTTTCTGCCTTGCGAGGGCCTTTTGTCTGCGTTGTTCATTTCGTTTTCCCATCGTACTCCCCTTTATCAGGCAACTATTGACTATACTGACCGGCATATTACGCGAAACCGGCCAGCAAGTTCCTCTGTGACTGTCGCAAGGGAGATGGGGGCATTGCTTGACCTTGCACCTCTCTCCCTCTTGGCTCCGCGTTGATGGCTCGCAACTTTGCGTGGAATATCCGGGCGCCCTCTAGCACTTCACCGCTCGCGGCAACGACCAGCAAACGATCTTTCTTGATAAGGCCGACCGGACGGATTTCTTGACACGGCTCAGGCAGGAGGTTCAACAGCAGCGCTGGTGCAGTGCAAAGTTAAGCAATGACCCCACCCGTGTTCTGTCTCTGATCGTTTTCACGGCTCTGGAGGAAACTGCATGCTTGTGTGCATCTAACGGATGTACAACTAAATGCGATCCACCCAGTAGCGGGGCTCGCGGTGCAGGTGTGGCACGGCTATTACGACGATCGTTTTCCGATCAACACCGTAGATTAGTCCGTATGGAAAGCGGGCCAACAGGCAGCGACGCACCCCCGGCTCGATCTCAGGGCACGACATCGGGAAAGTCACGGCTCGCCGAACTACCCGGTCCAATTCGTCAAGAAACTCCTGCCCCGACCCTGCCGCCTGTTCGTTGTACCAGGCCACCGCCTCATCAAGCTCCCGCTGGGCCAAGATAAGAAAACGTAGCTTCATGATCGGCGATGCTTGGCCATAACGGTCTCATAGGGTACCGTTGGGACCTGGCCCGCTTTGTAGGCCGCCCACCGCTTGCGCGCCTCCTCCGCCCATACCCGGTCGATCTCTGGGTCCGGCCTGTCCAAATCGGCCAGGATTGTATCCAGCAACCGCAATTTCTCTACGTCTGGCAAACCATGAATCTCCGCCGCTAGCTTGTCCACTGTCTTGGCCATGTGAGTCCCTCCATTCGCATTCAGTTGCAAACCATCTTTCTCTCACCGCCAGTGCGACTATTCTACCCCAAACCATGCCGATCCCAAAATTTCCGCCAGCCTAGCTTGAGAAGGAGCTGGGATCATTGCGTGACCTCGCACCTCACCACTCGCGGCAACGACCAGTAGACAATCCTTTATGACGAGACCGGCCGGACGAATTTCTTGACACGGCTCAGGCAGAAGGTGCTGGCGCAGTGCACAGTCAAGCAATGCCCCCACCCGTGTTCTTCGGACATAGGTCCGCCACACCGTCTGCTCCATCGAATGGATCAAGGGATCATGCGACTCGAAGCACCAGGCGCTTGCCGCAAGCCTTGACGTACTTGCGCAACGTCGCAATCGATGGAGAATGTTTCCCGCTGGCAAGCGCCCGCTCCAGACGAGCGATGGCGGGAGCGTGCGTCCCCATTCGAGCCGCCACCTGTCCTTGAGTAAGCCCCGCTTCTTGCCGAGCCTTGAGCAAAGCATCGAGCAGCACAGACTCTTCGCGCTCAATACGTTCCACCTCTGCGCGCACGCCTGGACGGTGCATGAGCTTCTTAACAAGTTGATCATGCGTGTGCATGTTTGACCTCCTTCAGCCGCGCCTCAGCTATCTCGCGCTCGCGAAGAGGCGTCTTGTCAGACTTCTTGATAAAACTATGCAGCATGATGATTCGTTTGGCGACCAGCGTACAGAAGAATACCCGCGCAATCCCTTCGGCCCCTTTCAGTCGCAACTCGAATAGACCGTCACCAAAGGCTTTGGTATGCGGTGCTCCCAAGTTCGGGCCGAGCACAACCATTCGTCGAGTGAGCACGATATATCTCGCTGCCAACGTATCGGGCAAGCCCAGGATCTCGGCCTGCACGACATCGCTGTAATAGGAGATCGTGTAATCCACCGTCGAAGAGTAACAAATATGTTAATCGCGTGCAAGGTGGAGAGCAACTATTCGAAAACGTGCCTCTTCCATGTTGGAATTCGCGGCGATAGATGAGAGCAGGGAGGTGGCATGCGACAATGAAGCTGGTCGCCGCGCTACAGTCCGGACGGGTGAAAGGAGATTAGATGGCTACGATTGGAACCTGTCTGGCCATCACAGGCGTCGCAATCGAATGTATCGTGCTCGGCTGGCTGCTATTTTCGTGGAAACCGTCGAAGACCTTCTTTCATAAGAAGTCCTCGCACCAATAAGTCAATACTCACACCTGCCCCCCAGGGTGTAATTCTTATGTCGCAGAATGGATGATAAAAGCTATTTTGCTTGTGGGGACGGCAGTGGTGGATCAGCGATCCCATGCCGTGCAAGTTCATCCTTCACCATCTTGAGCAACGAATCGCAGGCCTGATACACATAGCTCGGGGGCTGCATCCCAAAGAACTTGTTTAGGTCGGAATGAAGGAAGTGGTCGTGCGGATGGAACCGTTCTGAGGAGCCCATTGGAGACAGTTGCCGCAGTGCCATGGCGTAGATTGCGGCACTCATCATGTCGTTATTGCGGTAGTGATGTGTTGCGATAAGTCCCAATAGCTCTTTGAGGCGACTCTGAGCAAGCAGCAACGATTCTTCTCGGAAGCGGCTACCCTGGTGTATCCAGCCGGAGAACTTCGTTGTGTTTGTCTCATAATCGTGAGGCACCCGGAAATGATGGATGCCGCTCTTAATGCGAAAGAGGTTCTCCACGTCGTAGTCTATCCAGAACTTGAGCACCTCAGCCACGTGAGCGCGGAAATCACGGTCAAGCACTTCCTGGATCGTGAAGTTGAGGATCGGGGCTTTCAGATTGAAAGTCTCACCCGTCCCCCAGTCAACCGTCTGCGCCTGCGTCTCAGTCCCCAGGATCAGTTCCAATCGATCCGGATGTGTCGGCATGGCCCAGACGGCGAAGCGCGGGGTGGTGTGATAGACCAGGATTCTGGCCTCGGCCTTCTGCACGATGCATAGGAAGATTGGAAGCGGATGCTCGATGATCCACCGCACCGACTCGGGGCTGCCGAACACCCACGGCTCCATCGTGCTCTTCACCTGCACTGAATAGTACGCTCGCGGCCACGCCCGCTGCCCATCTCGCTCAAGCAGCGTGCAATAGATGTCGAGCCCCGAGTCCTCCTGGTGTGGGACAGGGATCGCGGTGCCGAACGACGAAAAGACGAACTGCGCGAGGTATTCCGAACGGCTGCCTTCGTGTAAGTTGGCGGGGATCGAGCCTACCATGCTGCCAAGCTCGGCCTTTTTTGCGTCGTCAGCCATGATCGTCTCCACCACGTAGAGGTGCATCTGCATCTGGAACAAAGTCACTACACAGGCCTGACCCCATTTCTTCATTTTTCTTGTTAGTCCCCAAGCGGCGGCATCTCGTAAAGCGTTAAGACGATGAAAGGAAAAGAATCCCGGTAATCCCTTTGTCGAATGACGCGTGCATCGGGAACTAAGTTCGGGCCGTGGCCAAGTGAGACCAAGTCGGCAGTGACACGTATATACGTCCTAGTTTCGAGTTCAGAGACAGGGGTCTCAAATACTTCAGAAAATTCGTCTGGATAACACTCTTGCCCGATTGCACGGACATTCGCCTGTGTAATCGTCTGCTCCAAAAGATGTTCAGTGCCTGCAAAGCTCTGATCGGGCTTCTGCTTTAGTTGAGACATGATTTTGTTGCGGCCAGACATATCGTGAGACTTAATGTGGTACCTGCCATCGGCGTGGTAACTCGCATGAGCGTTGATACTCGTGTCGTGAGGGCGTGGCAAGAAGGCGTATAAGTCACCAGCATCTGAACGCTTTACCCAGAGGAATAGAAGGAGACAAGCTCCATCGCGAACTGCGACCGCGTATTTCTTCTCGACGCTCACTTTCATTTGAGACTCGTGTGGCGAGTTGTTCTTGGGGGCCAACGACCAAGCTCAGCGGCTGGCGATAGCCCGTCCGCTGGAGTGCCTTGTTAGATGCTTTCATCGAAATAGTCAGTATCGATTTTCTTGACCGGATACAGTGATACTGTTGACACGCCTACATCATGTTCGATCATCAAATTGGTAAGTTGTTCGCCATCAATCAATACGATTTTGCTTCCTATTTGTGAAACATAGCTTCGAGCATCATCAGTAAACCTGGATGTTGTTATAAAAATACCTTTGTTTGCCCGCTGTGCCTGAAGCGCCCCAGCAAATTGCATAACGTCCGGCCTACCTACTGGATTGCTGTCCCAACGCTTCGCTTGAATGTATACAACGTCAAGTCCAAGCCTATCTTCCTTGATTATTCCATCTATACCGCCGTCACCGCTTTTGCCTATGGCTTTTCCTGCGTCAGCACGAGAACCACCGTAACCCATTTTAACGAGCAACTCGACTACGACCCGCTCAAAAAACGATGGCGAAGTTTTCTTGAGCTTGCCAAGCAATTCATCCACCAGTTCATCTCTAAGGTTTTCATAGGCAGTCTCCAATGCCTCTGAGGGTGTTGCCGTAGAAACATCAGGCGTTTCTTTGGGCTCAACTGTCCTGTCACCGCTTCTCGTTCCTTTGAGTTGTTGAAACTCAAGAAATTCAGGATATTGCTTTAGGGTCCGTACATAGATGGCCTTCGGTTTCTTGTCAAGCAGCTCGATTCCACGAGGTGTTATTCGATAATAGCCCCTTCTTGTAGCTTCAAGGAGTCCAGCTTTTTTCATGTAAGTAGATGCCCATCCGACTCTATTAACAAGGGTAAATTGAATGCCGCTTGGAAGCATTTCCTTGAGATCTTCATCCGTTAGATGTAGTTCTTTGGCAAGAACTTCAACGGCCTCACCGGTGGATGTTTCCTCCTTCTTTTCTCCCGCGAATCGGAGAAGAGGCAGCATCAAGCTCTGATAATCTGGGACAGCCATGTATCAGTCTCCTTTTTGCATCTAACTACAGTAGTGTCCGGTTAAGACAGAAATGGTCGTTTATTCAGTCGCATCCCATTGATTCGCAAGGAGGCCGTTTTGGGTTTCGCGTTGAAATCGTAACCACCATTAATACCTCGAAAAGGCTTGCTGCCATTGGCTTTCAGCGAAGTTCACCCGTTTTTAACCGGACACTACTGATCTAACTATTGAGTGTACTGACCCGTATATTTGCGAAATCGATTCGTGAAATCCTCTGCGATTGTCCTGTCGGCTCAAAGCCTTCTCAACGATATCCACATAGCAGGATTGGCATGATAGACCGATCGGCATAGTTCCATTATCAGGATGCTGGAAATGGTCTGTTCGGTCTGTCTGGTCTATTTGGTCTGACTCGATTATTTCCTTGAACCAGACAAACCAGATAGACCAGATGAACCAGACAGACCTAACACTTTGTTGGCCTCGTATCTGTTCCGGTTCCGATGGTCACCTGGATTCTCGCGACCCCCTTCACATTCGCGCACAAATCTCCCAGCCCGGGGGTGACTAATCGAAACGGACCGCCTTTCGATTCCGGCAACGGCTCTCCAGCAAGCTCATATACCAACACCCCGAATGCCTTGGCTTGCTCCAGCGTGAGACAGACTGAATACTTTCCGTCTCCCGAATGCACCGTGACGTGATCGGCATTGATCGCCAAAGCCGGCACATCCAGCAAGCCTTTCAGTCGAATCCCTTTCCCCTTCATGCCGGGCATCACCGTCGAAATATCGAGCTGATGCTCTGCCGGCAACGATGCGATCGCAGCACGATCGAACGAGACAGGCTGAACCACCGCCCCGTCGATCCGCACGACACCGGGACCGGTTCGATCCCGCTCG
>Ga0315275_10006342_pt1 | contig 11298 bp, 10 predicted proteins | sample YL17G03_0_MG_FD_205557 | JGI IMG/M metagenome (GOLD analysis project Ga0315275, IMG submission 205557) | Sediment microbial communities from Yellowstone Lake, YNP, Wyoming, USA - YL17G03_0 | ecosystem: Environmental > Aquatic > Freshwater > Lake > Sediment | place: USA: Wyoming | collected...
CCCCAGTATGTTTTCGACGTCCCTGGGGGGATGGGCAAATACCCTCTCTCTCCGTTTTCCGACTCTTTGGCGAAAAGTCTTGAGAAACATGAATATTTTTTTGACAAGAACGGGGAAGTGAATTAAGGAATTTGAGAAAACGAACGGGAGAATTTGTCGGAACGAAAGGAGAGCAGGTGCAGCATGTACAGTGCGAGTGATTTGAAGAAAGGCTTAAGGATTAAGCTGGACAATGAGCCGTATATCGTTACGGAATTCAACTTTGTAAAACCGGGAAAGGGGCAGGCTTTGTACCGGTCCAAACTGCGCAACATGATCACGGGAGCTCAGTTTGAGAGGACGTTCCGATCCGCGGATACTTTTGAGCCGGCGGACCTCCAGGAGAAAAAGATGCAATTCCTTTACAAAGAAGAACAAAAATATTGCTTCATGGATAATGAAAGTTATGACCAGGTATTTCTCACCGAAGAGCAAGTTGGAGAGGCCAGAAATTTCTTTATCGATAATATAGAGGTAGAAATTCTTTTTTTCGAAGACAGGCCCTTGGGGGTCACAGTGCCGAATTTTGTTGATCTGGTTGTCGTAGGAGCCGACCCATGGGCCAAGGGTGATTCTGTGTCGGGTAAAACAAAGCCTGTAACCTTGCAGACTGGGTATCAGATTCAGGTGCCTCCTTTTATCGAAGAAGGAGAAAAGATCAGAGTCGATACACGCAGCGGCGAGTATCTTACAAGGGTCAAGGGATAAACTCCCGATGAGAGATAATTGGAGACTGGAAAAAAATCGGGACGCCTTACATACGCGTGCCAGAATGATCTATGCCATTCGGGATTTTTTAGTCAACAGGGATTATTTAGAGGTAGAAACACCTTCTCTCGTTCCGTCACCCATTCCTGAACCTCATATTGATGCCGTTCCCTGTGGTGATCTGTATTTGCATACATCTCCGGAACTCTGCATGAAGCGGTTTCTTGCAGCGGGTTATCCAAAAATATTCCAAATCTGCAAGTGTTTCCGCTCCGGTGAGCGCGGTTCATTCCACCTCCCTGAGTTTACCATGCTGGAGTGGTATTGCCGGGGCATGGACTATCGCCTTTTGATGGAGGAATGCGAAGATTTGATTATTTCTGTTGCCCATAATCTTGGGTATGGGGACATTATCCTTTACCAAGGCAAGACGCTGAGCTTCAGGAAACCATGGGAAATAATCTCAGTCCGAGAGGCTTTTTCCCGCTATGCGCCGATACAGATGGATGATGCGGTGAATGAGGGCTTATTCGATGAGTTCATGGTCTGTCATATCGAACCGCATCTGGGATCAGGGCGGCCCACCATTCTATTTGACTATCCTGTTTCAGGGGCAACCTTGGCAAAGGCGAAAGAAGAAGAGCCGGGCGTCGCCGAACGATTCGAACTGTATATGGGGGGAGTGGAGATAGCGAACGCATGTTCTGAACTTACCGACATGAAAGAACATCATGTGCGGATAGAAAAGGTACAAAACTATCGGGATTCAATGAATAAGACACTATATCCGCTCTCAGAGCATTTTCTGCAGGATATTGCCAACATGCCTGATGCAGCCGGCATTGCCCTTGGTGTGGACAGATTGGCGATGATTTTTAGTAATGCGTCTGTAATCGATGACGTTGTTGCGTTTACTCCGGAACACGGGTGATATTTATTGCGGTTTTTTATTCTTCATGAGAGTGGTCCATTGATGAATTTATTCGTTTTCGAACATCCATTGCGGGGATACATTATCCTAAAACTATTGACAAAGAAAATTTTTTCCATTACAGGTAATCCCGTGAAAAAATTGCGTGAGGAGAAAAAGAATTGAAAGAGATTACGTCTGTGACCGCCGCAAGCCTTGGAGGACAGTTCCATGGCAGTCTGTTTAGTATGATCGTGAATGCAGGAGTGATGGTACAATTTGTGTTGCTCTTGCTCCTTTTCTTTTCTATTGTATCATGGGCCATTATTTTTATGAAATACAGGAGCATGAAAAAGGTAAAGAAAGAGAACGATCTTTTTTTGGACGTCTACATGAAAAGCAATAAGCTCTCTGATATTTTCCCTGAGTCGAAGAAATATAAACACTCCAGTATTGCGGAAGTATTTCAGGCCGGCTATACGGAACTGGTCAAGATTACCAAGGTTATGAGGGGGTCAGCCACGGTGAAAGAAACCGATGAATCTCTGCCCAATCTGGAGATGAAAGGGATCGATAATGTCGAGAGGGCTCTCAACAGAGCGTGCAGCGCTGAGGCAACAAAACTTGAGAGCACCCTCAGTTTCTTGGCAACGACGGGAAGCGCTTCGCCGTTCATCGGTTTATTTGGAACTGTATGGGGTATCATGGACACATTCAGGGGTATCGGGACGCGGGGTTCAGCAACTCTCGCTGTGGTGGCGCCGGGCATTTCGGAGGCGCTTATCGCGACGGCTGCGGGTCTCGCCGCTGCTATACCCGCCGTCATTTTTTATAACTATTACCTCAATAAGGTCAAGGATATGTCCGGGGAAATGGATAACTTCGCTTCCGAAGTACTAAATATTATTGAACGATATTATGTAAAAAAATAGAGGCTTGTATGCGGTCTTTCAGGAAACGTAATAATGGAAGTAAGCTTATCGCTGAGATCAATGTGACCCCTCTTGTCGATGTCGTCCTGGTGCTATTAATAATCTTTATGGTGACGGCCCCGATGCTTCAGATGGGCATAGATGTAAACCTTCCCCGCGTGAAATCAAAGAGTATAGATGTGACAGAGGAAAAACTTATACTGACTATTAACGGAGGGAAAGAGATATTTATTAACAAGAACAAGATATCTATTACCGACCTCGGTGCAAAACTGGAAAGTATATTTGCAAGCAGGATAGACAGAGAAGTTTTTATGCGGGCTGACAAGAATGTTCCTTATGGATTTGTGGTTGAAGTGATGTCTGCGGTGAGAAAAGCAGGAGTTGATAAACTGGGGATGATCACAGAACCGCCAGAGGAATCAAGATGACATTTCACAGGATGACGGGGCATTATGACAACGGCCGCAATAAAATGATATTCTTGTCGCTGTTGCTTCATACCGTTGTGCTTGTTTTCATTTTTTCTTTACCCCTCCTTCCCTCTCCACGATGGACATTCGGTCCTGTCTACACAGTATCTCTGGTAAGTTCTTCTATGGAATTTCAGGCGAAAAAAACGACGTCGGCGATTGCACAAGAATTAAAAGGAACATTTTCCGGTGACCGGTTGTTAAGGAAAAACACAGATGCTTTTGTTCCCATAAGGAGAATAGACAGGCCCCAAAAGCAGACCAGCAGTGTGGATAAAGCAATCGACGATATTAGGAAAAGAACAGAGTCCGCGTCGTCAACATCGGGACAGGCGTCTGAATCAGAGTCCGGCACGAAGATGCATGAGTATTATGCGTTAATCTGGTCCAGGATTAAGGGTCAATGGGCGCTTCCCCCGGGCATATTGACGAGGGAAAACATTGAAGCAATCATCCAGGCACAGATATTGAGAAATGGCACAATTGCGAATGTGAGTTTTGAAAAGCGCTCGGGAAATAGATATTTTGATGAGTCCGCCTTAAAGGCTATCAAGAAGGCGAGTCCTTTACCTCCTTTTCCGGCATGGATGAGGGACAGCAGCATCGACGTGGGCATCAGGTTCTATTCTGCGGAATTCCGATAACGTAGTTACATGCGGACTATTATGAGTACGCGAGGTGTCGGTGATAATGAAACGGTGTAAAATGAGATCATTAAAGTTGTTCATATACGTAGTATGTGTGATGTGTATCGTTTCTCAGGAATATTATGCCTTCGGCAAGGTGTATATCGATATTGATTCTCCTGCTTTCCAGAAATTTCCCATTGCCATAACAGATTTTAAAAAAATGAGCGGGTATAGCTCCGAGGGAGATCTTTCCGGCTGGTTTTCCGATACCCTGGGGAAATATCTGGAAATTACGGGATTCTTTAATATAATCAGCAAAAAAGCGTTTCTCGAAGATGCGAAGCAGGCAGGTGTAACTGCGGGGAGTATCAGGTTTGGTGACTGGACGGCTATTGGCGCGGAATACTTGGTAAAGGGAAGTTTTCAGTATAGAGGCAGGGAACTCATTGCGGATTTTTATCTTTTCGATGTGGTAAAAGGGGATGTTATCACTGCGAAACGATATACGGGAAAAAGTGAAGATAAAAACGTAATGGTGCGCAAATTTGCCAGCGAAATTCTTTCTGCCCTTACAGGAGATGAGGGTGTATTTAATACAAAAATCGCGTTTGTCCTGAAAAAAGGCCGGGGTTCCGATATTCATACAATCAACTTCGACGGGACCGATCTTGCGAGAGTAACCAAACACCAAACTATTACTATGTCGCCCCGATGGTCGCCCGACGGTAAATACCTTGCGTTTACCTCTTATAAGGATGGGAAGCCTGATGTATATGTAACAGCTATGAATACTGCCACAGCGGTAAAGATGGCGAATTTCGACGGGATAAATCTGGCTGGATCATGGTCGCGGGATGGGAAGAGGCTGCTGCTTACCCTGAGCAAGGATGGAAGCGAAAACATTTACGTAATGGACATTGAGAAAAGAAGTTTCACGCGTCTTACCAATAGTTATTCCATCGACGTTTCACCTGCATGGTCGCCTGATAATCAGAAGATAGCCTTTGTATCGAACCGTTCCGGCTCCCCGCAAATTTATATAATGGATACAGACGGAAGTAACATCAGAAGACTCACGTATGAAGGAAATTACAACACGTCCCCTTCCTGGTCACCGAAGGGCAGCAGAATCGCCTATGAAGGGATGGTGAACGGCCGTTTCCAGATATTTTCCATAGACGAGGATGGCCGCAATAGTGTGCAGCATACCGCCGATAATGTGGATCATGAAACTCCGTCCTGGTCTCCTGACGGCAGATACCTTGCCTTTAGTTCCAGGGGAAACGGCAAAAGCAGAATCAGTGTGATCAATGCGAATGGGTCAAACCTCAGATTATTGTATGAAAATGTCAATGGGTGTATGAGCACATCCTGGTCTCCGCGGTTGAAATGATGCAAGTAATCAAGGTTAATCCCTGAATCCTCAAATCCCTTGTGCGGCGAAACGAGAAATGAATCCCAAATTTAATGTTGACTTTCGATGGGTTTGGGTTTACAAAACCAGTGATTATTCCTATCAACTAATTTTCACCAATTTGCGGGAGGAGGGTACACGATGAAAAAGAGTGTTGCACTCATAGGTATCATCGGATTGATTTTGTGCTTTTCGATTATGATAACGGCAGGGTGTGCAAAAAAGTCGGTGGTGAAGGAACAACACTCTGTCACGGGTGAACAGAAAGCGGCAGTGGCGGAAACCACGAAAGAGGTGGCGAAAAAGGAAGGACCCGTCAGGGAAGAACCTGTCACGCAAGAAGTGGCGAAAGTGGAGGAGGAAACAATAAAAGAGAAGGCTGCTCCAGCAGAAATGTTCAAGGATATTAATTTTGATTTTGATAAATTCAGTCTTAGACCGGAGGCAAGAGAAATCCTTAAACAGCATGCGGATTACCTCGCGAAAAACAAGGATGTGAATGTCACCATTGAGGGGCACTGTGATGAGAAGGGGACATCGGAATATAACCTTGCGCTTGGCGAAAGACGGGCAAAGGAAGCAGTGAAGTATCTTAAGGAACTCGGCATTAGTGCAAAGAGGATGAAGACAGTAAGCTACGGCAAAGAAAAACCATTGGATCAGGGACATAATGAAGAGGCGTGGGCAAAAAACAGGCGGGATCACTTTGTCATTACACCTTAAAAAAGATGGTATGACCGGGAGGTGTAACAATTGAAGAAAATTACAGCCTTGCTATTTCTTATGTGTTTCTTATTCACGGTAGGTTGTGCCACCACCGGTGATCTCCGCCGGGCTCAGGGAACACTTGATAGGAAGATACAGTCCTTAAAAGAAGAAAATGCGGCTCTCCGCAAGGATATTGATAAACTCAACGAAGCGTTGTCTACGTTACAAAAAAATCAGGCTGAGGCGCGTGCGGATATTACTGAAATAAGGGACACTCTACAAAGCCTGAAAGGGTCTGTTGAGGGACTGAAAAAGGACGTTTCCGCGCTCGCAGCGCGGGCAAACCCGGATAAAGAAAAGCTGGAGAGTCTGTCTTTCAAAGTAAATTTCATCGAAAACTTTCTCGGTATCGGCAAGAAAGAGAACCATGCAGAGGGCGATAAAACAAAGGCGGTCTCTAAAAATGGACAGAAGGGAAAGTTGGACAAAGAATCTGCGTATGCAGCGGCATACGAAACTTTTAAAGAGGGAAAATACGAAAAAGCAAGGACGGAGTTTCAAACTTTCCTGAAGGCATATCCCGATTCTGAGTATTCCGATAATGCCCAATTCTGGATAGGAGAGAGTTATTACTTTGAGAATAATTATGAAAAAGCGATACTCGAATATGAAAAGGTAGTAAAAAAATATCCTCACGGAAACAAAGTTCCCTATGCCTTGCTGAAGCAGGGGCTTTCCTTTTTAAATCTTGGCGACAAAGCAAGCGCACGCCTCATCCTTCAACAGATAATAAAAAATTATCCCAATACGAATCAGGCGAGAATAGCAAGGGCGAAACTGGTCGAGATTAAGTAAGAGAAACTTTTTTACACATTTTTTGATAATATGAGAAAGCCCCGGAAAATTTGTTCACGGGGCTTTCTATAATATTTTGCATGAATCATTTTATTTCATTTTGAAGATAGGAAATGAAATAAAAGAGGGTGCCGACGGCACCCTCTTTTATTTTTTAGGCTATTTTACCGGCGTTTGCAAAGATTTTGCCCCTGGTGCTATTTTCAAACGTTGCTGGATAACGTTCGTCTGGTGTGCCGGCAGTATTAAAGGTTTCGTTTTGAACATGCTGATTGTCTGTGTTCTTTTCGCATTAATAGTATTTAACTTGGTTTTTTGTGCTCCGGACAGCGATGCTGTCAACGGCGTGAACTGGGCCTTATTCGTGGAGGTGATCGCCGCCCCGCCATCGAAGCTGGCAAGCGCAGCCGGCATCTGGACCGGGACAGTCGGTTTCACCCAACGGTCTGCCTCTGAATCCTGAGAGCTGATCAGATATAGTTTGGCATTCCGGAACCCTATATCTTTGCATGTCAGGTTGTTATCCTTGCCTCCCTTATCTACTTCACACGTGATATAGGTAAGGGCACCTTCACCGTTGCCAAAGTGAATCTGGCCGCGTGGGTGCTTACCGGAAAGGCCGTCCACATAGCCGTGGGCGACCTTTTGGTTAAATCCATAGCGAGATAGCTCCGGTGGGGCTTCCGGCACTGAAATATATGGAAAATACACGCCGCCATAGCTCCAGGCCCATTCACAGTAATTCAGATTTACGCCGCTCAAGTTCTGGTCACACGCTCCCGGAGAGTTCAAATCACAAACAACAACGTCTTGAACCGCCATCCCCCAGGTTGAACGGTCATTCTTGCTCCCGTGGCCCTTGAGGGGCATCTTGTACCTGTAATCCTTGTGCCATTCAATCTTCGCCACGCGTATATCTGCCTTGAGTTGCCTCTGGTCGGGCCTGAAGGTCATTTCGGCCACCACCCGAGATGGATTGCCGGCCGTCTCCGAATCGCCGACGACAGGTGTGCCGAAGTTGGGAGGAGTGCCCATCATGAATTTGTTTTTTATCGTACCCAAACCGGGAACCTGGTCACCTTTCAGGATAATACTTTGAAAGCAATCGCTGAGATAGCGCTCCGGCAACACGGCGAGCCATTGGGCGGCAATGTTCCTGTCGCGATCATAAAACTCACCTAGTTGTTTGCATTGATCGGTGAAGTTTTGGTCGCACTTCTGGGCGGACTTGAGAAGGAGGTCATACTCCTTCTGCCAGATATCTCGGAGCTGTTTGATGTAGGCTATCCGCTGATTTTTGAGAGTCTGGTTCCTCCCCAACGCGAACATGTTGACCGTTGTCGGGTCGAGTATGAACTTGGCGTCCCGCATGGCCGCCTTCAACTCCCAGAGGCCAACGACCATCATGCCGATGTAGTCTTCCTTGGTAGTGCCCTGCAGGGGGTTCTCCCAGGGATAATTGGGCACCATTTGGTAAGGTACGACGATTAATTTGGCCTGCTTTTCCGGTCCGCTGCTGTTTTTGAAATTCCTGTAATAGTTTTGCAATTCGCCGGCTGAAGTGGGGCTTGGTATGTTTGAACCGGTACTGAAAACCTTTACCACGATGTTATTGCTGCCGAACGATTGTTGCATCTGTTTGCCGATATCCACACCGGCCGTTGCCGTTACAGGGCCATAGCTGGCTGACAAACCGGTTTTATTTGCGAAATCAGTCCAGTTCTTGAGCGTCTGATTGACGACGCTCGCCGTACCGATGAACTCGCGGCCTGACTGGACCCCAAGGACAAATCCGTCACCGCACTGCTGCTTGAACTGGCCTTTACCTCCGGGAGCATTGAGCACATTAAGGATGTCCTGTCTGAAAGCTGCTTGTTCTATGCGTATGAATTCCGGCTGCTTGTATGAGTAGTAATTTGCGAGAAGGCTCTGATTGTATGAGCTGGTTTCCGTGCCCGCCGCCACAGAGGTCTTATTGTCAAGCTGATAGGTGCCCCCTACCATGACTTTGAGGGATGCACTGACGGATAGATTGGAGTTAGAGGTAATAACGGAGGTGTTGTCAGCGAAGTTGTAATATTCGCTGGCGTTTGTATCGCCGGCATAATACTTGTTTGCAGGACTGTAGCTTATGCAGGGGGCTGTGAACTGTTTGGTGGTGAGGTTGTAGCCCCATCCCCAAGTAGCTGCGCCGGACTGATCAACACGCAAATTATCTACCGGCAAATCGGCATACACAGGAAGTGGCGAAAATGCAACCACCAGTGCCAGCACGACTGACGTTATGAACGATTTCTTACATGACATAGCAACATTCTCCTTTCATTGTGTTCCCCTGCACGCGAAATCGTTAAAATTCCTTCCTCGCCGGGGATATTAATGTGTTGAGTTAATTGTTGATTAAGAATGTCTGTAAATGGGACTTGTTTTACGCATTGTTGTTACGTGTCTGTGTCCACAATGAAGCCGCCCGGGAATTATCCCGGCCCGTGTTGGAGTGTGTGAGATATTTTTATTGATGAGAACGCGTCCTTATTTTATGCAGTATAAGGAAAAGAAAGGTTCTATGTCAAGGAAAAAGATCATCAAATTTGGTTGTACAACGAGTGCGCATGATACCTGTGGAGTGGTAAGAACGAAATCAGGAGAAGTATTACAATGTGAGAAATTGGTTAGTCCATAGAGATTGTTGTAACGTTGGGAGGGGGTTGTAAATCAAATGACGCCGCTTCAGCGGCCGTTGCTCTCTGCGCATCGGAGTACCTGATGGTGATGTACGGATTTTCATCATCTCCGGAAGCCAAGGTAATTGTATCGGGTATGGTCAAATTTTCTGTCACGCTCTGCCCGAAGAATCTCACGCTGTACCGCTTGTTGTTGTCATTATCAAAAAGATTGACCCGCACAAGTTTGCCGTTTTCTCTATCTATCAAGAGAGATTGAATTTTTCTTTTTTCGGAAAGTATATCCACACGATAGAAGCCCTCATCATGCGAACCCCTGAAGGTAAGGGATTCTTCCTTTACCCTCGGATGTGTGCCGAGCAGGATGGAGGTGATGTCTTCTATCTGAAGTCCCGCCATAGAAAAAGGGAAAAAAGACCCTAAATTTTTCTCCGACGCCTGCCCGATGTAGAATTCTCCCTTCTGCGGCAGAAATACCTTCAACACATTTTCATGAACGGATAAGATGAGTTCCGGTGGACCCAGGAGAGGCAATATTTCTAATCTCAATGAGGAAGGCCTCTTTACCATGAGCGCCGCTTTCAGGGGGTACCTGCCCCGTAAAGTATTCACTTCTATATGGGCAATGGCTTTGAGCGCGTCCTTACTTTGATCATCCCGGTCGATCTTTTCCAGAATCACCTGGGGAGGGGGGAAAGTATTTTCTGAAATATGGCTGACGGTGTGTGCTTTTTGTGTTGCACATCCCGGGAATATAAAAAAGAGTGAAAGAATACAAAAAAGAAATGATAATCGCTTCAGCATCAGTTCCTTTTTTCTTTGAGGAGTCCATCGACCTTTTTTTGCAGATCATTATTGCCGGGGTTCAATTTCAATGCCCTTCGATATATTTCAATAGCCTCGCTGTTCCTGCCTGCCTTTGTGTAGGCATCTCCCAGGTGCTCGGCGATCGTTGCATCGTTCGGCAGGGCATCCAACGCCTCTTTCAGGTATTGAATGGCCAGATCCACCCTGCTTTGTCTGAAATATACCCAGCCTAAGCTGTCAGTCATATAGCCGTTTCCGGGTTTCAGATGGAGGGCTTTCTTGATCATTGCTTCGGCTTCATCAAGTCTTTCCCCTCTATCGGCATATGTATAGCCTATGAAATTAAGAGCCTCTGCGTTATCCGGATCAATTTTCAAGACTAACTCCATTTCACGTATACTTTCCTGAAAGCGGTTCGTTTTTTCATAGAGGACACCGAGGCTGTAATGCAGGTCAATGCTTTGCGGTGATATGAGAAGCCCTTCTTTTAATATTTCCTCGGCTGATGATAGTTTTTTGTTTTCCTCGTGAAGGGATGATAGGTACACATAAAGCCCTGGCATTTTTTTGTTGTTTTTAATGGCATTTTGTAAGAACGCGATGGCCTCATCAATCTTCCCCTCCTTTTTCAGGATCATCGCGATTTGAATCTGTGCATTCTCGTAAAATTCACTATGTACGGGGATCTTTTTAAATTCTTCTATGGCCTCTCTGTGGGACTTCATTTCCTCATATGTTGAAGCGAGGAGATATCTCGCCCGATAGTCGTGAGGATTTTTTCGCAATAAAACGGAAAATTCATGAATTGCCTGCGGGTGCTGCTTATTTTCCAGGTAGAGGAAGCCGAGATGCAATCTCGCCTCTTTGTTTTCTTTATCCATGTTCAGGATTTCTTTAAATTCTCTTTCTGCATCAAGATATTTGCGCTCTTTGAAGAAGATTTCTCCAAGTTTTATTCTCACGTTTATCGCGGCAGGATGGAGATCGATAAAACTTTTATACACATCAATCGCCTGGTCGGCCCTTTTTCGCTTTTCATAGAGGATTCCCAAATCGATCACCGCAGGTTCAAAAGAAGGCTTGATCACCAATGTCCTTTTGAAGCCTTGTTCCGCTTCATCATAGCGTTTGATCTCGGC
>Ga0315275_10006344_pt1 | contig 11296 bp, 10 predicted proteins | sample YL17G03_0_MG_FD_205557 | JGI IMG/M metagenome (GOLD analysis project Ga0315275, IMG submission 205557) | Sediment microbial communities from Yellowstone Lake, YNP, Wyoming, USA - YL17G03_0 | ecosystem: Environmental > Aquatic > Freshwater > Lake > Sediment | place: USA: Wyoming | collected...
CCTGAGGCTCGTCGCTGTGATCGTCGTCTCCCTGCTGCTGACCGGAGTCGTCGCCCTGGCCGGCGTCAAGGTCCGGGCGTCGTTCGACAAGGAGTACGACTTCACCAAGCCGAAGACCTTCGGATGGCATCCCGACGGCGCCGGGGAGATCAAGATGCTCCAGTTGTCCGGTGACGACCCCGTGAAGATGCTCGAACGGTTCGACCCGATCATGAAGGACGCGATCGCCACCGAGCTGGCGAAGCGCGGGTTGCTGCTGGCCACCAACGGCAAGCCGGACATCGTCATTCACTACTACGTGCTCATCGGGCCGAACTCCGAGTCGCAGTTCCGAGGCCAGTTCGTCGGCGCGGTCCCGCCCTGGGGCCTTCCGGACTTCGCGATGACCACGACGTCGTTCAAGGTCTTCGAGCAGGGCACGGTCGTGCTGGACTTGATGGACGCGGCCAGAAAAGAGATCGTCTGGCGCGGCATCGCGGAGACCGAGATTCAGCGGCAGCGGACGCTGGCCGAGCGCGAGGTGCGCATCCGCTCGGGCGTCGCGGACCTGCTGAAGAAGTTCCCGCCGAAAGCGAAGAAGTAGCGCTTTGCGCGCCGCGTCTCAACCGTCGAGGCGCATGAACTCGATGCGGTGATTCGCGTCAGGCTGTGCAACCGACGGTCCCGCGACCAGCATGGCCGCGTGGGCGGTGAGGCCATGCCCGGCCGCCCACGCCGTTCCGAACGCGCGCCAGTCCAGCGGCTCATCCACGAGTTCCTCGGGCCACACCCCGTACGAAAACGCCAGGCCCTGGCACACCGAGGCGCGGCGGCTGACGGCGACAATCCACACCGTCGGCTTGAAGCGCGACAGCATGCGGGCGGTCATGCCCGTGCGCGTCGGCACGAACACGAGATCGCAGGGCACACTGTCCAGCGCGTGCTCGACCACCGTCGCAATGGCCTCGGCGGCCGAGGACGGCCGGTGCGTCCGGTAGTACGCGAGCACCGGGTCCTGGGCGTGCGGCCGGTGCCGCTCGGTCTCGGCGGCGATGCGCGTCAGCGTGGCGACCGCTTCTTCGGGGAAGCGGCCCACCGCCGACTCGGCCGATAGCATCACGCAGTCGGTGCCGTCGAGGATCGCGTTGGCGACGTCGGTGGCTTCGGCGCGTGTCGGGATGCGGCTGGCGACCATCGACTCGAGCATCTGCGTGGCGGTGATGACCGGCTTTCCGGCGAGATTCGCCTGCGCGATCAGATCTTTCTGCACGATCGCGATACGTTCGATCGGCACTTCGACGCCCAGATCGCCCCGCGCCACCATGATGCCGTCGGCGGCTTTCAGGATGTCCGCGTAGTGCTCGAGCGCGCCGGCGCGCTCGATTTTCGCGATGATGAACGGGTCGCCGCCCAGGTCACGCGCGGCCTTCCGCACGGCCTCGATGTCCCGGGCCGTTTCCACGAACGACTGGCTCACCGCATCCACGCCGTGCTCGAGGGCGAAGGCGAGGCAGGCGCGATCGTGATCCGTGAAGGCGCCGATGCCGAGGTCGATGCCCGGCAGGTTCAGGCCCTTGCGCGATCGCAACTCGCCGCCCACCGTCACGCGGCAGTGGACCTCGTGGCCGTCCACCAATTCGACGCTGAGCTGCACGAGACCGTCATTGAGAAACAGGGCGTGGCCGGGACGCACGACCTGCGGGAGCCGATCGAACGACACCGACACGCGCGAAGAGGTTCCCACGACGTCATCGGTGGTGAGCGCGAAGGCGTCGCCGGCGCGCAACTCGATCGGCTCCGGGTCAATCGTGCCGACGCGCATCTTCGGGCCGGGCAGGTCCGCCATGATGGCGACGCGCCGCCCGGTTGCCGTCTCGGCCGCCCGGATGCGCGCGATGCGCCCGGCGTGCGCAGAGAAGTCGCCGTGCGAGAAGTTGAGCCGCGCGACGTTCACGCCCGCGCGGATGAGCCGCTCGAGCATCTCCGGCGATTCGCTGGCCGGGCCAATGGTGGCGACGATCCTGGTCTTGTGAGACGGTAGTGTCATGCCGGGGATTATCCCATCACATTCACGTGGAACGAATCCAGCATTCGGTGAGTCTAAGGCGCTGTAAGTGAACAGACGTGGCAGTTCGATCGTGTGGGCCCGCCATAGGGGCCTGTAAGCGAACAACTGATGCTACCTTTGTTCGCTAACAGGCCCTAATCGGAGTGATATACTGCTAAAGCGCTCGTCGTCTAAATGATGGACCGACGCACCTGAGCCCTGCCGGGTAGTTCACGAAGCGGTGCTGGCACAGCCGGGTCACGACGTTTGTTATCACGAAGGAGAGAAAGCATGTTCAAGAAAGCAATCATCAGCGCGTTGCTGGTTCTGGCCACGACATCGGCCGCGTGGGCTCAGTCGCCCAAGGTCGAGGTCGGGGCACTCTTCGGCTACTCGCTGACCGACGGCGTGAGCGGCGACCCCCGCAAGGCCTTGGACGGCAACGTCTACGACCGGGTCGACCCCAAGGATTCGATGTCCTTCGGGCTGTCGTTCGGGTACTTCGTCACGCCGAAAGCGCAGATCGGGTTCCTCTGGAGGCGTCAGCCCACGTCGATGGAAGTGTCGGGCACGACGGTCAAGGTCCTGGGCGATATGAATATCGACGGCTATCACGGGTACGGCGCGTACTACTTTGGTGATGAAGAGTCCAAGGTGCGGCCGTACGTCATGGGCGGCATCGGCGCGACCTACTACGGCGGCTTCAGCTTTAAGACCACGGCCGGCACCACGACCGTTAACGGCAACACCCAGTTCTCCTCGACGTGGGGCGCTGGCGTGAAGATCTACCCGTCGCCGAAGGTCGGGTTCCAGGCCGGCATGCAGTGGACGCCGACCTACATCAAGTCCGATCCGGGCGGCTATTGGTGCGGGTGGTACGGGTGCTACGTGGTTGCCGACGCCCAGTACTCGAATCAGATCGAGTTCCTCAGCGGCATCACGTTCCGCTTTTAGGGCCGGTTAGCAGACAAAGTAGACAGCAGTGGATTGGTTACCATTGGGCGCGCTCGCGCGCACGGCATGCCGCCGGCGGCTTCATCGCTGCCGGCGGCGTGCTACCCGTGCTTCAGGAACGTGCCGTTCTGGTATTCGTCGAAGGCGGTCTTCAGCTCTTCGCGCGTGTTCATGACGATCGGACCGGCCCACGCCACGGGCTCGAGCAGCGGCTTGCCCGACACCAGCAGGAACCGGATGCCCTCGTCGCTGGTCTCCACGACAATCTCGTCGCCCGCATCGAACAGCACCAGCGAGCGGTTTTCAGCCGGTTCGCTGAGCGTGATCTCGTCCGTGCCGGCGCGCTCGGTCGGCACCGCGCGAGGAGATGACGCGCGCGGGAACTTCCCCGATCCGTCGAAGACGTACGCGAAGACCTGGCGCGCGCGATCGACCGGCAGCGTCCGGCGTCGGCCGGGCGGCACGTAGACATCCAGGTAATTCGGCTCGGCCGCCACGCCCTCGACGGGTCCCTTCACGCCCCAGAAGCTGCCGCAGATCACCCGCACCTTGGTGCCATCGTCCTCGGTGACCTCGGGGATCTGGGCGGCTTTCACGTCCTGGTAGCGAGGATGCGTCATCTTGAGTGACGCGGGCAGATTGGCCCAGAGCTGAAAGCCGTGCATGCGGCCGGTGGTGTCGCCATGCGGCATCTCCTGGTGGATGATCCCGCTGCCGGCCGTCATCCACTGCACGTCGCCCGAGCCGATCGTACCGCGGCTGCCGAGGCTGTCGGCGTGATCCACGGTGCCCGAGAGCACGTAGGTGATGGTCTCGATGCCGCGGTGGGGATGCCACGGGAACCCGGCGAGGTAGTCCTGGGGCGCGTCGCCGCGGAAGTCGTCGAAGAGCAGGAAGGGATCGAATTCGCTCGTGTCGCCGAACCCGAACCCGCGGCGCAGTCGGACGCCGGCGCCTTCCATCGTGGGCTTCGAGGTGGTGACGCGTTTGACCGGCCGGACGGACATGAGGCCTCCTGGGAGCTGACGAGTGTGCTCCTATGACGGACCGCGCGGCCGCCCGGATCCCGCCGCCGTCCCAGACTTACTTGCCCTTGAGTTGTGCGGCGACCGCCTCCGCGGCCTTCTTCACCGCGTCGGGGTCGCCGAGGTAGCAGCTCTTGATCGGCTTCAGGTCGTCGGTCAGCTCATAGACCAGCGGGATGCCCGTCGGGATGTTCAAGCCGACAATCTCGTCGTCTGGGATGTTGTCGAGGTACTTCACGAGCGCGCGCAGGCTGTTGCCGTGCGCCGCGATGAGCACGCGCTGGCCCGAGCGGACCGCGGGCGCGATGGTCTGGTGCCAGAGCGGCAGAAAGCGCGCGACGGTGTCCTTCAGGCACTCGGTCAGCGGCAACTCGGCGGGCGAGAGCGACGCGTAGCGCGGGTCGTGCTTCGGATGGCGCGGGTCGTCGATCGTGAGCGCCGGCGGCGGCGTGTCGTAGCTGCGGCGCCAGATCTGCGTGAGCTCCATGCCGTGCTTCGCGGCGGTCTCGGCCTTGTTGAGGCCCTGCAGCGCGCCGTAGTGCCGCTCGTTCAGGCGCCAGGAGTTGTGGACCGGAATCCACATCTGGTCCATTTGCTCGAGGGCGAGCCAGAGGGTCTTGATGGCCCGCTTCAGCACGGAGGTGTAGGCGACGTCGAACACGTAGCCCCCGTCGCGCAGCGCGCGGCCGCCCGCGGTGGCCTCCTCGACGCCCTTCTCGCTCAGGTCCACGTCGGTCCAGCCCGTGAACCGGTTCTCTTTGTTCCAGGTGCTCTCGCCGTGACGGATAAGGACAAGTTTCTTCATGACGTCAATCACTGCCTCCCAGGGCCCAGTACACCAGAAAATGGGGTCTGACCCAATTTCTCATTTCAGTCTCATTATTGGGGTCGGTGGAGTCGCGAGGCCGAAGGAATTCGAGCGCGGCCGCCGGCATCAGCCCTCGGCGACCTCGTCCCGCTCGTCCCGAGGGCCCCGCGCATCGGCGGGCGCGTCACCGGGCGGCGGTGCGTCGGCCGGCACGACCTCCTCGCGTTGGACCAACCGGTCCGCCAGCCAGTCCAGTGCCGCCTCGTCTCCGCGGGCGAGCAGCGCCTCCAGCGGAGACCGTGCGAAGGTCATCGCCTCGCGGGTCTGCACGCCGGGCCACGTGCCGTCGGCGCGCCGCGGCGCGTAGCGGCACCAGAAGCCGAGGTGCCAGCGTAGGAACTCGCGCACCCGCGCCAGGCCGTGGTCGTCCTCGCCCCAGTGCTCGCGGGCGAGATCGACGTAGCGCCGATAGAGGCCGAGCCGCTCGTCGGCCGAGATATCCCAGTACCCGTCGGTCGCCTCACGGAACAGCCACGGCTTGATCAGCACGCCGCGCCCGGCCATCACCCCGATGCAGCCTGACCGTGCGCGGGCGGCCTCGATATGGTGCGGGAACAGGATGTCGCCGTTGCCGACGACCGGCACGGCCACCGCGGCCACCACCTCGCCAATCGCGTCCCAGTCCGCGTCCTGCCGGTAGCGCGCGTTGCGCGTGCGGCCGTGCACGAAAATCGCATCCGCGCCGCCGTCGGCCGCGGCCTTTGCCTGATCCAGATAGTTGCGCGAGTCGTCGTTCCATCCGAGGCGGATCTTCGCCGTCACCGGGATGCCCGTCACCGCCTGCTTCATCCCTTCGATAATGCGCTGGATGCGCTTCGGCTGGCGGCCGAGCGTCGCGCCCAGGCCCTTGCTGGTGAAGTAGTCGATCGGGCAGCCGAAATTGACGTCGACCAGGTCGGCGCCGCGCGACTCGACCAGGGCCGCCGCCCATCCCATCTCCTCGGGATTGGTGCCGGCCAGTTGCACGCCGAAGAACGGCTCGTCGGGGGCCCTCCGGATCAGGGCGAACTCGCTGCGGCGCTTCTGCTTGAGGCGCCGCGCGACGGTCATTTCGCTCATCAGGACCCGGCAACCCAGCTCCGCGCAGAGCCGGCGGTAGGGCAGATTGCCGCCCTTCGTCATGGGCGCCATGACGACCGCCCCGTCCAGGACCTCACGCAGGGACATGCCGTCATCGTACCCTTTCTTGAACTCCCGGGCCCGCCCGGCCGTCCAATAGGTACAATGGGTTCCCGGGCTGGCCTGGTGTGCCCGCACCGTGAAAGGACTGCAGCAGCCATGAAGCGGATGATCGGTGGACTGATACTGGCAGGAATCGTTGCGGCCGCGTCGCCATCGTCGGCGCAGGACAAGCCGCTCTCGTTCAGCATCGGCGGGGGCGTGACCACGCCGGTCGGCGGCATCACCGACAGCCTCGGCACCGGCGGCCAGTTCACGCTGGGCCTGAGCTACCCGATCACCGACCAGGTGGGCGTCACCGGGGAGTACGGGTTCTCCAGCCTGGGATCCAAGGGCCTGACCGTCCCGCAGCCGTCGACGACGACGGCCTCCTTCACGGGGAGCGGCTGGTATCAGTATGGCGGCGGCGCCGTGCGCTTCACGCCATGGGTGTCGGGGAAGAAGAGCGTCTACGTGCTCGGCGGCATGGGCGTGTATCACCGCTCCGTCTACGTGACGACGCCGTCAACGGGACTGGTGACGGTCTGCAACCCCGCGTGGTTCATCTGCTTCCCGACGGTGGTGACGGTGGACAAAGTGGTCGGGTCCCGGGGCGCCACCGACCCGGGCATCAGCTTCGGCGGCGGATTTACCTACAAGCTGAGCAAACTCGCGACGTTTTTCGCCGAGGCGCGCTACCACTACGTGTGGGGCCCCGACGTCAACAACGGCAAAGGTGGCACCACGAACGCGAACGGCCAGTTCTTCCCCCTGACGTTCGGCTTCCGCTTCTAGCTGCAAGACCGCGATTTCGACAGCCGCGTCTCCCTGGTGCTCGTGCCGGTGTTGTTCTTCTGCGAAGTCCTGAGGGCACAAATACGTTTCCGTATTTGTGCGTCGAAGGACTAAGCTGAATGGACGCTAACACCCAGGGGGTAGAGCCGTCATGTTCAGCAAAACCAGCCGCGCGCTGTGCGCGCTCATTCCCGTCATCGCCATGATCGTCTTCCCGGCCTGCGCCGAGAAGCGGGCGCGCGTCCGCCCGATTGAAGGTGGCCCTGTGGCCACCGGGGCGGGGTCGCTCGAGGATACCCGCAAGCAGCTCGAGGGGACGTGGAATCTTGTGTCGGCCGAGGTGATATCCGCTGACGGTACGCGCCGCGCCGTGAAGGCGTCGGCCGTCATGACGTACGACGGATTCGGGAACTTCTCGATCAAGGGCGCCTTCGAGGACCCGGCGGTCACTGCCGAGCAGACCTCCGCCCTGAATTTCACGGGCAGGGCCGCCATCGACGTGCAGAAGCAGGAACTGCACTTGCTCGACCTCCAGCAGTCCGACGCCGATTTCGCCAAGCTGCCGGCGGAGATGAGCGCGGCGCGCTCGCGCGCCTACGCGTTCTCCCTCAACCAGGTCACGATGACGGTGAAGAATGCCAAGGGTCAGGTCACGGCCGTGAACACCTGGCGGAAGGCGTAATAGCGCCGGTTCTGGCGAGTCGGACTCTGCTCCATGGATAACGCGACAGCCGCGCCGTACGGAAATCGTGTCGAATACGCGGTCACGCGCAAGGTGCGCGAACGCAACACGCCGGTCTACCGCGTATCGCACTGGCCGGTCTGGGCCTGGGTGTACTTCCTCGTGCCGGGCCCCCTCATCGCGAATCTCTTCCACCGCGGGCCCGACCGGACGCTGGGCCTCTGGCTGGCCTTTGTGATCGTCGCGACCGGGCTGGCGTCGTACCTCGGGAAGCTGCCGGGCACCGAGACACGGCCCTACGTGATGTTCTTCACCGAGGAGAAGCCGAACCCGGTCTATCGGCGCGTCTGCTACACGATGGCCTGGAGCGTCATCGTCTCGTATGCGGCCGTGAACTTCGCGGGCATGCTCGTGGCGATGCTCACGGGCCGCTGGATGATGCACCAGCTCTACGCGACGATGTTCGTGCCGGTGATGGCGGCGGTCTGGCTGATGGGCGCGTTCGGCTGGCTGCCTCGCGCCAAACCCTCCGTGAAGCACGAAGGCTACGAGCGGCGGGTCTTCTACGGCGCGGTCTGGACCGTCGCGATCGCGCAGCCCGTGCTGTGGTTGCTGTGGCGCGCGATCCCGCCGAGCCCGCTCGCCGACATCGCGAAACTGGTCGCCTTCGCGATCGTGCTCGCCGTGATCGGCTATGTCGCCTGGCGCGGCTACCTCCCGCGCACCCGCCCGATCGTCCCCGGCGAACCCATCACCCTGGACTGACCCCCTCCTGGGGTCAGGTCTGAACTGCGACATTCTTGCCCCCTTGGGGCCACGTTCAGGCAGGCGGCGAAGTCTGCGCGACGATTGAACCTGACCCCGAGCGGGGGAAAACACCTCACTTCAGACCTGACCCCAAGGGGACGTCGGGGCAGGCTGGGACACCGGGCTCGGATCGCTCGCGTCGCGGCGGACGTACATCGTCTGCGACGGGAACGCGAGGCCGGTGCCCGCGTCTTTCACGATCGCCATGATGCGCATCAGCATCGTTTCCTGGAGGCCGAGGAAGGCCACGTAGTCCATCGCCCGGACGTAGGCGAAAACCTCGATGTCGAGCGAGTACGTGCCGATCTTCACGAACCGGGCGCGGGCCGTGTCGGATTCGACGTGGACATCGGTCTCGAGCATCTGCCGCACATCGGTCAGCACCCGCTGCAGCTGCTCGATCGACGTCTCGTAGCGCAGCCCAATCGTCGGGTGGAAGAAGAACTTGTCGCGGCGCGCGAAGTTCTCCACATCGAGGTTGGCCACCGACCCGTTGGGCACGTGCACGACCGTGCGGTTGAGCGTGCGCAGTTGCGTGGTCCGCAGGCCGACGTCTTCTACCTGGCCGGTATGTGGGCCGATCTTGCAGAAGTCGCCGACGACGATGCTGCGATCGCTCAACACGGAGATGCCGCCGAAGATGTTTTCCAGCGTCTTCTGGGCGGCGAAGGCGAGCGCCACGCCGCCAATGCTGAGGCCGGCCAGTGTCGCGCTGAGATCGAAACCCATGGCGCTCAGTCCGACGAGCAGCGCCAGTCCCAGCGCCGCGCCCTTCAGGATGCGGCGGCCGAACGTATACATCGACTGCGCCGTACGGGGATGGTCGATCTGCAGCTTCTGGCGAATGCCGTCAGCGGCCACGTCGATCAGCCGCCACAGCCACCAGACGACGCCGGCGAGCAGCAGCACGATCGAGATCCGGTTGTAGAGGAACCGGTACAGCAGCGGGATGCCGATGAGCGGCGCGAAGATCCGGTGGAATCCCACCGTCAGCAGGAATGCTGTCGGGGCCGACAGGGCGAACCACGCGCGCCAGCGAGCCGGCACCGACGCGTGATGGCGCAGCCGGCCGACGAAGCGGATGAGCAGTCCGACGATCCACAGCAGCACGCGCGAGGCGATGAAGAGCAGCAGCAGCAGCGACGTGAACGCCAGCGGTACCCACAGCGACATCTGGCCGAAGCGGGAGCGGGTGAGGAACTCGGGCAACTGGCGCTCGAACTCGCCGAGCCCGCTGTTCTCGTACATGCGCGGGATCTCGGAGACGGTGTCGGCCGAGAACACCCAGATCTGGACGCCGTTTTGCGGGGGCAGCCGCGCCATCAGCAAATCCACGCGTTCGCCATTGGCGAGCACGGCCGTGCCGACCCACTCACGGTCGGCCGGCTGGCCAACCGAATAGCTGCCGCTCGGATTGCGGCTGAGCCGTTCGCTGTCGAGCGAGCCCTCGTAGCTGTGGTTGAGCACGTAGTTGAGCTGACGGGCTGCCTCCTCGCGCGAGATGGCGAGTTCGCGGCGGGGCCACTGGAGATACTGCGCGGCGATGTCGAGCGACCCGGCCTCGGACGCGGCGATGAACCGGACGAACGTGCCGCGGGGCGTCTCGCGGCCCAGCGGATCCTCCGCAGGCGGCACCGCCGGCGCCCGTGCCGCGGCCTGGTCGGGAGATTGTGCCGCGGCCTGGCCGGGCGATTGTGCCGCGGCCTGGCCGGGCGATTGTGCCGCGGCCTGGTCGGGAGATTGCGGAGCGACCTGGTCGGGAGATTGCGCCGCGGCCTGGCCGGGCGATTGCGCCGCGGCCTGGCCGGGCGATTGCGCCGCGGCCTGGCCGGGCGATTGCGGAGCGGCCATGGCCGGGCTCGCGGTGGCCGCCGCCGCCGCCGGCCGCGCCTGCTGCGCCAGGCCAGCGACAGGCGAAATCGTGAGGCACGCGGCCAGGAGGGCTGCGGCGCGCGTCGCGGCACCGGGGGAATTGCTCATCATGCGCTCCACCCACATTCTAGTCGACCCTGGAGCAGGGCTCGGACGAGGGCCCTTACGAGGGCCCTTCCGAGGGCCCGGACGAAGACCCGGACGAAGACCCGGACGAGGGCCGGACCCCCGAATCCCGGCCCTGCGTCATAATGGACGTTGATGAGTCCCCGGCGAATCCTCGCCATCGTGTTCGCGTGTGCGACGCTCCCGGCCGCGGCCTTCGGCGAGGTCCCGGAGGTGCTCGCCCCGCTCGCGTCCAGGCCGTTCACGGCCGTGATGCCGGCGCCATCCGGGTCCGCGCTGTTGTCGTGGGTGTTTCCCGTCGCGGTATCGCCAGAACGGTCGCCGGGGGCGCTGAAGGGCCGTTTCCTGGTCGGGGCGACGACCTCGATCTCCGTCACGCCGGACGTCGATCTGGGCTCGAGCTGGAGAGTGTCACCGTTCGTCCGCAACACTCCGCGGCGCTCCGGGTGGGGGCCGTCGTTCGGGCTGAATTGGTTCACGGGCGACGTGCGCGTGGCGGTGGATGGCACGAAGGTGACCCTGGGCGAGGTGAAGGTCCGGCCGGTGATGGGCGGCGTGAGCTACGCGATCATCAGGGGCCGCGCGATCACCAACCTGAGCCTGGTCGGCGGATACGCGTTCAATCACGCGAGAGTCACCTATGCGCTTCCGGAAGGGACGAGCGCGTCGATGCGCATCGGCAATGCCTGGGTCGTGCGCCCGAACGTGGGCCTGATCTTCGCGCTCCGGCCGCGCCTCGCCCTGGTCGGCGGCGTCGGCTACGTGTTTTCGAAGCCGAGCATCACGATTGACATCGACCGCGCCGGCCAGCCGCGCGAGACCATCCGCGGCCGCTACCGCAGCGACTACTTGGCGGCGACCGCCGGCCTCGCGTTCTCCATCTTCTGAGACCGGGGACGGGGCGGATTAAGCAGCCGGGGACGGGGCGCATTAAGTTCTGCTGAAACCGGGGACGGGGCGCATTAAGTGTGGTGAGCGTCGCA
>Ga0315275_10006346_pt1 | contig 11296 bp, 9 predicted proteins | sample YL17G03_0_MG_FD_205557 | JGI IMG/M metagenome (GOLD analysis project Ga0315275, IMG submission 205557) | Sediment microbial communities from Yellowstone Lake, YNP, Wyoming, USA - YL17G03_0 | ecosystem: Environmental > Aquatic > Freshwater > Lake > Sediment | place: USA: Wyoming | collected...
ATCGATACCCGCGAAGACAAGTACCTCGAGCGCGCCAAGAGCTAGAACGTCTGCCGGAAGACGCCGACGTTGCCGTGCTGGTCGGTCACCCGGACGGTGACCATGCTCTCCGCCCCCTGCGGCAGGGGCGCCCCGAACTTGAAGCTCTCGAGCTTCGAATCGCAGATACTGTCGGCGGGGAAAACGATCCGCCACTCGCCGGGACGGATCAGATACTCCGCCTGAGCGACCGCCGAGAAGGCATCCTCCGCCTGGAAGGCGATCCCGACCGTGTTCCCGTCCCGCACGGCGGTGAGATTCTTGATCGCCGGCAGCGAGTTGTCGATCAGCACCGGCATGCTCGTCTTCTCGGCGCGAAGCTCCGTGCCGGGCGGGTTCGAGGGACGGTCGGACGCCTCGAGCTTGACGAGGTAGACCCCGTCGGGATACGAGACCGTATCGAAGACGAAGAGCGGCTCCTTCCATTCCTCCCGGACGACGCGCCAGGCGGATTCCCCGTCTTTTCTGATCGAAATCCTGTAGACGAGAGAATCGCCGTTGTCATCACCCGCCTCCCAGATGACGGTCTGGTAGCCCTTCCTTTCCACTCTCTTGCCCATCATCACCGAAGTCTCGCTCCGCTTCTTCTCTTCGTCGCCGGCGATGATGTCCTCCGCGCCCCAGATGATATCGTCCTGTGCGGGCGGCTTGAGGAAGACCTGGTTGGCCGGCAGGACATCGAGCTTGGCCACGGCCGGGGCCAGGTTCGTCTGGAGATAAAAGAGCGTGGCCCTGCTCAGCGTGGGTGAGGCGTTGCCGGCGGGCGCCTTGAAGAGGACCTTTAACTGTATGTACCGGGCCTTGGGACTCAGGACCTGCTCCTCGAGCTTCTGCATCGGCGGCGACCAATCGCTCCAGAGGCCGTTGGGCTCGAAGGAATTACCGGTGCGGGTCTGGATCTGGAGGGTCGTTCCCGCCGGCGCCTGCCCCTCGAAACTCAGCCGGCCCCAGGTCGATACGGTCCTCGTGTCCAGGACATCGCTCGTGTATTCGCCGGCCGGCCGCTGATCGGGTGAAAACACCGCCAGGCGGGTGGGATTGTTCGCCAGCATATACACCTTGGTCCCTGCGGGAATCAGGGCGTAGACCTGCTCCGAGGTCTCCTGCGTGAGCAAGGTGATCTTGTCGTCCTTATCCACCGCGTACAACCGGCCCCGGGGGCCCGTTCCGAACACGAGCCTTTTTTCCGGCTCTTTCCAGACCACCGTGTAGGCGATCTCGTCGCTCGATTCCCAGAGTTTCCTGGCGACGCCGCCGGGGCTGATCTTATAGACGGCGCCCGGCTCCTTGGCCGCGGCGGCGCCCTGAAATACCGGCGCCCGGCCGGCCCCGGACGCGGGCAGCTGCGGCTCCGGCTGGGCCGCGGCGGGCGCCGTCACCACCACCTCGGTCGAAATCCTGACCTCGGGCTCGGCCGTGTCGTCTTTCCTGGCCCGCGAAGGCGAGGCGCCGGCGGCGGCGTAGATCTGGCCTTCGGCATCCAGGGCGAGGCTGCGGATTTCTTCATAGGGCGATTCGAACAGCGCCGACGCCCGGCCTTCCGGGCTGATCCTATAAACGACTCCGACACCCCCGGTCCCCGCAAATATCTCGCCCTGGCTGCCTTTCCGCAAACAGAGGATGTGATTCTCTTCGGCCTTGAGCATCAGCTGGCCGTCGCCCTGGGGGCTGACCCGGTAAATGCCGCCCGATTCGCCCACCGCGGCCAGCAGGGCGCCGCCTTCGACGAAGAGCATGTCCCAGATGTACTTCTCTCCCGGGTTGAAGAAGGCCTCGGCCTGTCCCTTGCCGCCGATCCTGTAGATCTTTCCGTTGGGCGACGTTCCGGCAAAGAGAACTCCCTTGCCGTCCATGGCCAGGCAGGTGACATCCATCTCCGGCGTCTGGCCGTAGAGTTCGGGCTTGCCGTCGTTGCCGATGCGGTAGATCTTGCCGCCGTGACCCGTGCCGAGATAGGCGGTCCCGTCGGGCGCGATCAACAGCGAGAGGAAGAAATCTTCCGTCGGCCCCTCGATCTTTTCTTCCCGGGGCGCCAGGGACAGCAGGCCTTCAAACGACAGCGAGACGCCGTCCAGCTTGCCCTTGAGGAAATCCTCCCTCGTCGCGAACTGCCACTTGCGGGGAGCGACCGCGCCCAGCGGCAGGCTGATTCCGATTATCACTATAAGCGTAATGAGTATGGCTCTTTTCACGCGGACTCTCCTATTTCTTGATTCGGACGGGGACCACGGTCATCCCCCGGAAGACGAAGGGGATGGGCAGCTGATATTCCCTGAGCGTCGACCGGGTCAGCTCGGTCGGCGACGAGGTCGCCCGGGGCGAAGCGAACATGGACTTGACCGACGGCGGCAGGTTGGGCATCTCCTCGCCCTTGAGGAAGAGCCCGGGCTTCGAGGCCATCATTTTAAAGTAGATGCGGTTGTTCTTCCGGAGGTTGTTGAGGAGGCGGACCAGCTGGCTGAAGCTCCGGGGCACGAAATCCTGGCTGCGGTAGAGGGTCGTCTCGAGCTGGTGCATGGAGGCGGCGTCGGCGATGACCAGGCTGAATTCCGAACCCGCCGGAAGCGGCGGGGCGTCGATGTCGACGGCTTCCTGGAAGATCTGCCCTCCGAAGGTACGGTAGTAAACCTTGATCTGGATCCGCTCCCCGGGCACCGCCTCGTACTTGTCCAGCCAGACCCGCTCGAGCGTGGCGAACTTGACCTCTTCGAGGGCCCGCGCCCTGAGCTCGATCTGGTGAATGCCGGCGTCCTCGAACTCGTTGTTGGCGAGATAGTAAACGACGGCGGTGAGGAGCCCCGAGAGGCTGGTGGGCGCTGTGTCCAGGTTTCCCGAAAACATGTCCTCCAGGTGGACGCTCGACCCGTTCTCGAGATAGACGTCGCCGTCCAGCGCGTAGGTCATGTTTCCGTACGACCGCTCCTCGCTCGAGAGGAGCGAGGCCACCGTCATGTTGACCAGCAGCGGGCTCAGGAGCTTGTCCCGGATGATCTCGATCTTGTACTCGCGGGCTTCACCCGTCGCTTCGCTCAACTTGATGCTCAGGGGAATGAGCCGGGGCGTGCCGCCGACCTCGCCGAGCGCGCCGGAGGACCTGTCCTGCGTGAACCGGCCCGCCCGCGCCCCGATTTCGGCGAGCTTAAAGGAGCTCTCCAGACTCGGCACGACCCCCAGCACGTTCGCTCTCGACATGGCGTAATCGACGGGGCCGAGGTTGTAGATTGGATGGCCGAAGGCCAGGATCTTGTTCCCGTCCGCGTACGTGACCGTGCCGACCGCGGCGACGCTCAGGTCTCCCCGGACAAGTTCCACGGCCACCGGGTCCCCCTCGCGAAACGGCGCGGCGGAGACCCGGTTCGCGCTCAGAGCCTGCCCCCCGGCGCCGCCCGACAGGGGGAAGAACCCCCACCGCGTGAAGACTGACCTGGCCCGGTCGAGGACCGGCGTGCTGAACCCGCCGAAGACCAGGGGAACTCCGATCGGGACGAGCATCCGGCCGTTGGCGGGGACCGGGTCGCGACCGGCAAAAAAGCCGCTCTCCATCGCCAGAAGATCTTCGAGGCTCAAGCTGCTCTTGACGGCGCCGGCGGGGACGGACGTGCCGCCCGCGGGCTGCCCCTTCGCGGAGATCGCCATCATCTCGGCGATGGGCGTTATCCCGGCTATGGGTTCCTTGGCGAAAGCGAAGGAATACGCCACCGCGCCGATGAGCTTGCCCTCGATGTAGACGGGGCTGCCGCTCATGCCCTGGATGACCCCGGTGTTCTCCAGGCCCATCCCCGAAAGCCTGGCCAGGATGATGTTTCTCTTCGGGCGGGAGTTCTCGATGACGCCCAGGATCTCGGCGTCGAACTCCTTGATGTCGGCGCCCCGGAAGACGGTCTTCCCCTTGCCTTTCATCCCCGGCTTGATCTGGTTGAGGGGCATGGTGAGCGTCGTCGCTCCGGCCGCGCCCCAGCCCACGAGGGCGATGACGACGAGCGCTGCGATGTGCTTGGTCTTCATTATCCTCTGCTCTCTTTTAGCTCTCTCTTTCGACTCCGGCGCGGCGCGGGTTTGACCCGGACGGGCAATTCCCCTAAAATTCCGGCTGTGAAAGCCCTCGTGACCGGCGGGACGGGGTTCATCGGAAGCCACCTAGTCGACCGGCTCCTCGCTCAGGGCTCCGAAGTCTGGGTCCTGGTGCGCGACCCGGCCAAGGCGGCCGCCTTCGGGTGGAAAAACGTCCGGCTGCTGCGGGGAGATCTCTTCTCCATCCCGCAGCTTCCGGCCGGATTCGACATCATGTTTCACCTCGCCGGATGCACTCGATCACTCCATTCGGCGAACTATTATAATGTAAACCAGGCGGGGACGGCAAGCCTCTGCCGCGCTCTGGCCGGGGCCCGGACGGATTTCAAGCTGATCGTCCTCAGCAGCCTGGCCGCGGCCGGGCCCTCCCTGGAAAACCGCCCGATCCGGGAATCCGACCCGCCGCATCCGGTGAGCGCCTATGGCCGGAGCAAGTGGCTGGGCGAGCAGGAAGCCCTGAAATACCGCGATCGTTTTCCCGTGGTGATCCTTCGCCCGAGCGCCATCTTCGGGCCGGGCGACCTGGACTTCCTGGAGTATTTCCGGATGATCAAAAAGTTGTTCTTTCCGGTCGTCAGGCAGCAAAAAGAAGCGAGCATCTGCTATGTCAACGACCTGGTCGAGGCGCTCTGGCTGTGCGCCCTGAAGGATCTGCCGAGCGGAGAAATCATCAACATCGCCGCCCCCGTGTCCTACAATTGGGAGCAGGTGGGAGACGCCGCGGTCCGGGCCATGAAGATCCGGGCCAGGAAGGTCACCGTTCCGCTGCGGTGTCTTTACGCCGCCGCCATCCTATTCGAACTGCGTAGCCGCTGGACGGGGAAGATTTCCCTATTCGGCCGCGATAAATACCGTGACCTGATCCAGACCGGCTGGGTTGCCGATCCGGCCAAAGCCAGGGACGCGCTGTCTTTCGAGACGCGCACCACCCTCGACGCGGGGATGGAGGAGACGATCGCCTGGTACAGGGAGCGCCGCTTGCTCTGAGAGCTCAGGATTTCTTGACAGCGGCCGCCGACCGGGTCGAATAAGCCACATAGAACTTGGCGGTGTTCTTGACGACCCAGCCTTCGGCCGCCGACCGCGCGCAGTACTTGATCCGGCCCTCCAGGATGTAGCTTCCCTTTTTCGCCTTGGGGCTGACGGTCAGCGGGATCTTGAGCGGCTTGTCGAAACTGAGGTATTGCTGTCCGTCCTGCTCCAGCATGCCCACACCCAGGTCTGTGGCGGTAAAAAAATTCTTGGGAAAGATGAGCTCCTCGCAGGGCTTGAACTCGACGATGAATTCGGGGTGGGGGCTGACGGTGATGCCCGCCTCGACGCCGAGCTTGAGGATCACGTTGCCCTCCTCACCCCGCGACAGGCGCCGGGGAACAACCGAAGCCTCGACCCGCAGCAGCTCGTCCTGCGCCTCGACCGGAGGCGGCGCGAGCAGGACAAGAGCGACAGCAAACAGCAGAAGGCAGCGCGCTTTCATTGCTGAAGCTATGTTACCCCCGCCACACCGCCCCGTCAATCTGTTGGGGAGGCTGAGCGGATACCGCACTTTATTTTTAGGAGGCCCTTGGATATAATAGCCGCAATCGAGATGAGCATTCGAACTGTAATCACCGGAATCGGCCGCTACGTTCCGCCGGGGATCGTAACCAATTTCGACCTCGCCAAGCTTATTAACACCTCGGACGAGTGGATCCGCCAACGGTCGGGGATCGTCGAGAGGCACCACGTCGAGCCCGGCGTCTCCTCGTCGGACCTTGGCTACGAGGCCGCTCTGCGGGCCATCGCGAACTCCGGCATCGACAAGGGGGAAATCGATTTCATCATCGCCGCGACCCTCTCCCCCGACCACTATTTCCCGGGCATCGGGGTCAAGCTCCAAGCCCGGCTCGGGCTCGCTCCGATCGGGGCGCTCGACGTGAGAAATCAATGCTCGGGGTTCATCTATGCGCTCTCGGTGGCGGACCAGTACATCAGAGCCGGAACCTACAAGAAGATCCTGCTCGTCGCGGCCGAGGTCCAGTCGACGAACCTCGACTATTCGGACGAGGGCCGGGATATGGCCGTGCTGTTCGGCGACGGCGCGGGCGCGATCATCCTCGAGCCGTCCGCGGGCGAGGACGGCCGGGGCATCCTCTCCACTCATCTCTTCGCCGACGGCGCCCACTGCTCCGACCTGTGGATGGAAAAGCCGAGCTGCCAGGACAAGCCCCCCGTCACCGAGGATCTGATCCGGACCAAGCGCTTTTTCCCCAGGATGGAGGGGCGGAACGTGTTCAAAAACGCCTCGGAGCGGATGCCCGAGGCGGTGCGGCTGGCGCTCCAGCACAACGGGCTGAAGGTGGACGACATCGACTGGCTCATCCCCCACCAGGCCAACGACAGGATCAGCCAGATGGTGGGCCATATCCTTCGCCTTCCCCCCGACAAGGTCATTCGCAATATCGACCGCTATGGAAATACGACGGCGGCTTCGATCCCGATCGCTCTCGACGAGATCGTCCAAAGCGGACAGGTCAAGCGGGGCGACATCATCGTCCTCACCGCTTTCGGCTCGGGCTACACCTGGGCGTCGGCGGTCATCCGGTGGTGATGTCAAAAATCGCTTCCCTTTAAATCCGCGTTTGTGTTAGCATGACCGTCTCGGAATTTTTCGGCGGCCGGCGTGTATCTTGGTTGAGCGCCGCCGCCGGCGCGGATTCGGAGGACTTCTAAAAGGAGGCACGGATGAAAAAGACGCTCTTTCCCCTGGCTCTCGGCGCGTTCATCCTGTTCGGCTTCGGGTTTCTCTTCTCCCAGCAAAACGGTGAGGAAGTCAAATTCCAGAAGACGATGGATACGTACCTCGACGCCTACTGGAAATTCTACCCGACGGCCGCCACCTTGGCGGGGTATCACAAATACGATGACCGGCTCGAGGATCTGGGCGGCAGGGCGGTTGAAAAGCACTACGAGGACCTGGACGTTTTCAACCAGGAACTGGTCACCAAGGTGGACCGGACCAAGCTGGGGCACGACGCCCAGATAGATTACGACCTCGTGAGGAACGCCCTCGACCTCGAGCTCATCCGGCACGAGGCCCTGCTGCCCTGGGAATACAACCCGGTTTTCTACAATGAGATCCTCTATAACTGCATCCGGGTCCTGCTGACGAAAGAGTCCGCGCCGCTCGAGGCCCGCTTGAAAAGCGCCGCCGCGAGGGCGGGCTCTCTGGTCAACCTGGTCAAGCAAGCCAGGGAAAACCTGAAGACTCCCCCTCAGGTGTTCACCGAGACGGCCATCGCGCAGCTTCCCGGCATCCTGGCTTTTTACAGCACCGAGGCCGCCAAGCTGGCCGAGTCCGGTTCGGCGGAGGCCAAGGCCAAGTTCCAGGCCGAGCTGACCAAGGCAACGGCGGCGCTCCAGGAATACAAGGTTTTCCTCGAATCCGAGCTCCTGCCCCGGTCCACGGGGAATTTCCGGCTGGGCGAGCAGACCCACGTGCGGCTGCTGAGCCTGACCAGCGACTTCAGCATTCCGCCGACGGAGCTCGTGGCCAGGGCGAGGGCCGATTACAACAACATCCGCCGGGAGATGGCCATCGTGGCCATGCCGTTCTACCGGATCATGTATCCCAACATCAACATGGAGCAGATCTCCACCCAGTACAGCGAGGAGCAGCTCCGGAACATCTTCATCAAGGGCGTGCTGGACAAGATCAAGATTGAGCACGCGGCGGAGGCGGATTTCGTCGCCCAGGCCAAGGCTAACGTCGAGACCATCAAGGCCTTCCTCACCCAGAAGCAGATCGTTCCCCTGCCCGAGTCCGCGCTGGCGGTCGAGCCCATGCCCCTGGCCGAGAGCGGGATCACGCTGACCAAGACGGCCGCGCCCGGGCCCTATGAGGCCGGGGGAACCTTTACGGCCCAAGTTGCACAGATCCCGGAAGCCTGGACCGACGAACAGGCAACTTCCTTCCTCGAGGGATACAACAATTACTACCTGAACTTCTTTATCTCCCGGAATGTCTATCCCGGGCCTTTCGCGCCCCTCTTTTTCACCCAGAAAAATCCGTCGGTGATCAGGAAGATGTATCCCAACATGCCGCTCCTCAAGGGCTGGCCATCCTATGTCACCGACCTTCTCGTCGCCAACGGTTTCGGCAACTACGACCTCAGGCTGCGGCTCAACCAGCTCAAGTTCCAGCTCAAGACGGTCATCGACTTTCTCCTCGAGCTCAACATCCACGAAGGAAGCCAGGCCAAAGAGGACGCCATCAAGTACATGGTGAACGGTGGGTTCCAGACCCAGGCCGAAGCCGAGCAGAACTGGAACCGCATCCTGCTCAAGCCCTGCGACGCGGCCTATGCGTACATCGGGCTCCAGGAAATCATCGACATGCAGAAGGATTATAAAAAGCTGAAGGGCGAGGCCTTCGCCGAGAAGGAGTTCCTCCAGAAGCTCCTGAGCTTCGGCGCGCTGCCCATCCGCTATCTGAAGACGTCCATGGCCCAGTGAGCGGCCGGGGGCCGGAGCCGGGCGGCGCGGGACCGGCTTTTTTCCGGCAGTCTTACGTGTGGTATCATGTGTGCCGCCGGGTGTTGAGAGCCGTCTTCCCCGCGTCCGTGGCATGATTGAACTCGTCGACTCCCACGCTCACCTGGATATGCCGGAGTTCGAGCCCGACCGGGCCGAGGTTCTAGCGAGGGCCTGGAAGGCCGGGGTCAGGTCTCTCCTCTGCCCGGCGGATATCACAAACCCCGTGAGCATCGCCCGCGTCCTGGACATGACCGAGCGGTATTCCTGGATCGCCGCTGCGGCGGGCGTTCACCCGCACCAGGCTAAGCAGCTCGAACCGGCCCACCTCGAGATAGTCCGCGACCTCGCCAAAAGCGGGAAGATCGCTGCGGTCGGAGAGATCGGGCTCGATTATCACTATGATTTTTCACCCCCCGACAGGCAACGGGAAGTCTTTCGGGCCCAACTCCGGCTCGCCGGGGAACTGGGCCTGCCGGTGATCATCCACAGCCGCAAGGCGGCGAAGGACATCATCGCCGCCGTCGCCGGGGAGAACTTCACCCGGGGAGGCATTCTTCACTGCTTCACGGAAGACCGGGCGACGGCCCTGGAGATGCTGGACCGGGGGTTTTACATCTCGTTTTCCGGAATCCTCACCTACCCGAGCGCGGGCGACATCCGCGAGGTCGCGGCGGAGGTGCCGGCCGCCCGGCTGCTCATCGAGACCGACTCCCCCTATCTCACGCCGTCTCCGCTCCGGGGCAAGGCCGTGCGGAACGAGCCGGCCTTCGTCGTCGAGACCGCCCGCCGGCTGGCCGATCTCCGGAAAATGCCCCTCGGCGAACTGGCCGCCCTGGCCCTCCGCAACTTCCAAACGCTTTTCGGGTTTTAGCTCGAAAAGCGTTTGCCAAACGCCCCCTTCAATGCTAAGATAATCGGGCATGGCGCAAGATCACTCGTTCGACATCGTCTCCAAGATCGCCTGGCAGGAGGTCTCGAACGCCGTCCAGGCCGCTCTCAAGGAGATAACCAACCGGTTCGATTTCAAGCACAGCCGGGCCGAGATCATCCAGGAAAAAGACAAGCTGATCCTGATCGCCGAGGACGACACCAAGCTCCGCAGCGTGGTCGATGTCCTCGAGCAGAAGATGGCCAAGAGGCGCGTCCCTCTCAAGGCTGTGCTCTACCAAAAAATCGAAGACGGCCCCAACCGCACGGTCAAGCGAGAGGTCCATTTTCAGGCAGGCATACCGGTCGAGAAGGCGCGGGAGATCGTCAAGCTCATCAAGCAGCGCAAATTCAAGGCCCAGGCGGCGATCCAGGCGGACCAGGTGCGCGTCTCCTCGCAGAAAATCGATGTCCTGCAGGAGATCATCGCCTATCTCAGGACGACCGACCTGGGCATCCACATGGAATTCGCGAATTACCGATGAAAGAGACCAACACCTCGGCGGCGAGCGAGCTCCTGTCCACGCGTCGCGATCTTCTGGATGTTTACACGCACATCCGGACCGAGCTCGATCGCGTCGAGGAAAAGCTCCAGGTCTTCACCTCCTCCGAGAACCGGCTGGTCTCGGAGATCAACGGCTATCTCTTCCAGAAAAAGGGCAAGCGCATCCGCCCCGCCCTCCTCATCCTTTCCTCCAGGCTCCTGGGCTACCGCGGCGAGGAACACATCCAGGCGGCGTCGCTCATCGAATTCGTCCACACGGCGAGCCTCATCCACGACGACATCATCGACAAGGCGGACCTCCGGCGGGGTGTCGACTCCGTTCACGCCCGCTGGGGACCCAACGTCTCCGTCCTCCTCGGTGATTTTCTGTACATCAAGACCATCGGGCTCGCGCTTGCGAGCGCCTATCCGCAGATCGTCCGCATCCTGACCGACGTCTCGACCCGGATGATCGAGGGGGAGCTCGACGAGTTCCGGAGGAGCGGCGACCTCAGCCTGTCCGAGCGGGACTACCTGGGGATCATCCACGACAAGACCGCCGTCCTGTTCGCCGCCGCCTGCCGCCTGGGCGGCGTTCTCGCCGAAGCGGCGCCGGAGCAGCAGGAGGCGCTGGCGGACTACGGCCTGAGCCTGGGGATGGCCTTCCAGATCGTCGATGACCTGCTCGACTTCAAGGGCGACCAAGACCACTTGGGCAAGCCCATCCTCTCGGATATCCGCGAGGGGCGGATCACGCTGCCGCTCATCTACACCATCAACAGCGACGGCCGCCACAACGGCCTCCGTCTCCGCGCCCTCCTCGAAGACAAGACCTTGCGCCAAGAAACCCAGCGGGAGATCCTGGCCATAGTCAGGGGCAACGGCGCCCTGGAATACACGTTCCGACGGGCCGAGGAATACTCGCTCCGGGCCCGGGAGATTATGAGCGGATTCCCCGCCTCGGCCCATCGCGAGGCCCTCAGCCTGCTCGCGGACTTCGTCCTCACGCGGGAGCACTGAAGCCCGTCGCCCGATGGTCGAAATCGAGGTCAAGCTCCCGGTCGCCGACCCGAAAGCCTTCCGGGAATCTCTGCTTCGCGCCGGCGCCCGCCTCGATAAGGAGCGCTACGCCGAAGAGAACACGCTCTACGATTTCCGCTCCGGCGAGCTCCGCGAGAAGGGCCGGGCCCTGAGGCTCCGGGAAGCCGGGCGCAAGGCCTTCCTCACCTTCAAGGGGACAGCGCAAAAGTCGAGGCGCTT
>Ga0315275_10006348_pt1 | contig 11294 bp, 10 predicted proteins | sample YL17G03_0_MG_FD_205557 | JGI IMG/M metagenome (GOLD analysis project Ga0315275, IMG submission 205557) | Sediment microbial communities from Yellowstone Lake, YNP, Wyoming, USA - YL17G03_0 | ecosystem: Environmental > Aquatic > Freshwater > Lake > Sediment | place: USA: Wyoming | collected...
AGGTGCACCGCAAAGGCATGCCGCAGCTTATGTTCTGAGTTGCTGCAACCGCTGGTTTGCGAATAGGTTGGCGGTAAATTAGTGGTTTTCGTATAAGTCATGTGGAGTCAGACAGTAAGCGATTTCAGCCAAAAAACTGAGAACATTATTTTCAGGTCCAGCCAACGCTTCGCGCACTTCCTCAGCCGGCAACTACAACGATTCCAGAAACGCCAGAAGATCCGGGTAGAGATTCCAATCTACACCTGCGGGCGGGTCCACCTGCCAAGACTGCTCGAACAGGTAGAACTTCCGCAGAGCTTCTCTCTTCGTCTCGATCGGGATCCCTTTGTACCGGCTCGTCGTATTGATCGATACGTGACCCAGCCATTCTTGAATCGCGGTCAAGTCAACTCCGGCGAGGGTCAGGTGGCTAGCAGTCGTGTAGCGCCAGCCATGAACGGGATGAATCTTTTTGTGTCCGAGCGTTGGCGTCTTACGGGTCGCTTCATTCAGGTATCCGAGGCAAAGGTTGTACAGACCGGATCGCGTCAAGCGAGCCCGACGCTGGTTGATAAAGAGGAACTCGCGGAAGGGAGGCAGGGGAACACGACGTTCCGATTTCAGATAGGTTCGAAGGAAAGCCGTGGTGGTTTCCCAAAGCGGGACAATGCGGCTCTTTCTCCCCTTGCCGTAAAGAAGCACCTGTTTTTTGTCGAGGTCGAGATCCGCAATACGGATACCGCACAACTCCGAAGCGCGTGCCCCGGTGTTATACAAAGTGCGCAGGATGCAGAGATCTCGGTAGCCATCCTGGGTTTTTGTGTCAAGCAAAGCGAAAATCGTATCGACTTCCCGTTTCTCCAGAAAGTCCGGCCGCGGTTTCGGCGTCCGCTTCAAGGGAAGTAATAGAATCTGCCGGCACTGAACCTGATAACCGGGCTGCAGCATGGACACCATCTTAAAAAACGATTTCAGGGCGGCCAGGCGCGCGTTGCGCGTGGAGGCGGTATTGCCGAGTTGCTTTTCCAGGTAAGTGAGGAAGTCCAATAAAAATCCGACCTGAAACCGATCGATGTCTGGATCGGCTTGATCGGGCGCACATAGCTTGCAGTAGCGGAGCAACTGAATGAATGTCTGCTTATAACTGGCTTGAGTGTGAGGAGAGACATCTCTGTGCTGAGGTAAATAGCAGGTGAAAAAATAATGCGCGTAATCGGAAAGTTTATTGGAGCTCGGGATCATGGGTCAGCCAGTCCAGGCGATCGAAGCTGCGGGCGAAACGATTTCCCGCTTCGGAGAGCAGTTGTTGCGTTAATGTCAGATAGGTTTTTGTGTGTCCGAAGAAACTGTGTCCCATGTAAGTGGCCAGCAAAGGAAGTTTGGCGTCGACATCCACCTGTTCCCGATACCATCTCATAAGGCGATGCACGGCAAAAGCCCGGCGCAGTTCATGTAGATGGGGCGTGCCATGAGTGCAGCCTTGATAGGTGCGCTCCGGGCGATAGATTCCCAGGTGTTGAAGCGTCTCCCGGAAACAGGCGCTGGCCCACGTCCGGTTATAGGGACGGCGCTGCGGAAGCAACAGGAAGCACGAACCCTCGGGAGCAATCCCAAACAAGCGTTGTCGCAGATCAAGGAGCTGCTCGAGATTGGAGGCGGCTCGCCGGCCTATTGGAATCAGGCGGTCCTTCAGGAACTTCGAGGGCTGAATAAACAAAGTGCGCTGCCCGGCCGAGTAATCCGCAGTGGTGAGTCGGATGGCCTCCGAGACGCGCAAGCCGCAGGCGTAGATGAGATGGTAGAAAACGTAGCGGGATTGAAACCGGTACGAAGTTGTCGGATCCGCGGCGTGAACCGCCTGTTGCTGAAGAAAACCAAAAAAACGACGCAGCTCATCGGCTGAAAATACATAAGGGAGATATTGCTGAGGTTTGAGCATGGGGAACGCGGTCACTGGGTCTTCTGGCATCCAGCCCTGACGCACCAGATAACGACAGAGTCCATGGAAGGTGATGCGCCATTTCATCAAGGTATTTGCCTTGACGCTCCCCTGGTATTGCGCCAACAACTTGAGCCAAAGCCGGCTGTCGCACTGCTGTGCGCTGGCGACGTGGTTTGCCGCCAGGAAACGGTCAATGCGCCTGAGATTATAGGCGGGCCCCACGATAGAAAATCCGAGGTGATCGAGATAATCCAGATAATCCCTCATCGCATCCGCGAGGAAACTTTGATAATTCAACTCGGGCACCTTTTCCATCTCACATGTCCTCGGCATCATTGACGGCTACTTCGCGCAATTGAGTCAGGTCGATCTTGGTATAGACCCGTGTGGAGGAATAATGGCTGTGACCCAGCAGTTCCTGCAGGGTTGAAAAGGGAACGCCGCATCTCAGCACTTCACTGGCAAAACCGTGACGCAACTGATGTCCGCTCGCCTTGATTCTCGCCCGCCGCATTCTTCTGACTATCAGCATGGATACCGAACGCCAGGTCAGGGGCCTGAATGGGGGCGTAAGGCTTAAGAAAACGTTTCTGTAGGGACTGCCGGCAGGCCGCTCGTTTTTCAGATAATCGGCGAGCGCTTCGATCAAGGGGCGCGACAGCGGAAGCCGGAGAATGCTCTTGCCTTTAATGGCGGGAATGGCCACGGCAGCATGAGACCATTCGAGGTCTTGCAGCCTGAGTTCCGCGATCTCACTGGCGCGCACGCCCAGGCTGGCGGCCACCAGGATTATGGCCAGATCGCGTTTCCCTGCGCGATGCCTTCGGTCGATGCTCCGAAGCAAGCGCAACACCTGCTCAACAGCCAGCGCTCGAGGCGTGCGTGCCAGTTGGTATCGGCGCGGCGAGAGCAACGCCGACGCCCAATCCCGTTCCAGCCGGCCAAAGCTGAAAAGATAGCGGAACAAGCCGCGCAGGATCTTATGAACGCGTTGAATCCGGCCGATGTTGTGAGAAGCTTGCTGACGGACGAACAGATCGATATGGCGGCTCTGGAGCTGGTTCCAGGTGGTGACCTGATGACCTTGCAGGAACTGGTCGAAGCGGCGCACGAAGAGCTCGATCTGCAGCCATGAGTTTTTCGCCAGCCCTTTGTGCTCTTCACAAAAACGCAGATAGGCGGCTACCTCCGGGAAGAAGTAATCTCCTCGCGCAAGAGGCCTCAAAGGAAACACGTCGCGTTGGAGGCGTCCGGCGCCGTGTGCCCAGCGGAAAAACGAGTGCAGGCTATGTTGGACAGCAATGTGATGATGCGGACCAAATCGCAGCTTCTTTCTGAAACCCTCGCTGGTTTTGGCCCAAGGTTGATAACGCACCCAGTAATCGGTGAGGTCGTTCGCCAATTCCGGACCGAATTCCTCCAGCGATTGCAATCTGGTGGCTATAACAAAACGGTTCAAACAACTCAGATGCTTTAATCGAAAGTCGATGGTTCGGCGCGCATAGCCATGGGACTTGAGATACGATGCGTAGTCGGCAATCAAGCGGACGAGGTCCAAATCTCCTCCTTCATTTACTTCCCCAGCGGCCGGGGGGAGCGGCGCCGGATGGCAGATTCAGAACTTGATAGATCCCCTGCTCGAATGCGATCAGGTCGCGGGCGACGAGTTCACTGCGGGCGCCGTTGAGTTCGTGGGCAAAGCGGATATCGAGAAATTCCCCAAGCCGTTCGTCGGAATAAAAGCTTACCCCGTCCCGATTGGAAACCGCGACCAGCACGAGGTAGAGGAGTTTCTCCAGGCGGGTTAATCCCTGGTCGAATCCCTGGCGGAAGAATCGATGGTCGATCCAACTGAAGGAACCGCTGATGGATCGAATGCGATCCGGACGCGGCGGTTGCGGTCGTTTGGTCATCATGGGGTCAAACTACGTCGAAAAGTGCCGGCAGTCTATCTGGGCTTGTGTGACTTACACCTGCAGTTTTGCCTTAAACCTCGTTTCGGGAAACAGTTACGAAAATATCACGGCTTGTGTGACTTACATGGGTAATCGAGACGCTGGCCGTTAGATTCCAAAGAGATAGAAGCAGATCACAGCTTGTGGGACTTACCGGCTCAGGCTCCACTCTTTGTAGGCGCATGCGGTGTTTTCTGACGAAGGCGGCGTTGCGGCGCACATACTCCGGGTTTTCCTTGCGATAGTTTTTCTTGTACTCGGCCCTGGTTCCATAGGCTTCCTTTTGCTGCTGGTACATGCTGCGAAAATAATCCGGATGTCGCGCTCGCCACTCTTCATTGGACTGCCGTTTCTGGTTTCGGCTACATTCCTGCCGGCCACAGGTTGTTTGTCGTTCCTTGCGGCGAGGGTCTGGAATAAACAGGCAGCGACAAAAAGGACACCTCTTCCGGTTGACCATGAATGATTTTCCCCTGGAATGCGGAACCTTGCGGCAGTCACCGATAATGGGGCGGAATCATATGAAAACGCCCGCGGAAGAATAAGACGGGGAAGAATAAGAAGGGGAAAGAATCAGAAAAGAGAAGAAAAAGGGAAAAGCTATCTGTTTTTTTTGAAATCAGGAAACATCCCGAAGAAGAACTCAGAACATAATCAAACTCGGAACATAACGCATGACATGAGGACTAACGCGCTTTTTCAATAGAGTCGGGCATTTCAAGCTTGCCGTTCGGACATAGCTCTTTAAAACATGGCTAAATCCGGAGGGAGTAAGAACCTCTCCACGGGTATTTAGGAATACCTCGGATGTAGGGACGGCGCCACGCAGGGACAACCAAGCTCTCAGTGCCCGCACGGCTTCCTTCCATAGTGGCAAGCGGCGTTGCCTTCGGCCTTTCCCTTGCACCAGGATACTGGGATACGGGCCATCGAGTTCAATATCGTCGAGACAAAGCCCCACGAGTTCGGAGACACGCAGTCCAGCAGCAAAGCCCAGATAGAGCATTGCTTGGTCGCGGACACCCTTGCGCGTACAAGGATCTGGTTCATCAAGGACCGCCTTCATTTCTTCTCTGTTCAGATGGTTTACCAGACGTTCCTGAGATCGCTTGTTCGTTAGCGCCCGGATTTGTCGGACTTGATCGAGAGCCGAAGGCGCTTCGTATTCCAAATACTTCATGAACGAACGAATGGCGGTAAGCCGTAGATTTCGAGTTCGCGGAGTGTTGCCGCATTCTCGTTCGAGATGCTCCAGAAAATCTCTAATAATACGGGCGTCGAGATCTTCGAGGTAGAGTTTTGAAGGAACCTTATCAAGTCGATTACTGACGTATCGACATAGAAACTTGAACGTGTAGCTGTAGCTGGCAACGGTGTTCTTGCTAACGCCTTTCTCATTTGAGAGATGCTTGTGGAAAAAGGCGGCAACCAGAGGTGCAAGTGGTGTCATAAGTTCCCTCCATTCGCATAGTCTTCACACTGGGACGCGATCTTTGAGAAGAGCGAAGGAGTTGCCTCAAGATACCAATAGCTATTTCGTACATCGCTATGCCCAAGGTAGGTGGTGAGGGCAACCATATGGCGACCGATGCCATCATGATTCCCTGGTGAATGGGTGAGAACTTGGTTGGCGAAATAGAACCTCAGGTCATGCAGCCGGGGACGAAGTTTATTTTCAGGCTGGGCAATGCCTAGCCTGTATACAAGCCTGCGGAAGATTCCACGAACCGTATTCCCGTGAAGTTTGATGCCCTTTATAGAGACAAAAAGAAAAGGACAAGATCCTGCTTCGCACAGTCTGCGTTTCAGATAACTCTCAATATGTTCCTTCGTGGTTGGGTGCAAGGGAAGCAGCCTGCTCTTTCCAAATTTTGTATTTCGGATCAAAAGGCCGTCGGGCGTCACATCCTCAATCCTCAGGTAGAGCGCTTCGGATATTCGCAGCCCTGTCGAGGCAAGCAGGCCGAAGAGCGTACTATAGATGTGGAATTGAAGCGAACCCTCCGGCGCCAAGGTCCGAGCTGCGCGGACGAGAAGCTCCACGTCCGCGGGAGTGAAAAGAAAGGGCGGTCTTCTTTGAGTTGCGTGACGAGGGAAGGCTTCTTGCGGCGGAATTTCATGGAGGTCGTCTTCCGCGTGCAGGTAGCGAGCCAAACGAATAACGATTTGCAACCGGACATGCTTTCTTCGTGCGCTGTTGTTTCTACTCTGAACCCATTCCAAAACTGTTCGGCTACACAGGTGTGTATCCGCTTTGGCAGAGGCGAAGGCAACAAAGTCACGAAGGATCTCTTCCGTGTCCCGGAGTTGATAACCAATGGCTCGACGAGCGGCTAAATAGGAATCGATAGAAGCGCTCAGCATAACACCTCCTCCGGCCACGGTTGGGCGACCTGTTCGAGCAGGTGAAAGTCGACTTTGGCATAAATCCCCGTCGTTTCGATGGACCGGTGCCGTAGAACCTCGGCAATATGTTCCAGTCCTACATCGGCGCGCAGCATCGCACAGGCGGCTGTATGCCGGAATACATGTGCTCCACGCCTGTTCCGTTGAATGCCCGCACGCCGCAAGGCTGTCCGCGCAATATGTGATATCGCGTGTCCGTGCCCGCGCTCCCCAAAAACTCCATAAGGAGCCACGGCTCGCAGGAAAACGTACTTGCTTTCAATTTGCGGACGCCCCATGCGCAGGTACTCTAACAAGGCTTCACCCACGTCTTGTGGAAGCGGCAATCGGACTTCGCGATTGCCTTTTCCCGAAACCTTAATCGTAGCTGTCTCGAAGGAAAGGTCGCTTAACTTCAGAGCTGCAATGTCCCCGGCACGTAGCCCGAGACGGATCAATAGCAAAAGCACTGCTCGATCACGAATGCCTGTCGGTGTCGTTGGGCAAAATGTCAAAATCCGCTGAACTTCTTCGAAGGTCAATCCCTGCGGCAGAGATTGTTGAGACCAGTTTGCTGGAGACAACAGCGCCTGTTCCAATCCCGCCCGGCATCGCCCATCCAAAGCCAGATACCTCAGGAACATTCTTACGGCAGCCAAGACCATTCGAATGGAATTGCGCCCGTAGTGTCGATATCGCTTCGCTAGGAAATCTCGCAAACCTGCAGCGGTATACGTTTGGGGATCGTCCCTAAGAAATTCAATTAGGTTGGTTACATAAAGTCTATAGGAAAACTGAGTCGTCATGACCGATCCACGATGAGCTGTCAACCAAAGAAGAAAATCACGAACCAAAGCGCTGGATTCCTCTGCCGGTTTTACATGAGGAATTATTTTTTGTTTACGCAAGTGGTGCAGAAAAACGCGGATGCATGAGATAACGTTTCGACGACGATTATGAGAGGCAGCGGGGCATCTGCAACGTGACCGGTGCCTCTCAAACGCAGTGATCGTTCCTTCGTCAACCGTCCCAAGCTTAATGCCTTTTTGTTCGAGCCAAATCCCGAAGTGTGCGACCGAGTGCAGATGAAACCGCACTACGTGAGAGTTGTAGCCGTTCGCAAACAGCGTTTTTTCATAGTCGTAGACAGATTCTAAAAAGCTTGTTGACCGAATTGAGGATAAGCCTCGAATCGGCTTCAAATAGGTATACATATTAGTTTCCTCCCTGGGGTCATTTTCCCCAGGGAAGAAACTATCTTGAGTAAGTCAGCTTTATCAACCATTCGATCCTCCGTATTCATGCGGTTCTCCGTCCAACGCTGAATTGGAACTGCAGATAGTTTCCCGCTGCGGATAACATGAACTATCGTGAGCTCTCGATAGTTCCTGCAAATGCCGGGGTTTTTGTCCGTCCTGCTGCGGGCGGCGCATGGCCGACACGGCCGCGCATCTGGTGGATCATGTCTTTCCCGAAGTTCCGGTCCGGCAGTGGGTGCTGTCTGTCCCCTTCGCCCTGCGCTATCGCCTCGCTTACGACTCTTCCTTGGTCCGAGACGTATTGCAGATCTTCGTACGTACCATCTTTGCCTCGAACCGCCGCAGGGCGGGCATTCCCGCCTCGAACCGTCAGGCTCGCTGCGGCGCGGTTGCTTTCATTCAACGCTTCAGCGATGCGCTGAATCTCGACCCGCATTTTCATGTCCTTGCTTTGGATGGCATCTATCTGGTGGACGGCAAGGGTGAAGTGGTGTTCCGGCGGGTTCCCCCGCCAAGCGATGCCGAAGTTGCGCGTGTGGCGGAGCGCATTCATCGCCGTGTCGCAAGGCTCGTGGAGCGACGGGGTTTGGGCCCGCAAACCGATCCGGACGAGGCTGATGCGCTTCGGCGCGACGAGCCATTGCTTGCCGAGCTCTACAGTGCCTCGATCTCCGGGCGCGTAGCCACGGGACCGCGCGCCGGCAGGCGCATCGCGAGAGTGGGCGACGAGGTGGATCCCGAAGATGGCGCCCTGCCGTCGGGCCGCTGCTGTGCGTCGGTTGGCGGCTTCAGCGTCCATGCCGGCGTCTGCGTCCCTGCCCGCGACCGCATGCGGCTGGAGCGGCTGGCACGATATGCCGGCCGGCCGCCGCTGGCCACGGAGCGGTTGTCCCTATTGCCCGACGGCAGGTTGCTCTATCGGCTCAAGCGCCGCTGGCGCGACGGAACCACCCACGTGATCTATGAGCCCTTGGAATTGATGGAACGGCTCGCAGCGCTCGTGCCTCCGCCGAGGTTCAATGTCACAAGATACTACGGAGTGCTTGCTCCCGCCGCGACTTTCAGGTCCCTGATCGTTCCCCAAGCAGAAGCCTCAAGCCCGCCGCGGCATGCGGGCTGTCAATCCGGAGTTGGAGCTCCGGAACCCGATCCAGGAAAGATCAAGAAGAAGCGTGGCTGGCAGCCGCGAAATTATTCATGGGCTCAGCTGATGGAACGTGTGTTTGAATTGGACGTGCTCGCCTGCCCCCGTTGTGGCGGCCGGATGAGAATACTTGCTGCGATCAATCCTCCAGATTCAATCGAGAAGATTTTAGCCTGCCTTGGCCTCCCCACGAGGGCTCCGCCAATCGCCCCGCCATTATCGGACACCGAAAAAGCATATTCATGGTAGCAGGGCGACCAATCCGCGCTGCAATTAGGTTGCAATTAGGTGTGGGTGTGCCCGAAAGGCAGAGTGGAACGGCTAATCTGCCCTGCAATTAGGTTGCAATAAGGCTCAGGTGTGCAAAAATTCCGTAACCAGCAACACGCTTCAGCAGTAAAATGGCGTTTTGCGAGGCACAAGCCGTCGAAGTTTACATATTGCCCTTTATCAGAAGTTGAGGAGACCGGATGTAGGGGGGCACGCCCGACGGCGACGGCAGCTTGTGCTTCCTATCCATGGTAGGGGTGACTTCCGTGAAGCGGGTCATGGTGTTGAACTTTCACTGGTTTCAGGAGTACTCGGCCACGGACCGTTTTCAGGGTCGTTCGATCGGCTTGAATTTTACTTTCAAATTCTGATCGGCGGCGACTCAAAACTTTCAGAAGACAGCCAGATGACGCTTCCAACAAACTCAAAGATGACCCATGAAAGGAAACATCTCCATGAGTAATAAGGACAAGATCCAACGAACCAATCTTCCCATCCCCGATCAACCGCACGTCGGCCTGACCACCTACGACGCCAAGGATCCGGACACCAAGTACCCGCCGATTGAGCAATTGCGGCCGCCGACAGGCGCACCCAACGTGCTCGTTATCCTGATCGACGACGTCGGTTTCGGCGCGACCAGCGCTTTTGGCGGTCCGTGTCACACGCCGAATTTCGAGAAGCTGGCGGCCAGCGGCATCAAGTACAACCGCTTCCACACCACCGCGCTCTGCTCGCCGACGCGCCAGGCGCTGCTCACCGGCCGCAACCACCACTCGTGCGGCATGGGTTCGATCACCGAGCTGGCGACATCGGCCCCGGGTGCCAACTCGGTCCTGTCCAACACCATCTCACCGATTGCACGCACGCTCAAGCTCAACGGCTATAGCACCTCGCAGTTCGGCAAATGCCATGAAGTGCCGGTCTGGCAGAACAGCCCCGTGGGTCCGTTCGATGCGTGGCCCACCGGCGGCGGCGGGTTCGAGTACTTCTATGGCTTCATCGGCGGCGAAACCAACCAGTGGTATCCCGCGATCTACGACGGCACCACGCCGGTCGAGCCTGAGAAGACACCCGAGCAGGGTTATCACTTCACCGAGGACATGACCACTAAGGCGGTCAACTGGATCCGCCAGCAGAAGTCGCTCGCGCCCGACAAGCCCTTCTTCACCTACTTCGCCCCCGGCGCCACGCACGCGCCGCACCACGTTCCCAAGGAATGGGCCGACAAGTACAAGGGCAAGTTCGACCAGGGCTGGGACAAGTTGCGCGAGGAGACGTTCGCCCGGCAGAAGAAACTCGGCGTTATCCCGCAGGACTGTGCGCTCACCGCGCGCCATCCCGAGATCCCGGCCTGGGACACCATCACGCCGGTGATGAAGAAAGTTCTTGCGCGCCAAATGGAGGTGTATGCCGGCTACATGGAGCATACGGATCATCATGTCGGGCGGCTGGTCGATTCGCTCAAGGACCTCGGTATCCTGGAGGACACGCTGATCTACCTGATCCTGGGCGACAACGGCGCTTCGGCTGAGGGCTCACTTCAGGGCTGCTTTAACGAGATGGCGCCACTGACCGGCTTCCCGGAGCTGGAGTCGGCCGAGTTCCTCATCGAACGGCTGGACAAGTTCGGCGGGGTCGAGGCGTACAACCACTACGCCGTGGGTTGGGCGCACGCCATGGACACGCCCTACCAGTGGACCAAGCAGGTGGCCTCGCATTTCGGTGGCACCCGCAACGGGACAATCATCCACTGGCCAAAGGGGATCAAAGCCAAGGGCGAGATCCGCAGCCAGTTCCATCACATCATCGACGTCGCGCCGACCATCCTGGAAGCGGCGGGCCTGCCCCAGCCGGTGTTTGTCAACGGCGTCCAGCAGCGCCCGATCGAAGGCGTCAGCATGGCGTACTCATTCGACGACGCGAAGGCAGGCGAACGGCACGAAACCCAATACTTCGAGATGTCCGGCAACCGCGGCATCTGCCACAAAGGCTGGACGGCGGTGACCCGGCACCGCACTCCGTGGCTGACCGGGGGTGTCAAGCTGCCGGCCTTCGATGACGACGTCTGGGAACTGTACGACACCAACTCCGACTGGACCCAATCGAAGGACCTCGCCAAAGAGATGCCGGAGAAGCTCCATCACCTGCAGCGGCTGTGGCTGATCGAAGCGGTCAAGTACAACGTGCTGCCTCTGGACGACCGCTTCGCCGAGCGTGCCAACTCCGAGATTGCCGGCCGGCCGCAACTGACCAAGGGCAACCGGCAATTGCTGTACCGCGGCATGGGACGGCTGACCGAGGGCTCGATCGTCAACTACAAGAATAAGTCACACGCGGTGACGGCCGAGGTGATC
>Ga0315275_10006353_pt1 | contig 11290 bp, 14 predicted proteins | sample YL17G03_0_MG_FD_205557 | JGI IMG/M metagenome (GOLD analysis project Ga0315275, IMG submission 205557) | Sediment microbial communities from Yellowstone Lake, YNP, Wyoming, USA - YL17G03_0 | ecosystem: Environmental > Aquatic > Freshwater > Lake > Sediment | place: USA: Wyoming | collected...
TGGTTGCCGTCGATGAACAGCCTCGGCTTCCAAACAACGCTTGGTGCGCCATGCATTGCACCCGCTACCCGCCACTCTTCGGCGGCCATGCTTGCCGCGTGGCAAATCGCGTTCGCGGCCATGCTTTGGTACTCGTCGCTCAGTGTCATGTCTCTTCTCCAAAAGTCTGCCCCTTGCACGCCTCAACCACTCGGCAGCAGTCGGCTACATCCATCATCCCTATGTGGCAATCCTTCTTGTCCATGCCGAGCGCGTCAGACAGCCATGCGTAGGCGCTACCGCGCTTCTTCTCGCCAGTCTTCCACACCGGATCAAAGGCCGCGTGTGCCGCCATCTTTGCCGCCCGCAGTTCCGCGTTCGCCAGTCGCCCGAGTGCGTTCTCCGTTCCTGGGTGGCAGCCCACATAGGCATCGCACGGCGCGCACTGGTAAAACTTTTTCTCGCGCAAGTCTGGCCGGTGCGGGTAGATCGCCAGCCCGCCAACCATCTTCGCTTTCTTGCCGCAGTAGGGGCATAACATGGCGCTCAACACGGACGCTCCGCCTTCGGCTCCGCGCCGGTTAGCTCTACGTTAGGTGCCTTGGGGTATGGCTCTGGCCGGTAGCGCAAACTTGCAAAAATCTCGGCCCTACGCCGCCCCTTGGCGTTGATAAAAACATACCTGTGTTTCCGTGGTCTGTCTTGCAAACTGAACCTGTCGCCAAACTCTGCGCGTATCTCGGCCGCCGTATATTTGTCGGCGAGCGTCTGGCAATGCTTGCTCATTCCGTCAATCGTCCAGTTCGTTCGCTTCGCGGAAAGCCCTGTGTAAATCCAGTTCGTCGCCTGATACACAATCCCGACATGCCCCTGCTGGATCTCGGCAAACGAAACCACTATTTCCTTACCGGCCTTGCCGACCGTGCGCCCAATCAAGAAGCTTTCACCGTTGCGCGGTACGCTGTCGCAAACCCATAGCCGCGTCAGTTCTGCCACGTTGCAGGCGTGTTCTGGCCCTGCTATTCCACTGCGTAGCGGTGCGCTGCTAGGCGTGCCGTAGCAAACAACGCCTTTCAGTTCGTCGCCGAGAAACAAACCGAACGCCACACTGCAAGGCGCTTTCCGGTGTAGGTAGTGCTCGCGCACAATAACCGCCATCGCTGTCGCGTAGTCAATCTGGCGTATCTGGTAATTCTCAAGTGCCATTTTCTCTTCCCAAAAGTCGGCGCTGACAGTACGGCACCTAACACGGCGGTCAACACGGACGCCTGCCGGCGATAAAGCCGCCGTCATGCGCCGGTTACCTCAGACGTTATCCATCACCAGTTAATAAACGTCCTGTTGTAGCAGGACTCCCATTCTGTCCGCTCAGCGCAAAGGCGGGCGATGTTGCCCTCACCCCATCCAACTCCGAGTTCTCGGGCGAAACGAATCTCCCATGATGTAGCCCAAAGCATGAAGGCGTAGAAGTGTCGGAGGATCATGGTTTCTCCTTCATGGCAAAGGCGTCATTGAGTTCTTGGTAGTCAGGAACTTTCACGCTAGCCCCGCCGAGTCCAAGGAGGCCGACCAGATCACAGCCAGAATGACGACTGTTGTGCGCTTCATTTTGCGGAGGCCTTCTTGATTGCATCCGCGGCGGCCCGCAAAATTTCTTTCTTCAGTGCTTCCCCACTCTCGGATTTTCCTTCTCGCTCCATGCTCAACGCCTCGAACATCGCCGACATAATTACGTCGGGGTCGTCGGGGACCATTCTCGCCTTCCGGGGGTCGTGTTTGAGGTCGATGAGCATGCTCGCCATGCTGAACAGCATGGCAATCAGATCTCTCGGACCTACCTCAACCATTATTACCTTCGCACCATCGCTCATTTGATTATCCCTTTCCTGTAGAGGTAGTCGAACGCTTCACAAAAGGCTTTGTTCTTCTTGGTGTCCCTGCAAGACAGGTCACAGATTATCTCCATGCTCCGAAGCAGGTTAGCCAACAGCAACTCGGACGTGTCGATTTCATTGTTGGCCCACATTTCGATGGGGCGCAGTTGATGGTACGCCATGTCACACCATGTTTCCCGCAAGGGCTTCCTCACGCTCTCGCGCATCCCGCAGCTTGCAGTAGCGTTGGTGCAGCCGAACAATATGGGTGGCCCGCTGCGAGGTGCAAACTTCATGGTTGAGAAAGCCAAGCAGTTCGGCTTCGGTCATGTCACCAAGGCGGGCATTGAGGTCTTTCCAGTTCATTGATCCGTTGTTTTCCATTTGTTCCTCACTTGTTAGCTAAGATTGGACTATAGCAGATAGTTTTACCTTGTTAAACTTTTTCTTTTGTTTTACGGTACTCTTTGATGGCAGAGCGGAGAGAGGTTTGTATCTCCGATTTGTCGCTCAACGCCATTAGTTGAGCCATGTCCAACGTGGTCGGACAAATAATTCTGTGACAGATCACGGGAGACCCCTGACCTTGGCGACGGATGCGGGCATTGAACTGGTCGGTCAGATCGAGTGACCAGTTCATGCCGTACCAAACGACGATGTGCCCTGCCTGTTGCAAGCCATCTAGCCCATGCCCCATGCTCGCAGGATGGCCGATCATCAGCTTACAGTCGCCCTGGACCCATCGGCGCATCGCCTCGTTCAATGACTGTTCGCTTTTGCACTTGGTCAGATTGATGGGCCGCAGGTGGGCGAAGTGGTGCATGATCCTCTCGGCATCGGCGACATAGGCGTAGGCGCACAATACCGGCTGTCCTCCTGCTTCCTCCAGAATGTCCTTAAGGGCTTCGAGCTTCAGACTGTGAATCGGCTCCCACAAGGGCATTCCCGAAACCGGATACATGAACCCGTTGCTGAACTGTAGGCACTTGTTGGTCAGCGACCCCTGGTTGAAAATCTCCACATCCGCCCCACTGTCGAGCTTGATAAAGAACTCTCTTTCCATCGCGTCGTAGCGTGACTGTACGTCCTCGGGAAGCTCAACCATCACGTCATTCACCCACAGGTCCGGCAGCGGGTTGTAGTCTGCTGCGCTCATTTCCAAGGTAATGTCGCCGATAAGGTGTTTGATGTTGTCGCCGGTGTCGGGATAGGGAACTTTTTTGTACGGGCCGGCTTGCTTGTACCATCGAGTCTCAAATGCATTTTTGGAAGTGCCAAGGCGCTTGCCATCGTCGAGCACCAAATACTGCCCATGCAGGTCTTTGTAGCCGTTACCGGCCGGCGTACCAGTCAGACCTGTGCGCCATTTGAAGAATGGCAACACTTTATTGAGCACCCTTACGCGCTTGGTCGAACTGTTTTTGCACTTGCTGATCTCGTCGAACACGATCCCGTTGAACGGTAGATCGGTGCCATAGGCGATGTAGTAGGTCTGGAGCGTCGTGGCAAGCCATTCAAGATTCTCGTAATTGATGAGGTAAATATCGGCGGGGGTCATCATCGCCCGAATGCGCTGGTCCCTGGTGCCGACCATCACGCTGAATTTCAACTGTTGAGTGTGGTTCCACTTCAATGCTTCCTGGCGCCACACCAGGCGGCATACGCGGATCGGCGCGACGACGAGTACCCCTTTCAGGAAACCTGTGTTGAGCAGGTGTGCGATGGTGGTCAGCGTGACGACTGTTTTTCCAAGCCCCATGTCCATCCACAGCGCGGAGGCCGGCTGTGATGCCTGAAAGTTGATCGCTTTCTGCTGATAGGGGAACAGTGATTCGGCGGTTTTCACAGTGACCCCTCCATGTCGATGACGAACAGTCCTTGCTGAACGCTATCGACGACATAAACAGCCACGTTCGATGAGCGCAGCCGCATGTGCTCTCTGGCCTGTGGTGGAGTGGGCACCTGTCCCTCCCGCTTGAACTCGACGAAGAACATGCGGCCGCTCGGCAGGATGAACAGTCGATCAGGCACAGCAGATCGCGCCGGACTGGTGAACTTGTAGGCGAGGATTCCCCGCTCGCGGGCGTACTCGCACACCTTTCTCTCGATCTCTTTTTCAAGCATCACAACACCCTCAAAGTAAGTTTGTCGATTTCGTTCGCGTACCACCCAAAATCAAACGGCGTCGTCGCCTCACACATGTCATTGCAGGGGCGCACAGTCACGTCTTTCTGCACACTGAGCCGCCGCCACTGACCTGGGTTTTTCGCCAATGGTGGCATGTACTTGAACAGGTAGCCCCCGCTATTGGAAACGTAATAGCGTTGCGTGTTCTCCAAAACCTGTTCGCCTGTCTCGGTCTGGAGCACCAAGACCGAACTGCGGGGCACCTTCACACGCAGCATGAAATCCATGTACTCGAACCAGTTTAACAATTCCGTCATGGCATCAGCGCCATCAATAAGCACCTTCTCCGCGATCTTCGGAACGACCAACATCGAAGCATTCTGATGCCACTCAACATCGTATTCATAGCGACCCTTGCGCTTCACTTTCCCGTCGACCTCCTTGGCGATGTAGGAGTTGACGTCGGCAACACACATCAATGAATATTCCACCTTCTCCAACAGCAAGCCCGTCAGCTCGGTCCAGTACCGGCAGATTTCATCGACGAGGAATTTGGCTGTGCGTGGCATATAGACTGTGATCCCGTCCGTGTTCGCCTGGATGATTCGCAGACCCGCGACACTCAACAGTTGCTCGGCGAGCATCGCCAACATGAGCTGGCCGCCAACTGTGATCTTCATGGTGAAAAGCGGATCGTAGAAGATGCTGAACTTGTCGCCCGACGCGCCATAGACCCCGTTGAGTGCCAACTTCAATGCAGAGTTTTCCACGCTGCCCTTGGGATAGCTGATGCGCTTCTCCCGTAGCTTCCGATAGACGTTCACGAACTCCGGTCCCAAGTGCTCGGGGTAGTAGTTGTTCTCGATGGCGATGCTCGGGTACATGGAGGTCACGTCCACGTCGAGAATCATCATGTCATCGGACGCATCGAACCGCTCGCCCTCTACGGAGGCGTGTAGCCCTCCGGTTCCAAACACGAACTCCACCCCCCCGACTGTTGCCGAAAGCCCGTCAAACGCCCCCTTGGTCTGTGTGATAACGCTTGTCAGGAAGTGGGACTGGATGCGTTGAAACTCGGGATGGTCAAAACGAACATAGTTTGGGACGCAATCGCCAAGCCGCATCGTCGGGCGCGGGGTCTGCTTCGGTGTGCGGCCCTGTGGTCCGAAGTTGTAGCAGACCACCCCGCTGTTTTCCAGATGGGACTGGAAAATCATCTTGCCGATTTTGACATCGTTGAAGTTGAGAATGTCACCCTCATAGGTCTGCCCCAACTGTTCCCTGAACTGGATCGCGGGCAGCGTTTCCTTGTAAAACTCCCTGGTTGCGAAAACATCGTTGGCGCAGTATTCCTTTAGAACAGTCACCTGTTCTTCGGTCAGGACTGTGCCAGGAGGGAACGGCAGATCGCGGATATTCGGCAGCCGCATGTTGAACTCAAGTGCCTTGAGTCCGGTCATCCGCGCCTTATTGTCGAAGTGATGGATTCGGTACAGGTCAATCTGTTGCACGACGCGGTCAGACGGATAGACCATGTGAGCGAACTTGTTTTCGGATTGAATGATTGCCGTTGCCGCAGCGTACAACTGTTGAGGGGTCGCCTTGCCCATCTTGTAAAGCATGTGCAGCAGCGGGTAGTCGAATCCTAGATTGTTGAACCCGACCATGCGGATGCTGTGCACCTTGCAGTAGTCGAGCATCTGCAACAGTTCCCTGGTGTCATCTTTCCAAGGGCTGATCTCGAACGACTGGCACAGCCCCTCACTGACTGTTTCCAGACAGAGCAGGAAGCAGTTGGGGTATGTTTCACAGTCGTAGATTATGTCCATGTCATTTCCTTTGAAAAACCTCCCCCGCAGGGGAGGGGCAGATCAAAGAAAATTACGGGTGGGGAGCGCCGAAGAAAGCAGGGAACGGAACCGGAGGCATCGGTACGCCGCTCCCAAGCGGGCCGGCAGCGGGAGCAGCACCCGCAACAGCACCGAACATGCCGCTCACATCGGGGTCGCCCTCGCCGAACGGTTCGCCTTCGCAGCAGAACTGGACAGCGACCAGTTCGCACCGGACGGCGCGGCCGTACTGGTTGTCCTGCGGCCACGGACGGACAGCCGCATTGACGTAACAGCCATCATAGAGCTTCCGCGCAACAGCCAGCCGCTCCATGGTGTTCGACGGATCGACCGCTGTGCCATCAAGCCGGATGATCTGCGGGGGGCGATCCTCGTTGGAGCTCGCCGACACATAGACCATTCCCTCATACCCCGAGTAGGGCTTGAAGGTCTTTTTGTTGATCTTTTCCTGACCGCTGCCGTAGCAGCGCAGCTTGCGGTCATTCTGGACCATGAGCAGAACAGCTTGCCCGTTGTCCTTCCACTTTTCCTGGGCCATCTTGCCGACTTCGCCCATGAAGGTGGCAAAGCCGGTATCGCTCGGCGCCATGATGAGATCGGCACCGAACTTCTTTGCGGCGCCTTCTTGCGATGCATGTGCCTCCAACAGTTTCGGGAAGGACAAACGGACTTTCGACAGATAGATAATTTCAGACATTTTGTTTCTCCAGTTGAAAAATTAAGACAGCCATGAAGGTAGAGCGTCAGCAGGAGAGAACATCGCTCCCACATCACCAAATTCCACAGCCGGACGCTCATCGGCAGCGGATACAACAGTCAGCTTTCCATCGGACTTGGTAACCAGGTCTTTCTGGACGACAGCGAGCTGCTTCGCGTTGAGCTGCTTCACAGTACCGTCGCGCTTGGCCCATTTTAGCTTCTCCACTTGAGCCACAGAAATGATTTTCGTCTGCCATGCTTCGCCCTTGGGAACACCCATCTTCGACAGCTTCGCAGCCACCGCTTCGTCGGGCAGCGCCCATGAGCGAGTACCCCTGCCACGAACGACCTTGAGTCCGGCGACAGGCTTTCCCGACTGTATCCGGTTCAGCGCGGCTTCCTCGATGGCGTCGAGCCATTGACGCAGCATCGGGAGGGCTTCGACGACCTCGCGCATCTGCTCGGGAGTCAGATCAGTGCTTGCCTCACAGGACTGTGTAATCACTGTCCGAACATCCTCGAACTTGATCCCTGCTTTGGCAAGCATCGCTGTCGCTTGCGGCCCACAGCTTCCCTTGTGGGCACAGTAACGGCACTGGACCTCGCCAGGGACCAACGGGGCATCGGGAGCATCCGTGGCAGCAGCCTCGTCCAATAACGCCTTGTAGCCCCCTAGAAACTCGTCTGTGGTCACTTCGTAGTAGCTGACCCCCACCTTGCCGAACGCCCGCAGCTTGGGTTGGATGATGGTCATGCGGATGCGCTTGAACGGGAATTTCCCATCGACCACATGCGCCGCCAGAACCCCGAAAACATACTGCTCCAACTGTGGGTTCTTGTGGGCGCTGACAACTCCAACCCCGTCCTTGTAGTCGATGACTTCAAGCACCTCGGTAGAGAGCAGTTGCACATCGACTGTTCCGGTCAGATCGCTGCGGCCCAACAGATATTTGGGATCGACTTCGCGCTCAGAGAGAACGGTGTGGGGTTGCAACTCGACTGTGCGCTGTAGGATGTAGTCGAGGGCGAAGCGCACTCGTTCCGCCCGCTCCGCATCGACAGCAAACGACCCTTCGTGATCGACAAGGGTTTCGCCCACATAGGTCTCGACTTGCCGGCTGTGACTGATCGCAGCTTCGAGCAGGGTGTGGGTATGTGTTCCATCCACAGCCGCCAGGTTTGATCCTGCCGACTGTGGATATTTCGCTTCCTCCCGAACGCTCCCAGGACACAGTTGCCACCTGTGCCGTGAGGAGGGGGAGAGTCGGGCGTGGCCGCTCATACGATTGCTTCGACCTTGGCGTAGAAGGCACTGTACTGCGCCGGCTGAACATCGTTGATGTTCTTGATGCCGAACTCGGACAGGACATTCTGGATCAGCGCCCCCTTGACCGGACCCAGTTCACGGTACTTGCTCATCACATACGTTGTCAGACCCTTGGCATCGGAGAACGGCGCGACGGGGCCAGCAGGTGTGGCAGCTTGGGGTTGCATGAACGCGGGGGGAAGTTGCATCGCCGGTGCCGGCGCAGCAGCGGGTGCAGCAGCGGGTGCAGCAGCGGGAACAGGTACAGCAGCCATCACTGGTGCCGCAGCCGGCGCGGTCATGTGAATGACGATGGTTTCGAGAGACTTGGCGATAGATGCAAGATTGGTTTCGATGCTCATGGTAAAACTCCTTGTTGGATGATGGAACAGGTCAGCAGCCCCGAGGACGTGGGGTGTTTTCGAGCAGAAGGTGGATCAGGTGAATGTACGCCCTGCCCCCGAGTCCAGGTAAGCGGCGCAGGTCAGCGCCGTTGTCCTTGCGGATCGACGCGATGATCTTGTCGCGGCGCAGTTCGCCCTGCTCATTGGTCAGCCCGTTGGTGTCGAACGCCGACCAAGCCCGTGCATGGTTGTCGGTTTCTTCAAACATCAAGGCACGGGTCAGGATCACAGTTTCTTCCATTGCTTTAAGCATTTTTGAAATTCTCCGTTAAAAGATAAACAGTTGTGTTGCGGGTGCTACAGGGTTTTAGCTTTGGGTTGCCCGACTACGAGTCTGTCATCCACATAGGCATGGATCATCATTCTCAAAATGTCTGACTGGCCCAAGTTTGCTTCCTTCTTTGCCTTGCGGATAAACGCCCTCCGCATCTCCTTGCTTACGCGGGTTCCGATGATTGCGGTCAGTCGTGTTTTCATTGGATATGTAACTCATTTGTTAAACGGTGCTTGCAATTTAGCGCAGCCAGTAATACTCTGTCAAGCACATTCTGCAAATTCATTCCACGGAGACTCCATGGCACTCCCCCAACAACAGGTTGTCGGGCTGTCTGCATCGCCCGATGCATACATCCGGCAAGGCTGGTCAGTCGTCGCAATTCCCCCAAATACAAAGGGGCCAACACACAAGGGTTGGAACAACAGGGAGGGCTGTCTCACGGTAGGAGCGCAGTTACCGATGGAATGGGGAACAGGTCTGTGCCATGCGTACTCGGGAACCTGTGCATTGGATATTGACGATTGGGAGCAGAGCAAGGCATACCTGATCGAACGCAACATCAACATCGAAAATCTGTTCAACGATCCCATGGCAGTTCAGATCGATTCCGGCAATCCAGGTCACGGCAAACTGTTGTTCGCTACGCCGCTCGGTCTGGCGCTCCCGTCGAAGCGGATCATGGTCGCCGGCAAGGTCATCATGGAGCTGCGCTGCGGCACAGCCAACGGACTGACTGTTCAGGATGTGCTCCCACCCTCGCGGCATCCAAGCGGGACCACCTACCGCTGGGCTGGAGGTGGCAACTGGCAACAGCTTCCACAGTTGCCCGACCAACTGTTCGATCTCTGGCAAAGTCTCATCGACGAGGACACCAGGCGGGTCATCCCGAACAGCAACATCACACCGGCGTCTTGGATAGAAATGCGGTCTGCCACCATGAGCCTCGACGCCGACTGTGATCGACAGACATGGATCGAGGTCGGCATGGCGCTACACAGCGCGGGTTCGAGCACCGATCATCTGGATGTGGCGTATGAACTATGGAACGAGTGGAGCCAACAGTCAGAAGCGAAGTACAAGCCTGCCGACATGCCCGTGCAATGGCGCAGCTTCAAGCCCGACCCCGCAGGAATCAAGGTCGGCACCCTGTTCCACCACGCCAAGCTCGCCGGATGGCGCCGGCCCGCGCCGGACGTATCCGAACTGTTCGGCAAGGTCAAACAACAGCCGGCTGAAATGTTGAAGAAGGTCAGTGCGTCCATCCCATCACCGGCCATCGACCTGTCACTCTGGCCGACTGTGCTCGCGGATCGCGCAAGGGAGGTGAGTCAGGAGGTCGGCTGTGATCCTGTCGTGCCGCTCATCGCGGGGCTGGCGGCGGTGTGCGCTGCCGTGGATAAACGGATTAGGCTTCGCCTGACCGAGACATGGACTGTTCCGCCCCTGCTGTGGATGATGACGATTGGCGCACCCGCCGACAAGAAAACCCCAGGAAGCAAACCCATGTTCGTGCCGCTGCGGAAAATAGAGATTGAGGACAGGCCACGCTACGAGGTCGAGAAGCATATCTGGCTCGGCAAGGAGGCGAGGTTCGCCAGTCAAATGAAATCCTATCGGGAGTTCAGCGGCAATGCGGATGGTGAGTTGCCGAACAGCATGCCCCCCGATGTGGAACAGTTGCCGCCCGAACCACAGGCGCTCCGACTGTTGGTCAATGACGCGACCAGTCAGAAGGTCGTGCACATGGCGGCGGGCAGACCACGTGGCTTCCTCCTACTGCTCGACGAAATGAATCACTGGTTGAACAAAATCAACGATCCACGCGGCGGTGAGGACCGTGGCTGTTGGATTCAGGGGTACGAGTCTGCCACCTACGTCATGGACCGTGTGTCAGCAGGAAGCATCTATGCCGAAAACCTGGCTGTGGCTGTGTATGGCAACTGTCAGCCGGCTGTGTTCAAGCATCACATGAGCGCGGCGAGCAATGATGGTCTGGTGCAGCGGTTCATCCCCGTGGCACTGAACGGAGACTTTACAACGATGTGGCAACAGTCGCTACCCGAGTTCTTGTCCAGCGCACCCGCCTACGAACAGATGATCCGGCAGGTCTATGCGCTGCGCGAGCAGACATTCGACTGTTCTCCCGAGGCGCTTATGGAGTTCCGAGGATTCAGCGAGTGGTATCTGCGTGGCCGAAAACTCGACACCCTGCTTCAAGCATCGGAAATCTACATGACGGCGGCCGGCAAGATGGAAGGTAGCTGTGCGCGACTGGCGGCCCTGTTGCATGTCATCGAGCACCCGCACAGTCAAACAGTCAGCGGAGCCACCATGCGACAGGCGGTGGCGATCATGCGACAGTTCATCGTACCCAGCCTGCGGTACTCGTTCATGGAAATCGCCGGCCTCAAGGATGAACTGGCGAAGTGGATTGCCGAGCACATCATCCAACTGTCGAGCGTGCGGCCCATTGTCAGCCTGTCTGATCTGCGGCGTGCGGCGCGGAGACAGGTGGGAGACCGACCTAGCTGGAAAGCCGATCAAGATATTCGGGTCATCATGGACGATCTCGCCGAAGCGGGCTACGTCCAACTGTTTGAGGACCACGGGAGAAGCACAGTCTGGACGATCAACGCGGGGCTGGCGACGATCTTCAAGGAGTATCGGGAGTCGATCATCGACGCCAAACAGTCTGTCATCAATCATTTCAAAGAGGGGTCTATCAAGAAGCTGGGCAGACTCCCAGTCAGGTTGGCCAACGCAATCGGATTCGA
>Ga0315275_10006354_pt1 | contig 11290 bp, 9 predicted proteins | sample YL17G03_0_MG_FD_205557 | JGI IMG/M metagenome (GOLD analysis project Ga0315275, IMG submission 205557) | Sediment microbial communities from Yellowstone Lake, YNP, Wyoming, USA - YL17G03_0 | ecosystem: Environmental > Aquatic > Freshwater > Lake > Sediment | place: USA: Wyoming | collected...
GCGGCGTGCGAAAGCGATCAGGATCGCCGACGAGGAGACCGCGATCATGCCGACGGCGAGCGCGAGGTAGGGCCGGATGCCTCCCCTCCCCGCCCCGGGGGCTCCCGCGGGGGCTCCCGCGGGGGCGCTCATCTCGATCGCCCGAGCAGCCGCAGCGGTCGCCGTCCCCCCGCGCAGAGGTATGCGCCGCAGGGGAGTCCCGCCATGCCCGCTCCGATCGTGATGCAGTCCGGGGTCATTCCTGATCCCCCGAGGAGGCGAGCCACTCCAGATTTGCAGCGATGGGGACGGGGCTGCCGGCGAAGCTGGTCCTGTAGCAGGCGCGCTCGCAGGGCCGGGAGGGACGCCCGCGGCACGGAAGCGGAGAGGGGAGAAGCCTGCGCGCTCCGAGGAAGTTGCCGACCTCCATCCTCCGCATGATTCCCCTGATGTCGATCGCGGCGGGGCAGGCGGTCCGGCAGAAATGCATCTCGCACCACTGGCACAGCGACGCCGTGTCCGGGGGCGTACGGGGCTCGGGCCTGCGGGCGACCGGGCCCTCGACGACCGTGACGAGGTTCTTCTGCCCGGGATAGTAGCGGTATTCCCGCGTGCCCCGTTCGCGCAGGACCATGTCCGCCGCGCTGACCCCCGAGACCGTGACCGCCGGCGTCCCCGTGCCCATGACGGTGGACTCGCCGGCGAGGTACAGGCCGGGCCAGCGCGTCCTCGCGTGCGGCCTCCTCATCAGCTCCTGTCCCATCGAGTTCTTCGGCCCGGCCACCGAGCCGCCGTTCTTGAGCAGATAGCGCTCGATCGTCGTGGGGCTTCCGATCTCGCAGTACTCGATGGCGCTCTGGAAACCGGGGAACCGCCGCTCGAGCAGCCCGAGAAGACGATTCGCCTCGGCCTGTTTCTTCTCGGCGTAGGGCCGGGCCGCGGTCCTCGGGAGCGCCCGGCGCCGGCCAGCGCTCGAAGGACGGCCCGATCATCGTGAAGACATGCTTCCCCTCGGGGCACAGCGACGGATCCTCCAGCGAGGAGATGTAGATCGTCACCTCGCTCTCGTCGAGGCTCTCCCTGTTGTCGACGAACATCTCGACGGGGAACGTGCCGGGGGGGATGGCGTCGGCCCTCACGGTCCCGTACAGCACGACGCTCGGCCAGGTCATGACGAGCGCCTCGACCTTCGCGCGCTCTGCGGCGGTGGTCCGTTCGCGCGGGAGGAGCTTCCCGTAGAGGTTCTTCACCGCGCCGGCGTAGATGACGTCGGCTGCACGGAACTCCTCGCCGGCTCTCGTGCGCACGCCCGATACACGCTCGCCGTCGAAGAGAATCCCGGTGACCTCGGTCTCGTAGAGGATGGTCCCTCCGTGTTTCTCGATCGCCTTCTCCAGCCGGCCCGAGAGCATCGCAGGCGACCCCACGGGGTAGTAGCTGCCGCCGGTGTGGTTGTCGACGAACATCGTGGAGGCGAGGATCGCCGGTGTCTCGTCCATGGTGGTGTAGCAGTACGTCGAGGTGAGCTTGTTGAAGAACTTCACCACCTCGGGGCTGCGTACGAACCTGCGGATGAGCCTGCCCGCGGAGGTGAACAGGAGCGCGACAGTGCGGGCCCGCTTGATGGGGTGACGGCGGAACTGCGCGGCGAGATCGCTCTTCCTCATCTCCGAGGGGGCAATGAACACGGGATCGGCGGCGATCACGTTCTCGTACAGATCGACGATGAAGGAGTAGAATGCGCGGATCTCCTTCGTCTGGCCGGGGAACACGCGGTCGAGCTCGCCGTAGAACCGCTCTCGGTCGGGCCAGAACACGATGGGCTCCTCGCCGTAGTTCAGGCGGTACAGGGCCTTGTGCCGGATGACCTCGATCGGCTCCTCGAGCTCATTCATAACGAAACGGTGCGGGTTGAACCCGCGCTCCCCGAAGCCGAAGAGCATCGCCGCTCCCAGGTCGAATGTGACGCCCTTGCGGCGGAAGGCGCCGCAGGCGCCCCCCGGCATGTAGTTGCGCTCGAGCACGAGCACGGAGAGCCCGCTCCTGGCCAGCAGGGCCGCCGCCGTGAGCCCGCTCAGGCCCGCGCCGACGACCGCTACATCGTATGATCGCGCACCCATGCTCGGGATTCTACGGCGAGGCGTCCGGGAAGTCAAATGAAATCTCCCCCCCAGCGTTGAACTCCGAGGCCGATGGGGATACACTGGCTGCACGGACTTTCCCTCTCCATGAAAATCGTGATGACGACGGATGCATACTGGCCGCGGATCAACGGCGTCACCGTGGCCGTCGACGCCTTCCGGCGCAGCCTGGTCGAGCGGGGGCACACGGTCTACGTCATCGCCCCGCAGTATCCGCCCTCCGAGCGGGATGCGCTGTGGCCCGACGACGGCCATGTGTTCCGGTTCCGCGGATTCTCGATCCCCTGGTCCCCCGAAGACCGGTTCGGCTGGCCGTGCGAGCGCTTCCGAATCACGCGCCTGCTGGAGGAGCTGAAGCCGGACATCGTGCACGCCCACACCGAGGTCACCCTCGGGTTCTCGGGGAAGACATACTGCAGGCGCAACAACGTGGCGCACGTGATGACCCGCCACACCTATTGGGAGGAGTACCTCCCGACCTACTCGTTTCTCATCACGCACGGTATCGCTCACCTCATCGTGAGCACCTGGTCGCGCATGGACTATGGGCTCGTTGACAGCGTGATCGTTCCCACTGAGCACCTCGGCAGGCTAATCAGATCGTACGGCGTCACCACGCCGATCGAGATCATCCCGACCGGCGTGGACCCCCGCGAGTTCGACCTGCGCTCCGAGGAACAGCGCGCGCAGGAAGCCCATTTCGATCGCGCCTTCCCGATCATGAGGGGGAGACAGGTCCTGATCTACGCGGGCAGGATCGTGCACGAGAAGAACATCGATTTCCTCCTCGAGGCGCTGGTGAAGGTGATCCCCGCTGTTCCCGAGGTCCTGCTCCTGCTGGCCGGCGGCGGCCCCTACCGCGCGGACCTCGAGCGCCGCACAAGGGAACGCGGGCTCGACCGGCACGTGCTCTTCACCGGCTACCTCGACAGGAAGCAGCTCGCGTGGGCCTACAGAGGCGCCGAGGCGTTCGTTTTTTCCTCGAAGACGGAGACCCAGGGGCTGGCCCTGGTCGAGGCGATGATGTGCGGGACACCGGCGGTCGTGGTGGAGGCGATGGGGACTGAGGACATCCTGGCCGGGGACAGGGGGGGCTTCCTCGTCGCGGAAAACTCCGCCGCGTTCGCCGCCAAGGTGGTGCTCCTGCTTCGCGACGAGGGACTGAGGCGAGCGAAGGGCGCCGAGGCCCGCGAGCGCGCTGAACAATGGACGATCGGGAGGACCACCGACAGGCTGCTGGGCGTCTACGAGAGGGCGATCAGCCGCAGAAGTCGATCGCCGTCAGGACCATGATCCTGATCAGCGAGAGCACGCTCTCCACCTCCACGCACTCGTCGATGCCGTGCGGATTTTTCCCAACGGGGCCGATCACCGCCACGTCGGTCTTCGAAGTCTTGCGGAACGCGAATGCATCCGTGGCGAAGGGGATCCCCCTCTCCGCGTGAGACAGCCCCAGACGGGCGTACGCCTTCGCGATCGACGCGAGGGCGGGATGCCGCCTGTCGGTCCGATGCCCCTCCAGGAAGCGGATCACCGTCTCGATCTTCGGCGCTGCCCCCGCGGGCCCCCCTGCGGCGGCAAGCTCCCGCTCGATGAACTCCAGAAGCTCCCGCCTCGCCTCAGCCTCGCCTTTGTCCGCATAGGTTTCCTGCCAGAAGAACAGGTGCCCGCCGGTCGGAACGGCGCCGGCCTCACTATAGGTGAGACCCCCGCTCGCGAGCTGGTAGGTGAGCAGCCTGATGCGCATGCTGCGGTCATACGCCGGCGGCGGGGACTGAGCGTCGAGGGACCTGTCGTACTTCTCCAGCGCGAGGGCGATCCGCGACAGGGTGTAAATCGGATTCGCGAGGGTCGCCCCTGTCCCGATGCCGCCCGGGCCCGATTCCGTCACCGTGGCTTTCCAGTCGCTGCCGCCGATGGACTCCACGCCCACGGCGAGATCGCTTGGCTCCGCGAGGATGGCGAAATCGATGTCGGGGTTGCGCAGGCGCGCGGCGATCGTGCCATTCACTCCGCCGTTCTCCTCGTCCACCACGCTCTCCGCGTACACATCGCCCCGCAGCTCGATTCCCAGATCGTGCAGACACTCAAGCGCGAGGAAGCCGGCCGCCGTGCCGGCCTTCATGTCGATGGCGCCCCTGCCGTACAGCTTCCCATCGCGCACGGCCCCGCTGAAAGGGTCGGAAAAGACGGTCCACTGCTTGCCGTAGGCAGGCATCGTGTCCATGTGCCCCGAGAACACGAGCGACCGCCCCCCTCCCCTTCCCCGGCGCCGGGCAACGAGAATCGGCCTGTCCCTGTAGATCCTCTCCCCGCCATCGATGGTCGGGAAGAACAGGGGGTGCGCGCGGATGCCCGGCACGTCGTCCAGCTCGAACATGTCGAGGTCGGCCGCGGGCACGAACCGGGAGGCCCACTCGCGCAGGTACTCCTGCCCGGGCTTCTCTTTGCCGCCGGGAGGCAGGTTCTCGGTGCGGATGCGGATGAGGGAGGAGATGGTCTGGAGGATCTCCTCCCTGCTGCGGTCGATCCAGCCGTCGAGCCCTTCGCGGTGGTCCATGGACGCTACGCGGTGAGCTCGATCTTCAGGTCGTCGGCCACGGGGTCGATCACGATGTAGTCTCCAGGGCCCGTGCGCAGGAGCGAGCAGGGGATCTCGGGCACGATGGGGCCGTGCAGGACCAGCCGGGTGATGAACTTCTGCCAGACGATGCCGCCGGCGTAGGAACCGTCGGCCGTGAGCCCGCAGCCGTCGTTCCACCAGGATCGGAAGTCCGCGTTCATCATGGTGGTCGAGGCGGTGGTGTAGGCCTTCGGCGGCACGAATGCCCAGGCCCCGCTCATGTCGGTGACCGCCATCTGGACGGTCGAGATGGGGTGGAAGGAGATCAACCTCGGGGTGGCCTTCTTCCATTCCTCGATGCTCATCCCCGCCTCCTTCGCCAGGTGCGGGTCCCAGAAGGAGTAATGGCCCGACAGGCCCGTGCCGCCGTACACGACGTCCGCCCCCCTGGCCGAGGGGTCCCTGCGGGCCTCGACGATCATGTCGTCGTAGTCGTTGATGTTCTTCTTCGAGGGGTAGTGGATCTGCGACTCGGGGATCCGCAGCTTCGGGTCCAGCCGGGAGATGAAGTGCTTCTCGATCGTGTAGTGGAAGGAGCCGGGCCAGCGGGGGTCGATGTCATTGCCGTTCTCGTCGGCGTACTCGTCCATCGAGAAGTAGTGCACGTGGTGCAGCGGGATGCGCAGGGCGTTCACCATGTCGGCCAGCATCTGGTACTGGAAGATCGGTCCGGTCGGGAACACCCCGACGAACTGCTTTCCCTCCTCCAGCGCCTTCCTGATGCGCACGAGCATGTCGAGGGCCATCTGGAAGTGGAAATCCTTGACCGGGGCGATGAGGGCCTTGAAACCCGGGTGCGTGCCCTTCGGCAGGGCGCACAGGTCCTCCTTGCTCACCTTCGCGACGCGCTTGCAGACCTCCATGTCCCGGAAAGCCAGGAACGCCGCAGGTTGGAAGCCGATCAGGTCGATATCGGGGTTGAACTGCGCGATCATCTCTCGAGTCCTCCGTACTGGCATCATAGCACCCGGCGGCGCCCGCGGCTCTTCAGTTTCCCAAGAAAGTTCTGGAAAATTCTCTTGACAACGGCCGCGCCGCTGCGCAGAATCCGACCTCGGCGGAAGCGCATGGACGAACCGTACCTCGAGATGCTGAAGGCGAGCAAGGTGCTGAATCAGCTCTGCGAGATCTACTACCAGAACACGGGCATGGTGATCTCCTTTCATTGCCCCGGCGAGGGCAGGCAGCTGGACTTCTACCCCCAGGAGGAGCGCAGCGACTACTGCAAGCTGATCCAGTCCACTCCCGAGGGCCTCCGCCGCTGCCTCGCGTGCGACCGCGAGGGCCTCGCGAGCGCCCGGCGGAAGGGCAGCTTCCACATCTACCACTGCCACGCGGGCCTGGTCGACATGGCGATCCCCATCGACTACCGGGGCGAGGAGATCGGATCGATCTACACGGGGCAGATCATCCTCGAGGAACCGGGCGTGAAGCAGCTGCGCGCCCTGTACGGCAGGCTCGACCTGCCCCGGGTGAGCTTCGAGCGCTTCGTCGAGGCTTTCTCGACGGTGAAGGTGGTGGACCAGAACCGGCTGCTGTTCTATGCGCGCCTTCTCGACCTCATGGCGAACTACATCATCAAGGCGGAGAACGAGATCCGCCTGCAGAAGCAGGTCGTGCTGAAGGACCGCGAGCTGCACCGACGGGAGATGGAGAAGGCCCAGCTCGAAAAGACCCTGAAGGACCTCAGCATTTCTGTGCTCGGGGGCGGGAGGAAGAGCCGTGCGCCGGCGGACGGGGCGCCGTCGAACGGGGCGCCGTCGAACGGAGCGCCGGGGCGCGAGGTCGTCGAGAAGGCCCGCGCGTTCATCGAGACGCACTACGGGCAGGACATCACGCTGGGGGATGTCGCGCGGGCGGTGTTCCTCTCGCCAAACTACTTCAGCTCCTTGTTCAAAAAGGTCGCCGGCTCCAGCTTCAAGAGCTCCCTGGTGGACAGGAGGATGCAGGCGGCGCGGGAGCTGCTCGCCGGCACCGTCCTGCCGATCAAGGAGGTGGTCGCCCGCTCGGGGTTCAAGGACTACAACTACTTCAACAGGACTTTCCGCGCCCTCGAAGGAGAGCCGCCCGCGGCCTACCGCGCCCGCTCGCTGCCGGTAGTCGGCGGCCGCCGCGCGAAGTAGGATCAGCCCCTCGGAGGAGGATGCGCGATGAAGAGGTACATTGACCTGAGCGGTCTAGTGGAGAACGGACTGTGGAGCTACAGGGAGCTGCCAGGCCTGCAGGCCATCATTCCGCTCGCCTCGATCGATACCATCGCCACCGTGAAGGAGAACTCCTTTTTCTCGTCGAAGATCAGTCTCTCGACGATCACCGGCACGTACATGGAGTCGGGAGCGCATATCATCGAAGGAGCGAAGACCCTCGATGAGTATCCCGTCGCGGACTTTATTCGGCCCGCGAAAATCATCCGACTCCCCCGGCAGAAAGAGAAAGCCTTCATCGACGACACGACGCTCGCCGCGGGCGCCCCGAACATCGACTGGGGAGACGCGGTCATCGTGGATTCGGGATGGGGTTCTCGATGGAACCGACCGGGGTACGTGCGACAGTGCCCCACCTTCTCCAGGAAAGCTGTCGAGTGGCTGCTTGCGCGCGGCATCGCCATTTTGGGCACCGATGTGCCGTGCATCGAAAGCTCGTGGTCCGAGGATGCCGTCGGCGAGAAGGGAGGCCTCCTGGGCATGATGTTCAGGAAGGACGTCCTGCTCGCCGCGCCTCTCGTCAACCTCGACGAGGTGAAGGGTCAAAGCGGCATGCTGTACTGTCTGCCGATGCGCGTGAAGGGCACCTCGGGAGCGCCCGCCAGGATCGTCTTCGAGGAGGATGCCTGACCCACAGCTGGCTCGGTGATCGCGATCGACGGCGGCTATACCCTCTGGTAGGGCAGGCCGCGGCCTTCATGCCCCCACCTGTCGTTTCCAGGGCGGCGTTTCCGGCAGGAGCTCCTCGAACTCGGCGATGAGCTCCTTCTCGTAGCTCCCTGCGAAGCTGCCCTGCAGGAACCGCTTCATGCCCTCGGCAAGGAACCTCTCCCAGGACCGCTCCTCGGAGCCGGGATTGATGGGGAAAAAAAGCGCGCCGTTCGCCCGGGCAGCGGACATGTCGCCCGGCGCGTCACCTATCATGAGCAGCCGGCCCGGCGCGTACTTGCCCCCGGCTGCGAGGGCGAGGTGCTCGGTCTTGGAGCCCATCTCCTGCCCGGCGATCACCCGCACGTGCCCGTCGATCCCGTGCTCCCTCCATTCCCTCTCCAGCGCCTCCCCGGGGGTCGCCGACACCACCATGAGGTCGGCTCTGCCGGCGAGTGACTCGAGGCTTTCGCGCACGCCGGGAAATGGCGGCACTCCGACCACCATGTCCTCCACGGCCTCGTTCACCGCCTCGGACCACTGGAGAGTCCTGAGAAGGATCGGGTCGGGGTTGCTCTCCACCTCCCGCTTCAGGGAGGGATTGCCGAGGGCCTTCTCGCGTTGTATCCATTCCCGCAGGGGCCCGACGTCGGGCAGCTTCAGCGCCCTGGTCACCTCGGGCCTCTCGGCGAGCAGGTCGAAGACCTTCACGAGCGCGGGGAACCTGTTGATCCCGCGCCATTTCGAGTACAGGTTCACGAACTCCGCCGCCTCGCGGGCAAACCTCGACACGGGCTGGAGCTTCCAGTATCTCACCGTGCTGGGGATGAAGCATTCCTTCTGCTTCAGCTCCGTCGTGGGAAACGCGCAGCCGTCGGAATCGATGCCGACGAAAAACTCCCGCTCGGGCGCAAGCCCCTTCAAAGCCTCTGCCGTCCGCATGCCCCCTCCTCGATGCAATCCACAAGGAACCCGCCGTGTTGACGAAGATGTCCAGCCCGCCGCAGGCGGCAACCGTCGCGCTCACCGCCCGGCCGACCGACTCCTCGACGGCCTTCGCATCGATGTCCCAGAGAGCGACGCTGGCTCCCGCGCGGAGGAATATCGAGGAGGGTACCCACGGACGGATCATGTCTGCATCAGCAGCCACACGTGGACACGCTGCGCTTCCTCGCTGCCGACGAGGGCGAGTGCGTGTACTCCGTGTCGCGTGCGGAGGTGCTGCGCGATCGCGGCATCGACGTTTCCGCGGTAAACGACGTCAAGGTGAATATCCTCGGAAGCAAGGACATGTCGGCTTCGCCGACGAGGCGATCCGCGACCTCGTCGAGTGCCTCGTCCTGGGCAGGCCGGTGCAGGCGGGGTTCCATTCGCCGCAGGCCCCGTCAACGCTTCACGCGGGCGTTGCCCTGCCAGATGCTCCAGACCTGGTCCTCGTCGGCCGGCTGCGCGTAGTCGGTCTCCGTGGTGACAGCCAGGGCGCCGCACGCCCAGCCGAAGCGCACCCATTTGACGGGCTCCCACCCCTTCAGGACCCCGTAGAGCAAGCCGCCCACGAAGGCATCGCCGCCGCCGATCCTGTCAAGCACATCGATCTGGCGAGGCTCGACCACGTGCCAATTGCCGCTCTCCGAGAGGATGGCGCCCCACAAATGGCAGTTGGCGCTCACCACCTCGCGCAAGGTGGTGGCGAAAACCGTCGTGCCTGCGTACTCTACCCTGACACGGTCGATCATCTCCTTGAAGCTGCCCATCTTGGCGGCCAGTCCCTGGCCGCCGGCATCTGGCCCCCGGATGCCGAGGCAGAGCTGGAAGTCCTCTTCGTTGCCGACCAGGATGTCGGACATGCTCGCGATCTCCTTGAATATCCCGCGCAGTTCTTCCTCCCGCTTCTTCCAGAAGGAGGCGCGATAATTCAGGTCGAAGCAGACACGCGTCCCGGTGCGCCGTGCGACCCTGGCGAGCTGCGTGCAGAAGGCTCCCGTCTCGGGGGACAGAGCGGCGATCAGGCCCGACATGTGGACCACCTGCACCCCCTCCTCGGCGAAGATCCGCTCGAGGTCGAAGTCCTTTGCGCTGAGCGTGCGGCCGACTTCTCCCGCACGATCGTTGTGCACGCGAGGTCCACGGGCACCGAAACCAGCGTCGGCGAGATTGAACTGGTGGCGATAGCCCCACGGCCCATCCTGGTCGAGGTCCTTGCCCTCGCAGTCCATGTGCCGGCCGGCCAGGTTGTCCTTGATGAGCCTCGAGACGGGGCTTCCTTTGACAAACGCCGTGAGAATCTTGACCCGCAGTCCGAGGTACGATGCGATGCTGGCCACGTTGGACTCCGCGCTCGTGACCTGGAGCCTCATCAATTCGCTGCAGTGGAAGGGCTGCCTGCCGAAAGGAGTGAGCCGCACCCCCATGCTTGTGGGGACCAGGAGGGAATAGGCGCAACCCTTGCGAAGCTCGATACTCATACGACCTCCTTCATGAGGCGCAAATCCCGCTCAGATGCAGTCCACGAGGAACCCGCCGTCGACGGGGATGCACACGCCGGTCACGAACCCCGAGGCCTCGTTGCAGGCCAGGAAGATCGCCGCCCCGCAGAGCTCCTTCGCCTCGCCGAACCTGCCGAAGGGAGTGCGCCCGATCACCTGCTTCCCCCGGGCGGTGAGCTCTCCGGTCGTCTCGTCGATCAGCAGAGCCTTGTTCTGCTTGCCCACGAAGAACCCGGGAGCGATCGCGTTGACCCGTATCCCGTGGGGAGCGAACTCCTTTGCGGCAGCCATGGTCAGGTTCAGCACGCCAGCCTTTGCCGCATCGTACGCCCACACTCCCGACAGGGGGACGTAGGACCCCATGGAGGCCATGTTGATGATCGCGCCCTTCACTCCCGCGGCGATCCAATGCCGGCAGACCGCCTTGCTGGGAACCATGAGCCCGGCCACCAGGTTGAGCCTCAGCACCTCCTCGAATTGGCCGATGTCCGTTTCGAGGAAGGGGCTCTTCCCGCGGTTGCCGCCCGCGGCGTTGACCAGGACATCCAGCCCCCCGCAGGAGCTCACCGTCGCGCGCACCGCCTCACCGACCGACTCTTCGGAAAGCGCGTCCACGACGAGTCCCGCAACGACGGCTCCCGCCTCCGCGTCCCCTCGGGCCGCTAGGGCTGCCGCCGCTCTATCCCGCGCCTGCTCAACCGCCTTCGAGTCGATGTCCCAAAGTGACACGCTGGCTCCCGCGCGGAGGAACCCCTCGGCGAGCGCCCCCGCGATCACCCCTCCGCCGCCCGTCAGGGCGACGGTCTTCCCCGAGAGATCGAACATGGGCTGCACCCCTTTCATATCTTCGTCCATTCCGTGTGGAAGCTGCCCGGCCTGTCGACCCGTTCGTACGTGTGCGCCCCGAAGTAGTCGCGCTGGGCCTGGATCATGTTGGCGGGAAGCCGGGCAGAGCGATAGGAGTCGAACCATGAGAGCGCGGAAGAGAAAGCGGGGATCGGCACGCCCAGCTCCGTCGCCGTTGCCACGACCCGGCGCCATTTCGGCTGCGCGGCGGTCGCTGCGCCGCGGAAGTAGGGGTCGAGGATGAGATTCGCGAGACCGGGGTCGCGGTCGTAGGCCTCCTTGATCCTGCCGAGGAAGCGCGCGCGGATGATGCATCCCCCCCGCCAGATCGAGGCGATCTCACCGTAGCGCAGGTCCCATTTG
>Ga0315275_10006355_pt1 | contig 11290 bp, 11 predicted proteins | sample YL17G03_0_MG_FD_205557 | JGI IMG/M metagenome (GOLD analysis project Ga0315275, IMG submission 205557) | Sediment microbial communities from Yellowstone Lake, YNP, Wyoming, USA - YL17G03_0 | ecosystem: Environmental > Aquatic > Freshwater > Lake > Sediment | place: USA: Wyoming | collected...
TTTGTTCAAAGATGTAATGATCACACACCATATTCCGGTCTTGCCTTATATGGTGGTGCTGCGCAGCGAGATTGAAAAGGGTATCCAGGAAGTCATCGCCCGCCTGGAGCAGTTGGCCCCTTATCCATTGTTTGTCAAGCCAGCCAACTTAGGCTCATCGGTGGGGATCAGCAAGTGTATGCACCGCTCCGACTTGTTGGAAGGATTGTTGGAAGCCTGCCGGTTCGACCGGCGCGTGCTGGTGGAGCAGGGCGTGAACCCGCGTGAGATCGAGGTCAGCGTGTTGGGAAATGAATCCCCCATAGCTTCGGTACCCGGTGAGGTCAAGCCCAGCCGTGATTTTTATTCTTATGAGGCGAAGTATATCGATGGTAATTCTGAATTGATCATCCCGGCGCCTCTTTCACCCGAAATGACTGAGAGAGTGTGTGACCTGGCTGTGCGCGCCTACCGGGCAATTGATTGTGCGGGAATGGCACGCGTAGACTTTTTACTGGATCGGGACTCGGGAGAGCTGTATCTGGGCGAGATCAATACCATTCCAGGTTTTACCAAGATAAGTATGTATCCAAAGCTTTGGGAGGCCTGTGGGCTGGCTTATCCAGCCCTGGTGGACCGGTTGATAGAACTGGCCCTGGAGAGAAAAACTGACAATGACCGGACTGTACGAAGATATCGGAGCGATGGCCGTTGAGTACAACGGAGTCCATCGGTAGGGATTAGAAAAATATGGCAGGTATCACACGTCCACGGCGCACGACGACAGCTCATCGTACTGACGAGATGGGTACATCACTAACCCCGCCTGAGCGGCGGTCCAGGCGTACACCCGCTTCGGTGCTGCACAAATCAGCCGGAACTGGCAATCTGACCCGCCGGACCAAGGCAAGGGCGATGGGTACATCGGCGATGGGTACATCGGCGATGGGTAAATCAGGCGATGGTCGTCGGGTACAACGGGGTACATCGGGTCCATCGCGGCGCTCCTATACCCTGCCTCCGGTGATGGCGCGCGGTACTTTGCAGGATATGGCTGTACCGTCTCGGAAGCGCTCGCAGCCGCGCCATCGTTATGACTTTGCTCTTAGCATTCCTGGTGCAGAAGTACGCCTGCCCTCGATGCCTGCGGTGCGGATAGGTTGGCGGGGGGCCTCGGGCATTCTGGTAATCCTGATGTCGTTGAGTTTGTATATCTTATTGTATACCCCCGCTTTCCAGGTGGATGTGCTGGAAGTGGAAGGGCTGCAGCGCCTGACCCTGGAGGATATCAATTCTGAATTGAGCATCTCCGGCGAATCGATTGTCAAAGTTGATCCAGAGAACCTGTATGCCGAACTGCAAGCGGCTTTTCCAGAGCTGTCTTCGATCCAGGTGAAAGTGTATCTGCCAGCCAAGGTCAAGCTGGAAGTGGTCGAGCGTGTTCCGGTGATCGACTGGGTGCAGGGCAGCGGCGATGGCGATGGGTACAACGGGTCCACCGAGGAAAAATGGATTGACCTGGAAGGTTATGCCTTTCCGCCGCGCGGCGAAGCCGGCAGCCTGATCCGGGTAGAAGCCGATGGCGATGGGTACATCGGGGCCGATGGCCTGCTCCAATCGGCAGCTCTCGGGGCGGCGGGCAAGGTAGAGGAGGGACAATCCATGCCGGTGCATACCCCCATGCTCCCGCCTGAGATGGTCTCTACCCTGCAGGCCATGGGCGCCTATGTGCCGGCGGGCACACCGATTCTGTACAGCACCGAGCATGGGTTTGGCTGGCAGGATCCAAACGGTTGGCGGGTGTATTTCGGGAAAAGCCTGGTGGATGCTGATGGGTACAGCATCAGCCAAAAGCTCCTGGTTTACCAGCATCTGCAGGAGAACCTGGCAAATCAGGGTATCCAGCCGAGTTTAATCAGCGTGGAATTCTTGCACGCACCTTTTTATCGGACGGAGCGGTGAGCGCCGCTGAGTACAACGGAGTACATCGACTATGGATGCACCAGTTATTGTTGGAATAGATATCGGCACGACGAAAGTTTGTACCCTGGTTGCCCGGGAAGAAACACCCGACCAGATCCGCGTTCTTGGCGTAGGGATCGAGCCATCCCTGGGTATCCGCAAAGGAACTGTGGTGGATATGGCCGCGGCTTCTCAGTCAATTGCTCGTTCAGTGGAGAAGGCCGAGCGCACCTCAGGGCTGGAGATCAACTCGGCGTTGGTAAGCCTGGCAGGAAGCCATGTGTCTTCGGTTAACAGCAAAGGTGTGGTGGCGATCACTGGCAGGACCATTGATGTTGACGATGTGGCGAGAGCGGTTGAGTCTGCCCGGGCGATCGCTGTTCCACATAACCGTGAAGTGGTTCATGTGATCCAGCGCGGTTTTACGATCGATGGACAGGATGGGATTCGCTCACCCATGGGCATGCACGGCTACCGCCTGGAAGTGGAAACCCATATTATTACTGCCGCGGCGGCGACCATGGAGAACCTGCGCCAGTGTGTGGCAGCCTCTGGAGTGGAGATCTCGCAGTTTGTGCTCAACCCCCTGGCGTCTGGGGAAGTGGTATTGAATGAGACCGAGCGTCAGATGGGAGCCGTGGTATGTGATATGGGCGGCGGCACAACGGACATAGCCATCTATATCGATGGGGATGTATGGCACACCAGTGTGCTGACGGTGGGCGGCAACCATATCACTGCAGATATCGCCCATGGTTTGCGGCTGCCGGTCTCGCAGGCTGAGGAGATCAAGCTGGAGCACGGTCATGCCCTGCGGTCAGAGGTCGGCCCCGAGGAGTATTTCACCATCCGGCCATTTGGCGAGGAAAAGCCAGCTCAGATCAACCGCCAGGAGCTTACGCTGATCATTGAGGCGCGGGTGGAAGAAATCTTCAGCCTGGTGCTTCAGGAGATCAAGCGCTCGGGTTACGATGGCCTGCTTCCGGCGGGGATGGTTCTGACAGGAGGGTCGAGCGCCTTGCCGGGTATCCGCACCCTGGCCAGCCGGGTGTTGGGCGTGCCGGTGCGCATCGCTCAGCCGGAAAACCTGATCGGCATGACCGACAAGCTGGTTTCACCGGCCTATTCGACCTCCGTGGGCTTGCTGCGCTGGGCTGTGATGATGAACGATATTACTTCTCCCAGGCCAACGCGCAAACGAGCAGCAAGAGGCGATCGCGTTGGGTACAACGACGTTGGGTACAACGGCGTACATCGCAGTACATCGCACCGAGAAGATGGGAATACAGCAGGGCAGAATTGGGAAGCGTTCAAGAACTTTTTGAAGCGACTGCTTCCCTGATGGATTAGATGTTGGATAATGGGTGACGTTGAGTACAACGGAACGGAAGCTCATTATCTTCATTGGAAAAACAAAAACGTTATCAAAAACAGACATTTATTTTCAAGAGGAGGAACCAAAATGCCTAGCAGTAACAATGTCCCCAACCAGTTAGAATCCTTCGCCCGCATCAAAGTTGTGGGTGTAGGCGGCGGTGGCTGCAATGCCATTGACCGGATGATCAAAGAAGGCCTGACGGGCGTCGATTTCATTGCAGTCAACACGGATGCCCAGGCGCTGCAGCTTTCTAGCGCCCCCATCCGGGTGCGGATCGGCGAAAAGCTGACCCGCGGCCTGGGATCGGGCGGCAACCCTGAGCAGGGTCGCAAGGCAGCCGAGGAGTCTGCCGAAGAATTGTACGAAGTGCTCAAGGGCGCCGATATGGTCTTTATCACCGCCGGTATGGGCGGTGGGACGGGCACCGGAGCCTGCCCGATCGTGTCTCAGGTTGCCAAAGAGAGCGGCGCGCTGACGATCGGCGTGGTCACCCGCCCCTTCACCTTTGAAGGTTCGCGCCGCATCCAGTCGGCTGAAGCGGGTATCTCTAAGCTCAAAGAGCAGGCCGATACCCTGATCGTGATCCCCAATGACCGCTTATTACAGATTGTTGACAAGCGCGCCAACCTGCAGGAGGCTTTCCGGATAGCAGATGATGTTCTGCGCCAGGGTGTGCAGGGTATCTCGGAGCTGATCACGGTGCCTGGTTTGATCAACCTGGACTTTGCCGATGTGCGCACGATCATGTCAGAAGGCGGAGCAGCGTTGATGGCGGTGGGCAGCGCAGAGGGTGAAGACCGCGCCCGCATGGCAGCCGAGCAGGCTATCTCCAGCCAGCTCCTGGACATCACGATCGATGGCGCCCGCGGGATCCTGTTCAATGTCACCGGCGGCCCTGATATGACGCTGTTCGAGGTCAACCAGGCTGCTGCGATCATCAAGGAAACCGCCCATCCCGATGTGAACCTGATCTTCGGTGCGGTGATCGACCCGAATATGGGTGATGCGATCCGCATTACAGTGATTGCCACTGGCTTCGAACGAGCAGGCGCGCCTCGCCGGATTGAGACGATGGCGATAGGCGATGTCGTTGGGTACAACGGAGTACATCGCAGTACATCGGCCCCGCGCACAGAAGTCAAGGCCCCCCGCCAAAACGAAGTCCGGGAGACCCGCGACAATCGTGAATACGTTTCGGTCTCCCAGGCAAAACCGACCTTTGAACCGCGCACGGTGAATACAGAAGACCTGGATGTTCCAACCTTCCTGCGCAACCGCATGAAGTAAAGGATCGAACCGGTCAACCGGCCGCTTTTTTATATGAAACCCCCTGGACTGCCGAACTCCTCCTCACGGTAGTCCAGGGTCGCCTGCCTTTCCCCATATCTGCCTTCGTGTGGGGAGAGGCTGGTTTAAGGGGGGAGTGGGATCTGTCTTAAATTATTCAAGATTCTGAAAATTTTAAGATTTTTCACTCATAAAACTCTTGACGTTTGTTCTATTTATATGCTAAAATCCTGGCTACGATATGCCACCTGTGGGGGAGAAGGGAAGTTAACCCCCCATATATAGGGGGTATACATTCTTTCGGAACCAGGGAGTAGAAATGCGCTGTCCTTACTGCAAAAATGATAATTCTCGAGTCATTGACACGGCTCACGATGCGCGCGGCGGCGTGCGTCGGCGGCGAGAATGCGAAGGCTGCGGGCAGCGTTTCAGCACATACGAACGACCGATCCTGGCGACTCCCTTGATCATCAAACAAGATGGAACACGCGAGGAATTTGACCGTGAAAAGTTGATCCGCGGCATTCGCATTTCCTGCGCCAAACGCCCGGTTTCTGCCGCGGATATCGAGCGGCAGGTGGGAGAGATCGAGTCGGCCCTGCAGGCGATGGGGCGCGCCGAGGTTTCTTCGCGTGTGGTGGGAGATATGGTGATTGCAGGTCTCAAAGGAATGGACCAGATTGCTTATATCCGCTATGCCATTGTCTACCTGGGTCTGGACGATTTACGGTCGATCCGGCACGAGATTGACCGGTTATTAGAAGGATAATTCTGCTGCGCCGCAAGCTGTTGCAAAGGCTTGGAGCGCTTTTATTTAACGGCTCATCATATCAAGGAGGAAATCTTAATGTTACCAGAGACCAGAGTTGAGACAGATAAACGCGGTTTACTCCCAACCCCTCCTATCCCGGAGGATGTTCCGGAAGTCAATCTGACAGAGAATGCCCGCCAGGTATTGGTGCGCCGTTACGTGCGTCGCGGGCAGGACGGTAGACCGGCTGAAAGTGTTGAGGAGATGTTCTGGCGGGTAGCCTACCATATCGCAGCCGTCGAAGAGAAGTGGGATGAAGATGTCTTGGGCAGGGCCAGCGATTATTACGATCTTTTGACGAGCAAAAAGTTTTTCCCCAATTCACCCACCTTTACCGGGACGGGTACACCCCTGGGCCAGTTGGCAGCCTGCTTTGTCCTGCCCATCTCCGACGATATGGGTCGCGATTCGGCGGGCATCTTCCAGACCCTGCGCGATGCGGCCCTGATCCAGCAGACAGGCGGCGGGAACGGGTTCTCATTCTCGCGCCTGCGCCCGAAGAACACCCTGGTGCATTCCTCTGCCGGGCAGGCCACCGGTCCAGTAGGATTCTTGAGGGTGTATGACAAGGCTTTTGGGGAGATTGCGCAGGGAGGTACAAGGCGTGGCGCCAATATGGCTGTGCTGAGGGTGGATCACCCAGACATTGAGGATTTCATCACCTGCAAGACGAACGAGAATGCTATTACCAATTTCAACATCTCGGTGGGCATCACTGATGCGTTTATGGAAGCCGTGGAGGGCGATGAGTGGTGGGAGCTGCGCTTCCCCGATGTAAAGTCTCCGGGCTACCGGAAGTTCAACGGCACCTTAGAGCAGGCCGAGGCGGCTGGTCTGCCCATTCTCACCCACATGCGGGTGCGCGCCAGAGAGCTGTTCGAGAAGATCGTCACCCAGGCGCACCACAACGGCGAGCCGGGCCTGCTCTTTTTGGACGCAGCCAACCGGTCTAACCCGGTGCCGCATTTATACAGCTTAGAGGCTACTAACCCTTGTGGAGAACAGTGGCTCGGACCCTACGAGAACTGCTGCCTGGGTTCGGTGAACCTCGCCCAGCACTTTGGCTCTGACCATACCGTGGATTGGGAAAAGCTGCGCCAAAGCGTGGTGCTTTCAACTTTATTCCTGGATGACGTGGTGGAAGCCAACGCCTATGTGCCCGCAGTGACACAGCTCAAGGAAAGCGCTCACCGCGCCCGCCGGATTGGGCTGGGCATCATGGGCTTGAGTGACCTGATGTACCACGTCGGCATCCGCTATGGGTCGCCCGAGGGGCAGGAATTTGCCTCGCAGGTGATGGAATTTGTGCGCTATCACGCCATGCAGACCAGCATCGAGCTGGCTGAGAAGCGCGGGGCCTTCCCGGCCATCAAGGGCAGCATCTATGACCCTGAAAATATCCAGTGGGCGCCTCCGGAACCTCTTCTGCCCTACGCACACGATTGGGGCAGGCCGGCTGTCGATTGGGAGGGGGTGGTACAGAGCATCCGCCAGCATGGCATCCGCAACGCCGCCCAAACCACCGTAGCCCCTACTGGGACGATTGCTACCGTGGCGGGCTGCGAAGGCTACGGCTGCGAGCCGGTGTTTGCCCTGGCGTATATCCGGCATGTCAACGATAACGGTAAAGATCTGCAGCTCACTTATACCAGCCCACTCTTTGAGAAAGCCTTGATCCAGGCCGGGATTAAGGAAGAAGACCGCGCCGCCATTGTCGAGCAGACGATGGACATTGGCTCCTGCCAGGAGATTGAAGAAGTTCCGGAGTCCGTCCGGAATGTATTTGTGGTCTCACAGGATATCACGGCTGAGGAACACGTGCACATGCAGGCTGCCATGCAGGCTTTCGTCGATAACAGCCTGAGCAAGACCGTGAACTTCCCCGCCGGCGCCTCGGTGGACGATGTGGCGATGGCTTACAAGCTGGCCTGGAAGCTGGGCTGCAAAGGCATCACCGTATACGTGACCGGCTCTCGCCAGGTGGTCGTCCTGGAAACCAAGGAGACCATCAAGAAGAAAGTTGAGGCGGGTGCAGAGACCCTGGAGGCGGTAGAAACGGAAATCGAACTGAAAGCGGAACCCAAAGCTGAGCAGTTGACTATGCTGGCCGAAGGCAAGAAGCCGCGCCCCAAGCGCTTGCCGGGCTACACCTACAGTATTGGCACGCCCCTGGGTAAGGCTTTTATCACCATCAATGAGAACGGCGGACGCCAACCGTTTGAAGTCTTCATCAACACGGCCAAGGCAGGCTCGGAGACTGCGGCGGTTTCCGAGGCGATCGGTCGGCTGATCTCCTTTGTCCTGCGCCTGGCTTCACCCGTGGTGGCGCGCGAGCGGCTGCGTGAAGTCATCTTGCAACTGGCGGGCATTGGCGGCGGGCATTCCATGGGCTTCGGATCGAACCGGGTGCGCTCGCTGCCCGATGGGGTCGCCCAGGCGCTGACGGAATATTTGGAGGAGACAAACCCTGCCACGCACGCAGCCTCCTCTACCCATAACGGCAACGGGTATCGAGAGCTGCAAGAAACGCTTTCGATCTTCCCGGATGTTCCCGACCTGCTGGAGCCGCAGCCCCAAACCCGCATCGGCGATTTGTGCCCCGAATGCGGCGAGGCGGCCGTGGTGAACGAGGAAGGCTGCCGCAAGTGTTACGCCTGCGGGTTTAGCGAGTGTTAGGGAAGCGATAAGAAAACCACCGAGGTTGGGGGAGACTCTCCAACCCGGTGATTTTTCATTCTTCTATTCCGCGAAACCCTGCTCCCAATCTATCTTCCCTTTCGCAAGCGCTTCCTGCAAAGTATCCGAAAATCCCCGGCGCTTGAAGTATAGGGCAGCGTAATTGCGCTGGGACCGGAGGCCATTGAATAGATAGTGCCGGAGCCTTTCCACACCTTCTGGGGTGTTCACGTGGCTCAGGGCATAATCGACCAGCTTGAAAGTCGCCAGGTCATCTCTGGAAACCAGGGCGTGCATGAGCAGGTCGACATCCTCCGTTTTACCGGATGTCCCCATTGCGATGAAGTGGTTCAAGCGGCCAAGGTTCATTCTTTTTTCCTTCCTTTAAGAGGCGTTTTTCAACGCCTTCCGCAGCTTTCTCACCCAACTCAGCTCATTTTCATAAAAACCGTTCCTGTTTTCCAGGATCATGCCCCACAAAACAGCCTCGCGCCGCGTCCTGGCTTGAGCCGGATCGATATACTCTTCCCGCCGTTTCCGCCTCAGCGAAGGGCTGTTCTGCGGATGGGCGGACTGCAGCAGGAACAGTTGCATCTGCACTTCTTCTTCGTATTGCTCCAACAGGGCGTCCAGTTCAGCCGGTTCGAGCAGGTCAGCCCAGGCCAGTTGGATGAGGAAGGCTTGCTTGAGCTGGGGCAGCTCTGGCACCGCTTGCACCCATTGCTTCAGCTCGTCCAGCCCTTTCTCGGTGATGGTGTAGATCTTGCGGGAGGGGTGATCCTCTTGAAGCTGGACTTCTCGGGTGACCAGGCCTTTTTGGTGCAGGTCAACCAGGGTGTGGTAGATCTGGTTGTTGCTTCCCGACCAGTACAGCGTGGGGGAGTCTTCAAAGATCTTTTTGATGTCGTAGCCGGTCTGCGGGCGCAGGCTGAGCAAACCGAGGATGGCAAGTTCGAGGGTCATAAGGCTTCCGGAATCCTTTTTTCTGTAGAATATTGTACAATAAACTTATGTTATTAATAACATAGTTTGGTATGTATGTCAAGTGCCGGATGATCTGCCTCAAGGAGCCAACTTACGGTGTCGTCCTGAGGCGGCCGGGTTTGCCGACGAAGGCTCCCTGCTGCGCGGGCGTGTTGGTGTTCAGGCTGGAAGGAGTGGAGGTGAGCCATCCTGCATAGAAGCATTAAGGAGTTTGTCCTCAGGGGTCTTTCCCCTTCGCTTTACTCAGGGCTTCGGCTTCTGCGCTCAAGACGACCAAAGCTGCAAATGAATTGCAGCCTGATAAGTCAAACATGCTGAAAGCATGTTTGGATTTACTGAAACTTTCCTTTGTGCTAAGATAAGGGCAATGCTCCGTTTTCTGCTAACAGGGGAGGTAAGCCATGCCTCCGATTTTTGGCAAGCATTTTGACTGGCATAATTCGCCAGCCCATCTGGCGTTCCTGGCCACCTTTCTCAAACCGCGTTCTCTCGATAACCATCCAATAGATAATCCCTGGGCTGAGGTGCTGGGTGAGCAGCCCGAAGAAGCCGTCGAGAGGTTTCGAAAGTCTTCTAAAGACCATTCCGCATCGCGGAGAATTTTCCGTAAAAAGCCGCGTCCCAATTCCTTCCCCTTGCTTGTCCCTCAAGTACTGGCAATTTTGGCATATGCAGCTCTAAACGGTAACCTTTTGGATACCGATAAACTCACCCAAAGGCTCTACCTGCGTCTCTTCCAGGCATAACTCGATCACTTCCCGAAAATTGGTCATTAATTCGTCGAGTGTTTTGCCCTGGGAATAGCAAGCCTTTAATTGAGGGACTTCGCCGACAAAGTAACCATCTTCGTCTCGTTCAATAACCACATAGAACTCTTTTTTCATAAATGGTCTCCTCTTCCGAATTATAGCAAGATTTTCATCTGCCTGTACGCCCCCGCCGCATTAAGATAGAATTCTTCAACCTGTGGAACTTAACCCTCTCCCTCCCATTCCCCGCAGCCACCTGCAGACTCTCGCCCGCCAATCCACGAACCGCCCAACAATCGAAGTCGGTGAATATTCCCTCGAAACGCTGGCAGGCGGCACTGGCGAAGGCTCGCAAGGGATTTACCGCCTGTGCGGTACAGGTTTCGACCAGGGCCAGCCTGTCGCCTGGTCGTTGATCCTGAAAATTTTGATCCCCCCTACAGATCTCTCCTCGGACGCTGTCCATTCCCCTTCTGGTTTCGCCTATTGGAAGCGTGAAGCCGAAGCCCTGGCTTCCGGCTTGCTAGACGACCTGCCGTCGGGCTTGAGCGCCCCGCTCTGCTACGAAGTCTCAGCCCAGCCGGATGGCTCGGTCTGGCTGTGGATGGAAGAGTTGCAAAAAGACCAGGCCTCCTGGACCTTGGAACGCTATGGGCAGGCGGCGCGCCGGCTGGGGCAGTGGCAGGGAGCTTACCTGGCGGGCAAGTCTCTGCCAGAAGCTGCCTGGCTGACTCCCCGAACCTGGAACCGGGATTTTGTGGAAGAAAACCGCCAGACAGTCGACCTGCTGCGGCGCTCGCTCGACAAGCCCTGGGTGCGCTACGCCTACCCGCCAGATGTGCTGGAAGAGTTCTTATGGGCCTGGAAGGAACGAAAAGTCTTTTACCGCATCCTGGAGGGCTTACCTCAGGTCTTCTGCCACCGGGATGTCTTCGGGCGCAATTTGATGGACAGGCCAGGACCTGACAGGTTTCGTAAAGAAAACGTTCCGACCAGGAGCCTGCCGGTACAAGGAACTTCATCCGGTGATGAGCCTGGGAAAAACCTGTCAGGTCTTCAGGAGACAGTTCTAATCGACTGGTCTTACGCTGGGATCGGGGCGGTGGGCGAGGAGCTTGTGCCGCTGGTGCAGGCTACTTACCTGTGGCGGGAAGTTGGGCGGGAGACTTACCGGGAGCTGGAAGAGTGCGTCTTATCCGGTTACCTGGAGGGGCTGAGAGCGGCAGGTTGGGTGGGAGACTCAAAGCTGGTGCGCCTGGGCTATTCGGCTGCCACAGCGCTGCGCTACACCATTGGGACGATCCGCTTTGGCTTCGCTGGTCTGCTGGATGAAAGCACCACCCCCGCCTCCACCGATGCGTTGAGCCTGGAGCGGCGCGAATATATCGACTTCTGGACAGAGACCTTCCGGCGCTTTATATTTCCGCTGGCGCGGGAGGCGCACGAAGCTTGACCGGGGTTAAA
>Ga0315275_10006358_pt1 | contig 11288 bp, 9 predicted proteins | sample YL17G03_0_MG_FD_205557 | JGI IMG/M metagenome (GOLD analysis project Ga0315275, IMG submission 205557) | Sediment microbial communities from Yellowstone Lake, YNP, Wyoming, USA - YL17G03_0 | ecosystem: Environmental > Aquatic > Freshwater > Lake > Sediment | place: USA: Wyoming | collected...
TACGGCAACTGACGGTTTTTTCGGAGCTCCCGACCGGCTCATTTCACGAGGCAATCCGGCAGTTCAAACGGGAATTGATTCTGGCAGCCTTGCGAGTCCATTCCGGGAACCGGCTCAAGGCGGCGCAGGAGTTACACATTAGCCGTTCCTACTTGCATCGACTCTTGAAACAACTCAACATTCCGGCGCAGGAGTCGGCGGGGGAGCAGGCTTTCACCTCCGCGAAGATCTGACCGCCGGGAGAGCACGCCACGAACCCAAGGAATGCAGATTTGGCATCTTCAATCGCTTTCAATGGAGCGGATCGAAGCCGGCCCAAGGAGGTCAGGACCGGTGCTGCGTAATCTGTTTCGCCGGGTGTTCTCGTTCCCCATCATGCTGGGTTCGATTGTCGTGTTCTGGGTTTTGGTGTGTGCCAGGTCGGCCGACTTTGACCCCGACCTTTGGTGGCACTTACGCAATGTCGAGTATCTCTTCACAAACCTGAGTTTTCTGCAAGTCGATCTCTACTCCTACACCGCGTACGGTCACGCGTGGTTGAATCACCAATGGCTGGCGGAGATACCCTATTACCTGGCTTGGCGTGCGGGTGGCCTGTTGGGAGTCTATGTGCTGTTTGCTTTGCTTCTGGTGGTGATTCATTTAGGGATTTACTACTGGGCTTACAGCCAGAGCCACAATCTGAAGGCCTCGTTCCTGGTGACCTGCCTGTCAATCTTTTTGACCGTGGTCTCCTTCGGTCCCCGGACGCTGCTCTTCAGCTACCTCTGTCTGCTGGCTTTGCTTTTGGTTCTCGCGCGCTACCGCGCAACAGCCCAGGCTCCGCTCTGGGTTATTCCTCCGTTGTTTTGTCTCTGGATCAACTTTCACGGGTCGTGGGTGCTGGGGATGGCCGTGATCGGGGTGTATGTGGTCTCGGGCCTTGTGGAAGGCAGTTGGGGGCGAGTCCAGGCGGTTCGATGGACCCCGCAGCAATTGCGGCGGCTCTTGATCACCTTAGGCGCCTCCGCGGCAGCGCTTTTCGTGAATCCCTTCGGCCATCGACTGGTGTTTTATCCCTTCGACATGGCATTCCGGCAGAGGCTCGTCGTCGCTGTCACGGACGAATGGGCTTCGGTGGATTTCCATGATGCTCGCGGGAAAGTCGTGTTGGTCATGCTGGCGGCGGTTCTTCTGGGCCTCCTGCTCAGCCGGCACAAGTGGAAGGTCGAAGAGGTCCTCCTGGCGGGCCTGTCGCTCTATGCCGGTCTGACGCACATTCGCTTTCTGTTTCTCACGGCCATCATTCTGGCTCCGATTTTTTCCAAGATGCTCGACAGGATTCCTCCTTACCGGCCGGAGATTGACAAAGCGTTGCTCAATGCCTCTGTCATGGGGGTCGTTTTGCTGATTGCTGCCTATTGTTTGCCGTCCCGCGATGACCTCAGCAAAGCAGTGGCCGAGTTGTATCCCACCCAGGCGGTCACTTTCATCAAAACGCGCGGGCTGGCGGGCAACGTCTTTAACCATTACATGTGGGGCGGCTACTTAATTTACCATTGCCGCGAGGTCAAGCCTTTCATAGACAGCCGGGGTGACATCTTCGAGTACACCGGTGTTTTGAAAGATTATATGCGTACGGTATACCTCGATGGATCTCTCCAGACTCTGGAGAAGTACCACATTGAGTACGTTCTGGTGCCGCCCGATACCGCGCTGGCTTATTTGCTCAAAAACCAAACGGGCTGGAAGGTGGTTTATAGCGATAAGGTCGCGGCGGTCTTCGAACGCCTGTCGAACGAGCCAGGTCCTGTAACGGGGGTTCCAGATAACGAACGACGGCGAGATCTTCCGAAGAATCTATCTCCATCAACGGAGTGTAGTCCGGGGAAAGTTCGCGTCTGCTGGCCCGATTGGCGGGGTCTGGGGTCTCTCGGGGCGCGGAAAGTATGGTGCTGTTGAGTCGCGCTCCCAGACGCGAGAGCACTTTTCGTCGGAGGTCGGACGTGATGTTGCGCGAAAAGATTCGCACGGTTTTCTCGTTCCATTTGGCGCTTGTATCGATCCTTGTGCTCTGGGTTTACGTCGGGTCAGAGGACGCGATCTGGGACGCGGACATCTGGTGGCACATGCGCAACGCCCAATACCTGCTGGCCCATCTGAAGTTTCCACAGGTTGACACCTATTCGTTCACGGTGGCGGGCTCCCCCTGGATGAACCACGAGTGGCTGGCGGAAATCCCTTACCTCCTGGCGTGGCGCGCGGGAGGGCTGGTGGGGATTTTTGTTCTTTTCCTCGGCCTGCTGGAAGTCAATCTTCTCGGCATCTTCTACTTGGCGTGCAAAGGCAGCGGCAACCTGAAGGGGTCGTTTCTAGTGACATGTTTCGCGATGTATCTGACCGTAGTTTCCTTTGGCCCGCGTACGATCCTTTTTGGATATATCTATCTCATATTCTTAATCCTGCTGTTAAGGCGTTACCGCGCCAAGGGGCAGGCGCCGTTGTGGCTTATTCCGCCTTTGTTTTGTCTGTGGATCAACACGCATGGCTCATGGCTGTTAGGCATGATCATCTTCGGCATCATGATCGCCGCGGGGCTGGTAGAGGGGCAGTGGGGGCGGGTGGAGGCGGAGCGGTGGTCGCCCGCGCAATTGCGGCGCCTGCTGATCACCCTGGGCGCCTCTCTGGTCGCCCTTTTTGTGAATCCCTTCGGCTATCGTCTGGTCATGTATCCCTTTGATCTGGTCTTTCGGCAGAAGCTCAACATCGCCGTGATTGACGAATGGGCTTCCGTGGATTTTCATGACAGCCGTGGGAAGGTAGTGTTGATCCTACTGGCGGCCGTACTGCTGGGCGCGCTGTTCAGTCGGATCCGCTGGAAACTGGAGGAACTGGCGTTGGCCGCGTTCGCCCTGTATGCGGGCCTGATGCACATCCGATTTCTTTTTCTCGCGGCAATTCTCCTGGTCCCCTTGCTGGCCCGGATGCTGGATTTTCTGCCTCCTTACGAGCCGGAGATCGACAAGCCGCTACTCAACGCCATGATTTTTGGCGGCGTGCTGATGATCATGATTGCTCGGTTTCCCTCTGGTGCGACTTTGGACCAGGTTGTGGCCAACAGGTTTCCCGCGAACGCCCTTACTTTTGTGAAGTCGCACGGACTGCCGGGCCGGGTCTTCAACCGCTACATGTGGGGAGGTTACTTGATCTGGTATTGCCCGGAAGTAAAAACCTTTATTGACAGCCGCACGGACATCTTTGAATATGCCGGCGTCCTGAAGGACTACATGGATGTGGAAACCTTGAAGAACCCACTGGGGGTACTGGACAAATACCAGATCCGTTATGTCCTGCTGCCTGCTGATTCCCCCGTAGCTTATCTGCTCAAGAACCATGTGAACTGGAGCGTTATTTTCAGCGACCATGTCAGCATGATTTTTGAACGGGTCTCTCCTTCGCCGGCCGGGGCGTCAACCCAGCTCGAGGAGCCTCGGAAGAACCCCTGATGAACATGCCTCCGGAGCTTCTTACGATCTCTCGGGCTCGGATGAAGCGGCTGCTCGGTTTCTCGGCCTTGCTCTTGGCGTCGGCCTTCGCGGCGTGGAACCTCAGCACGTGGCCGACCAAACTGCGTTATCCCGGCGAACTCAACTTCATTGAAGGGATGCCTCTGGCGGAGATGCTGCACCTGCGCCAGGGAATCCCGATTTATGCTCCGGCCTCCGCACGGTGGTACGACGCGGCAAACTTCGGGCCTCTGTATTATCTCCTGGGCGCGCGCCTGATTGATCCCGGCAAGCCGGCGTATTTTCCTCTTCGACTGCTCTCCATTATCGGCACGCTGGGCTGTGCGGCGGCCTGCGGCCTGCTGGCATTCTGGCTCGCACGAAGTTCTCTTGCGGCGGTCCTCGCACCTCTCCTGTTTCTCAGCTTCGCCTTTGTTATACGGCACGGAGCATCCGCGCGCAGCGACATGGTTGCGCTATTCCTGGCTTTTGCCGGCTTCCTGGTCGCCTTCAAGCTCCGCACGAGAAGGGCGGTACTGCTGGCTGTGCCGCTCATGCTGCTAGGGTTTTACTACAAGCAGCAGTTCGTCGCCGGCCCTGTAGCCGTTTCCGCTTTTCTCCTACTCGAGAAGCGATTTGGGCTGGTGGCAGCATTCACTGGATTCTTGGCATTAGGAGGCTTGGGCTTGCTGGCGATTTTCCAATTTCTCGTCTTCCCAGGCCAAGCCTTTTTGCATCATCTCGTTCTTTACAACATGTTGCCCTTCCTTAAGGCGTCTCTGTTCTCGGGCGTGGCGTTTTTTGCGATTATCCTGCTGGTGCCCTCCTTGGTCGGGTTTGAGTTTCTCCGCGTGTATCCTGACAAACTCCTGACCTGCTATCTCGTGTGTACAGTCCTCCAGAGCGTGCTGACGGTCGGAAGGGCAGGCAGTGACACCTATTACTTCCTCGAGGCTGTCGTGATTCTGAGCGCTCTTTTTGCGGCGCTGATTGCCAGGAGGGTCTCTGAACCGGCGCGCGCCGCCGAGTTACTGGTGCTGATGGTCGTGACCCTCTTTGCGGGCCAGGGCCGGTGGACCGGAACGCCCGTCCCCAGTCCAAGGGAGTTCGCCCAGGATCGTGCGGTACAGGAATTCTTCCACCAGCACTTTTCGCCGGGCACACGCGTGTTGAGCTATTACACCGGAGACATGGTACGGGCCGGCCTCGAGACGCCCATCACGAACCTCTACCATTACAATCAGCTTGTCCGGAAAGGCAGGCTCGATGATGGGGACCTGGTTGCTCAGCTTGAGAACCACTACTTTGGTCTAGTCGTCGTGGATTTCGACTTGCAGACTGAGAAGGATACCTACTTTCTCGATTTCTGCCTGACGGAAAAGATCCGGCGTGCCATCGAGGCCAGTTACCAGTTGACGGCGACCATGGAGATGCCTGGACCTGAAAAACTCCGTGAGGAGGCCCGGTTCTACGTTTGGGTGCCGCAGTCGAGTCTTCGGTAGACGAGCCAAGATGCCTGGCCTGATGTCCACGGGTGGGGAAGTGTGCACTCGCCCGATGAGGAGCCGTTGAGGCATGTTCGTATTTCTTGAGTTTGGCGTCGTCGCAGCCTTGGTGTTCATTGCCCTGGGCTTGCCGAAACTGGGTTCGAGCCGGTTTCGCAAGTTGGAGGGCGCCTTTGCGCCGATCATCCGGAGGCGCTGGTTGGCCGTGGTTGTGGTGACGGTTCTCCCGGTCGTGGTACGCCTGGCTCTCCTGCCCTTCTTGCCGGTTCCCGTCCCTGGTGGTCATGACGAATTCAGTTACCTGCTGGCCGCCGATACCTTTGCCCACGGCCGGCTCGCGAACCCTACGCATCCGATGTGGATTCATTTCGAGAGCCCTCACATCCTCCAGCAACCCACTTATGCTTCCATGTACTTTCCCGCGCAGGGTCTGATTCTGGCAGCGGGGCAGGTTATTTTTGGAAGTCCCTGGGCGGGCGTGCTGATCAGTGTCGGAGTCATGTGCGGGGCAATCTGCTGGATGCTGCAGGGCTGGCTGCCGGCACGATGGGCACTACTCGGCGGTTTGATCGCCGTGATGCGGTTAGGCATTTTCAGTTACTGGGCCAATAGCTATTGGGGAGGAGCGGTCGCCGCCACCGGTGGCGCATTGGTCCTGGGCGCTCTGCCAAGAATTAAGCGTCGTCAGCATGTGCGGGATGCCCTGCTGATGGCGATAGGCCTCGTGATCCTTGCCAACAGCCGCCCGTACGAGGGGCTGATCTTCAGCCTTCCGGCGGGTGTTGTGCTGCTGGCTTGGATGCTGGGAAAGAAAGGCCCTTCGCTCAAGGTATCAGTGCGGCGGGTAGTCCTACCTGTGGTTTTGGTGCTGGTGCCGGCCGCTGCGGCGATGGGGTATTACTACTGGCGAGTTACCGGAAATCCCTTCCTCATGCCCGAGCAGTCGAACGTGGACACCTACCACATGGATCGCCTTTTTTTTGGGCAAATGCCTAGGCCGGAGCCGGAATATCACCACAAGGCCCTACGCGACTATTTTTTCACTGAATTAGCAACATTCGGGCGTGCTCAGTCCGCAAGCGGGGTGATAACCTTGACTTGGGCAAAGCTAGTATGGATATGGTTCTTTTTCTTGGGTCCGGCGCTCACACTTCCCGTCCTCGCGATGATGGCCCTTGTCCCCTACGGGTACTCGTGGTCGCAAATAAGTTCGAGGTTTCGTTTCTTGCTGTGCGCTTTTGGCGTCATGATGGCGGGGCTGGCACCCGAAGTATACTTTTCTGATCATTACGCCGCCCCCATGACGGGCTTGATGATTGCGCTGGTGATGCAATCGATGCGGTACATCCGCCTCTGGAAGTGGGACGGGAAACGCAATGGCTTATTTCTGATGCGTGCCGTGCCGATGACTTGTATCGCCATGTTGCTGTTCCGTGTCGTGGCGCAGCCGTTCCACCTACCCGTTACTCCTATGTATCCGCAAACTTGGTGCTGTGCCGACCCGGGCAACCTGGCGCGCGCTCGCTCCTTGCAGCAACTCACGCGACTGAAGGGGCGCCAGCTGGTCATTGTGCGCTACAAGCCCAATCACGATGTCCACGACGAGTGGGTGTATAACGAGGCTGATATTGACAGCGCGAAAGTCAGTTGGGCCCGGGAAATGGATGAAGCCCACAACCGCGAGTTGATCCGGTATTTCAAGGACCGTTGTGTGTGGCTGTTGGAGGCAGACGAGAGACCCCCGAAACTCTCAGCCTATCCCTTTCCTACCAGCCCATGAGTCTGCATCTCGGCCTTCATGGACCTCAGCAAGTCCAAGCAAGCGCGACTGGGGGCGGGCCGTTTACGGGACACAGCGTGGGAGCGGCCGGATTGACTCTGCCTGAGACAAATCATTAAGGTGCGTCCGGCTGCGAAGTTGGCCGTCTTACTGCTCCACAGGAGTTCAGCGGTTGTTTTGGTTAATTGAGATTCTCCTCACGCTCGCCGCAGTCGCGATTGCCTTTCATCGTCCCAACCTCGGCTCGCGATGGTTTGAGGCGGTGGAGAGAGCACTGGGCGAGTTGGCTCGGCGGCGCGGGCTGGCGGTCCTGGTGGTCGGCTTGCTGGCGCTGGCCGTGCGCGTGGCAACTCTGCCGATTCTCCCCATTCCGCAACCCGATTTTCACGATGAATTCAGCTACCTCTTGGCGGCCGACACGTTCGCTCATGGGCGACTCTGCAATCCCCCCCACCCGATGTGGATTCACTTCGAAAGCTTCCATATCATCGTCCATCCCATCTACATGTCGATGTACCCCCCTACGCAGGGTCTCATCCTGGCGGCCGGCCAGTTAGTGTTCGGGATCCCCTGGGTTGGGGTACTCGTCAGTATTGCCGTGATGTGCGCGACAGTTTGCTGGATGTTGCAAGGCTGGCTCCCGCCGCGTTGGGCGCTGCTGGGCGGGCTGCTGGCCGTTGCGCGTTTTGGTTTCTTTGGTTACTGGATCAACGGTTATTGGGGAGGCGCGGTCGCGGCCACGGGCGGCGCGCTGGTCCTCGGAGCATTACCGCGACTCAAGCGCCGGCCGCGCGTCGGGCTTGCCCTGTTGATGGCGCTCGGCCTCGCCATCCTCGCCAACAGCCGCCCTTACGAGGGCCTGGTGTTCAGCCTTCCTGTGGCGGGTGTGCTCTTCGCGTGGATATTTGGGAAAAAACGGCCGTCCCTCACACTGTCCCTGTCCCGCGTCGTTCTCCCCATCGTATTGCTGCTTGCGCTTGTCGGCGGCGCGATGTGCTACTACTTCTGGCGTATCACGGGAAATCCCCTCAAGATGCCCTACCAGGTCGATCGCGAGACTTACGCGATGGCGCCCGTTTTCCTCTGGCAATCGGCTAGGCCGGAGCCGATTTACCACCACAAAGTGATGCGGGATTTTTATACCAATTTCGAACTAGCTTGGTACCAGGACACACGCGAGGTTCAGGGCCTGATGGTTATCAAATTCGTGGCCGCCATCCTGTTCTGGGGCTTCTATTTCGGGCCGACCCTGACAATTCCGTTCGTCATGTTGCCGCGAGTCCTCAAGGACCGGCGTGTGCGCTGGCTGGTGCTGGTTGGAGGTGTGACCATTGCCGGCCTGGCGTTGGAAGTATTTTTTAATCCCCATTACGCGGCTCCGCTCGTAGCGGTCAACTTCGCTCTGCTTTTGCAGGCGATGCGTCACCTGCGGCGATGGAAGTGGTTTGGCATGCCCACAGGACTTTTCCTGGTGCGTGCGGTACCCCTACTCTGTTTTGTGTTGCTGATGATCCGCCTACTGGCCATTGGCATGGGCTTGTCGGTGGCGCAGGCGGGCCCGTGGTGGGCACGGATGCCGGCCAGCCCGCGCGGACTGGAACGCGCGCGGGTGCTGACGCAGCTCCAAGCGCAGGAAGGGAAGCAACTCGTGCTTGTTCGTTACATGCCCTATGCGCACTTCATTGCCAACGACGAGGGCCACGACCCCCTGGCGGTGGAGTGGGTGTACAACGAAGCTGACATTGACCGCGCCAAAGTTGTTTGGGCACGCGACATGAGCCCCACGGAGAACGAAGAACTCTTCACCTATTTCAAAGGCCGAAGAATCTGGCTGGTGGAGCCCGACAAGAAACCGATAAAATTGACCCCGTATCCTGACCTCGAAAGCCGATAGTCCCCCGAGAAAGGCTCGGGATGATTGGCACAGAATCGGCTCTTCCTTCCCGGGACTCCAGCGCGGTTCGTTGTTTGCCCTCTAGGTTTTTGATTCGGGGACTTTTTCCACGGCGCGGTATCGCCGATGGAGGCTTTCAAATTGCTTCTGGCGAACGACGCCCGTTGTCTGGAGGAAATACAGAAAGAGCAGCCAGAGGATGGATAGACCGTAGACCACGCTCTGGCCGAAGGACGTGGTAGACGCGGCAGGGAAGTAGCGGGTGGGGACCGGGATCTCGGCGATGCGAAGCTTCAGATTGATGGCCTGCGCCAGGATCTCCTGATCGAAAATGAAGCTATCGGAATTCATTTGGAAGTTGACGGTTTCCAGCGCCTCGCGGCTGAACGCCCGGTAGCCGGTATGGTACTCGGAGAGTTTCAAGCCGAAGGTGGCATTTTGAAGCCAGGTGAGGAAGCGATTGGAAATGTACTTCCACCACGGCATCCCCTGCTTGATGGGGTTCGTCCCCATCAGCCGCGAGCCCAGAACGATGTCCGCTTCACCGTCGGCGATGGGGCGAATGATTTGTGGCAGCAAGGTGGGATCATACTGGTAATCGGGGTGAAGCATGACGACGATTTCGGCATGGACCTTCAAAGCCTCCCGGTAACAGGTCTTCTGATTGCCGCCGTAGCCGTAGTTGCGCGTGTGGACAAACAGCTCAAGGCCGAGTTCACGCGCGACCTTGACGGTTTCGTCGGAGCTGTGATCGTCCACCAGGATCACGGAGTCAGCAACCCCGGGCGGGAGGTCGGCGTAGGTCATGTGGAGGGTTTTGGCGGCGTTGTAAGCGGGCATTACGACCACGACTTTGGGCTTGGGGCGAGTCATGAGTTAGCTTCGGGCCGAGCGACCACTACGAATTGGTAAGCGAAGAGTTTCTTCCATGCCAGGGCCAGGTAATAGGCCAGGCGCTCGAGCAGACGAACCGCAAATGAATCCTTCCATCGCGGTATAGCCAGTCCCACAGGAACCCCCGTTGGACGCGCACTCTCGATCACGAACCCGCCCTTGGAAAAAAGACTGACCCATCCCGACCAGGTGTAGAAGTGAAGATGCGTACGGTCAAACAACCCGCGATGATGCTGCGGGAATCTTCCCATCAGGACGTTCAGCCGAAAGTAGAGGTTGCCGCTGTTGGGCAGCGACGCCAGAAGTCGTCCCCCTGCAGCCAAATACGGGCGGAGTTCCTGCAGGAGCCTCAGCGGTTCCCGTAGGTGTTCAAGGACGTCGGCGCAGAGAATGAAATCGAAGGTCCCAGTGAGATGAGGGACGCCCGCATCCAGGTCGGCTGAGATGAATGTCCCCGTCTTGGGGAAGCCATTCGAGACTGCTCCGGGCTTATCGATGCCGACGATATCGAAACCTTTTGATACCAGGATCTCCGCCAAATAACCGCTCGCGCAGCCGACATCGAGGATTCGGTCGCCGCGCCGCTCGGCTTGAACCAGCTGGAGGAGCAATGAGTGGCTGCTGTAAGGGCTCGCCTTGAACTCATAGCTGGGGACTTTTGCCTGGTCGGCCTCACTGCTGCTCACGGGCATGGGGCAATTGTACTTGAATCCCCGGTGATTCTGGAAATTCGCGTCCTGGATTTGTGACCCCGCTGGCCCGTGAGTAAAGCAAGTGCCGGGCCAATCCGAGGGATCAATCACGAGTTTGCACGTGAGGCATGGTGCGAAATGGGCAGTCGTCAGGCGATTTGCTACGCGTATCTGTATTGGGGGTGTTGTGGACGGGCTTGAACGGCTCCCGCGAATACCTTTTGACCCGTGGTGGGCCCGGGTCGCGGATTTGGCAACGCCGTTTGAGTCTCGTCGGGTTTTTGAATTCTACCGCCTTTCGAAGCAAAGTCCGTTTGCTCCGGAAGGGCCAGTGTGCCTTGAAACTGACTCGGATTCTGGGTCTTGAGTTCGGAGACGCGGGTCTCGATAACAGGGGAACACGTGGCCGTGGCAGGACACAATTGGGGTTGGAAGTGTCGCGGAGTGTAGACACTCGCGTCTTTTCCCGTTTAGGATTGACGGCGTAAGTTGTTATCTTGATTGGCGAAACAAAAAGTTCTTGATTTCTCCTACCGGGTGGCGCATATTTTGCTATACTTGGTTTCAGTTCTCGGGCGGAAAACGTCAGACGATCACTTGACGTGGTGCCGGGAAAATACACTCAAGTACGATTATGAGGAGTAAAGATGAATAATTGGCGCACGAACGCGAAGGAAGTCCTGACTGCCTTGCATTGCGAAGAGTCAGGGCAGGACCTGATCGAGTACGCGTTGATCGCGGCGCTGATTGCCCTGGCCGCGACGGTCGGCATGGGGACGGTGGCCAAGGCGATCAACGATGCCTTCTCGTCGATCGGGACAAAGCTCACCACCTACGCGAGCTAGCGATTTTTCCGTAAGCGCAAGGGAAGAACTTCGGTTGCTCATGAAAAAGCGGGAGGATGGAATGAACAAGTTTCTTCTGAACGCTCAGCGAGTGCTGGGCGATCTGCATCGTGAAGAGTCAGGGCAGGACCTGATCGAGTACGCGTTGATCGCGGCGCTGATTGCCCTGGCTGCGACGGTCGGCATGGGGACG
>Ga0315275_10006359_pt1 | contig 11287 bp, 9 predicted proteins | sample YL17G03_0_MG_FD_205557 | JGI IMG/M metagenome (GOLD analysis project Ga0315275, IMG submission 205557) | Sediment microbial communities from Yellowstone Lake, YNP, Wyoming, USA - YL17G03_0 | ecosystem: Environmental > Aquatic > Freshwater > Lake > Sediment | place: USA: Wyoming | collected...
TGTGGTTTTGATTCTGAAAAGGTCAAGATCGGCGGCCGAGGCCTGGGAAACATCAGGGAACGGGCAAAACGGATCAATGGCGATCTTAAAATTTCATCAACACCCGAACAGGGAACGAAGATAACATTGGTTGTTCCGCAATAAGTCTGGCGAGGAAGGATCATCCATGAAAAATGCGAAGAAAATCCGTGTTCTGCTTGTGGAAGACCAGGCAGTTGTCCGCGAAGGCCTGGCTGCCATCTTATCCTTTGTAGATGATATCGAAGTGGTGGGGCAGGCCAAGGATGGGATCGAAGCCGTGGAAATGCTGGCTGAATCCCGTCCCGATGTGATCCTGCTCGACCTGGTCATGCCCCGGCAGGATGGGTTGGCAACCATTCCCATCATCAAGGAAAAACTTCCCGATGCACATATCCTGGTGCTGACAAGTTTCGCCGATAACGATCGGGTCTACCAGGCTATCAAGTTTGGCGCGCAGGGATACATGCTAAAAGATGCCACCCATACCCAGTTGATCCAGGGCATCCGCGATGTGGCTCTCGGGCAGGCGACCCTGTACCCGTCCATCGCCATGCGAGTCATCCGCGAGCTGAATAATCCGACCGAATTAATGTACACCACCGAACCGCTCACCCCGCGTGAACTGGAAACCCTGCGGTTGATCTCCAGCGGGATGAGCAACCAGGAAATTGGCTTGAAGTTGTTCGTCCAGGAATCCACGGTGGCAAAATATGTCAGCAATATCCTGGATAAACTGCATCTCGCCAACCGCACCCAGGCTGCCCTGTATGCCATCCGAAAAGGGATCACCGAGTCGTAAGATAAAAGAGAAATATTATCAACTGAGCCCCACAATAAGGGGCTCTTTTATTTAATCGAATATATATATACAACGCAGACGACTCATAATCGCTTGGTCGCAGGTCCGAATCCTGCCGGGCCCACAAGGATAATAATATTGCGCGCATCCTTTGTCCATAAACAGGCGCGCCTGCATGGCGCTCACATGATAAGCACACTGTCTGACAAACAAACTGCCAACTCTGTCAGTTATTGCATGCCCCTCGATCAAAAGACCAATTTTGATCTTGCTTGGCTTAGGTTGATAAAAACCTCAACCTTCCGTGGTGGAACAAATTTATCATCACGCCGTCTAAAATAAGAAGATGGATTTCACCGGAAGGAGGCTTGAATGCGATATTCAATCGCTGCTTGCGTAATCCTGATGGCGATACTGCTATCAGCCTGTGATCGGGGTGGAATGCCAGCGCAAACCCCCACGCCTCCCTCTTTACCCACAACGACTGCCACGGCTACGTTTACCTCCATAAATACACCCACGCCTCTCTTCACACACACCGACTGTCACTGCTGCCTTTACCCCCACCAGTACACTCATCCCTTTGAGCAGCTTCCGCATTGTCTATTGCAGCTACCGGGTTGACGGGGCCGATCTCTATGCCATGGACGCGGACGGAAGCGGGGTGACCAGGCTCACGAAGAACTCGGGTTTCAACCAGTACCCTTACTGGTCGCCGGATGGGAGGAAGATCCTCTTTGTATTCAACCAGGAGATCCAGTTCAGCAATGTCGATCTCTATGTGATGAACGCGGATGGGAGCGGGTTGACCAGGCTCACCAACAGCCTGGCGATCGAAGGCCAGCCTCAATGGTCGCCGGATGGCACCCGAATCGTCTATCAGTCCGTCTTGAACGGCAATGAGGAGATCTATCTCATGAACACCGACAGCAGCGGTAAGATCAATCTCACCAACGACCCGGGCTCCGACAGCCTGCCTCACTGGTCCCCGGACGGAAGAAAGATCAGCTTTTGGAGCCACCGCGACGGCAATTTCGAGATCTATGTCATGAATGTTGGCGGCAGCGGACTGTTCAACCTGACCAACGACCCGGGCTACGACCACTCCGATGCCTGGTCGCCGGACGGGAGCAAGATCGCATTTGTCTCAGACCGGCAGGGGAATTCCGAGATCTTTGTCATGAACGCGGACGGCAGCGGGAGTGCTGCCAATCTCACGAACAATCCGGGTCCCGACCGGTTCCCCCACTGGTCGCCGGATGGAACGCATATCGCCTTCCTGTCCGACCGGGACGGCCATACCGAGATCTACGTGATGCTGGCGAATGGAACCCAGCAGACCCGGCTCATTAACAATGACCAGCCCAAGGGGTACTTTGACTGGTCGCCGGATGGGAGGCGGATAGCCTACGTAGCCAGGTCGGAGGACCATTACGACCTCTATATGATAAACGCGGATGGGAGCGGGTTGACCAGGCTCACCGACAGCCCGGAAGATGAAGACTTCCCCGACTGGATGATTCCAGCTCCTGATTGCAGCGCGGGCTGGACGCGGCTCTCGGTTGGCAGCCGTGCCGTCGTGACGCCGGGTGACTTCCCCAACCGGGTACGCTCCGAACCGGAGGTTGGGGACAATATTATCCAGTTGCTCTATCCCGATACAATTGTCAAAATCCTCGCAGGCCCGGTCTGTGTGGGTGGCCTCGTCTTCTGGAAAGTTGAAAACGATTCCATCCCCGGCGGCTCCGGTTGGACGGCCGAGGGTGATGGCACGGAATATTACCTGGAACCCTACACGCCATAACGTTATCGCCCTTCCCACAAGTATCCTGTTTACTCAGAAAGGAATCGGGGCATATGGTGAAATCAACTCGACTTCAAATTCTCATCCCGCAAATTCTCCTTGGTCTTTTCATAGCAGCTATTCCAATCCAAAGTGTTCAGGCTGATGTGGGTCCCCATCCCTCCATGCAATTTACCTTTATCAGCCAGATAAAACCAGGCCCGACCATCATCTCTGGGCAATTGCTTGAGTGCAAAGATGAAGCATGCGTCGAATCTGATCTCCTTCGACAGATAGGATCACAACGATTCGAATGCCAAACCAATAGCTGTTATTCGACTGCCTATAGTACCAGCCCCTACTATCGCCTGCAACTTGAATTTTCTGATGGCAAGACTCGCCAAAGCAACACCTTTACCAAACGCGCCTACTTCGCAAATTACCGGGTCACTATTAATGAAGAAAGCCTGGAAGTTGAAGAAAAAAATCTGGGTCCCAACGTACCTTTTTTTAGAGCAGGGGCACCGACATTATTTGATCTTTTGGCCACATTAATATTCCCCTGCATGGAGATCATCTTGCCAATCTTCCTGGTGGCATTGACCATCAGAACTGGCCGTGCTGGAGCAACCCAGGCCTCTTATTACAATTGGCTGAAGGCTGCCTGGCTGCTTGCCATACCTGCAATACTCGTTGGGATAAAATGGACCCATGGATTGATCATCACGCTTGTTGTTGAACTGCTATTGGGGGCAGGTTATGTACTGTGGAAAAAGCGATCTGCCTCAGTTACTCTCACTGTGATCCTGCTCCTTAATTTGATCACCCAACCGGTCTTGTGGATCTCACTGAGCAGTTTCAGCGGAATATATCCAGTCTTTCCGATATTATTTGCTGAAGGTGTCGTTTGGCTGGTGGAAGCAGTAGGTTTGTATCTGTCCCAACGAAATTCCATGAGATTCCAGGAAGCGCTTTGGGTTAGTCTAGTAATAAACACAGCTAGTTTTATAGTTGGCAGCTTGCTGCCTCTGTGACAGTGCAATTTGAGGAAAATCCAGCGCGTCAATTTAGCAAATGTAAGTGCTGACCAATTCTGGCTTAGCGGATAGCTGAAATGTAAGTGCATAGGAATTGGACCTCTACCCGCCAGGTTCACAATAGCTTTCCAAATGAAGGTTAAATTGTAGCCAAACTGGAATTGAGCCTGAATACGCTTGGTCGATGGTTCGACTCCATCCGGGTCCACCTAAATCTCTGTCTAGTGTCAATCATTTTGTATCGAGGGTAATCCAACACCAACTTCAGCTTATTTGAGCAGCTCATTACTAATGAATTTAGAAAACTAATATTTCTAGTGCATAATTCAGGCTTGGAAAGAATTAGTTTCATTGCCTTTATTCCGTCGATAATGATTGCTATAAATGTCTTGCAGCACACGGTCCCAACCATGTGCCAGATTTGTGTTATACTTTTAGTAGATTTAGTATAACGAAACGAGGCCAAAATGAACGTTAGACTTTCACAAAAAGGATGGGTGGTCATCCCCGCTGCCATGCGGGCAAAGTATGGATTGAAACCCGGCGCGAATCTGCATGTGGTGGATTACGGTGGCGTGCTGGCGATTGTACCTGCCTTCAGAAACCCGGTTAGCGACGGAGCCGGGATGCTAAAAGGCGGCACGTCTCTCACGCAATCAATTGTTGAAGAGCACCGCAAGGAACGTGAACGTGAGTCCCAGTAAACCGGTCTACCTGTTGGATAGTTTTGCCCTGCTCGCTTACCTGGACGATGAACCGGGCAAAGAGCGGGTGCAACAACTTCTGACTCAGGCAGACTCCCGCAAGTGCCGTCTCGTGATGTGCCTGGTCAACCTGGGGGAAGTGCTCTACATCGTCGAGCGCGAGCGCGGACTGGCTTTGGCGCAGAGTGTTCTGGCGCTGGTGGAAAGCCTGCCCATCGAACTGCTCGAAGCCTCCCGCGACTTGGTGCTCGATGCAGCCCATGTGAAAGCCCATCATGCCCTGTCTTACGCGGATGCCTTCGCGGTGGCGACCGCCATGCGCGAGCGTGCAATCGTGCTCACCGGGGATCCGGAGTTTGAAACGGTGGGGGAATTGGTCAAAGCGGAATGGATCAAAGAGTAGTGATTTCTTTCAGAGGGTATTTCTGGGTATTTCTGGGTTATTGATAGAATCTCCGTCTTGAGATCTCGGCAGTTGTTTCCAGAACGATCTCTCTTCGTGATGTTTTTACAATCGAAATACAGATTTGTATTTTTACGAATACAATTATTACAATGAAATCTCGGAGATTAACCCCGAGAATTCATGCTATAATATGCTGATGATCAAACGCTCAGAATATCTCGAATTATTGAAAACAGCAGTTCGCCGCTCTCCCATAACGGCTCTGTTAGGCCCGCGCCAGACAGGGAAAACCACCCTTGCGCGCATGTTCGCTGATAACAAATTGGCAACTTTTTTTGACCTGGAATCCATTCCGGATCAGCGCCGACTCCAGAACCCCGAACTTGTGCTTGGAAACCTGGAAGGCATTGTCATGCTGGATGAAATCCAACTGATGCCGGAATTATTTGGAACCCTGAGGGTGTTGGTGGATCGTCCGGGACAAAAAGCGCGTTTCATCATCTTGGGCAGTGCATCGCCCGAGATCATCCGGAATGCATCAGAAACGCTGGCGGGAAGAATTGAATTTGTAGATATGAATGGATTTGATCTGGCTGAAGTCGGAAGTTCGAATTGGGAATCGCTCTGGATGCGGGGAGGATTTCCGCGCTCATTCCTTGCAGAAAATGAAGCCGACAGCTTGACTTGGCGGGAAGGATTTATCCGCACCTTCCTGGAACGAGACATTCCACAACTCGGTATTCAGATTCCTGCAACCACCATGCGGCGTTTCTGGACCATGCTGGCGCATTATCATGCCCAAACCTGGAATGCATCTGAGTTGAGCCGCGCAATGGGGTTATCGGATAAAACAGTGCGCGGATACTTAGATATCCTTTCCGGCGCTTTTATGGTGCGGCAGCTCCAGCCCTGGTACGAAAACATGAGCAAGCGCCAGGTGAGGGCACCGAAAATCTATTTACGCGATAGCGGCCTCCTGCACAGCCTACTCAATATAGATGATATGCATACTCTGTTAGGGCATCCCAAAGTCGGCGCTTCCTGGGAAGGATACGTGATCGAACAGGTTTTGCAGATCCTCCGTCCCTTAGAAGTACACTTCTGGGCAGTCCATAATAGTGCAGAGCTTGACCTATTACTCTTTCATAACGGAAAACGTTACGGGATCGAAGTAAAGTTCAGTGAAGCTCCCGAGACCACCCATTCCATGCAAACCGCACTGCATGATCTGGGTCTGTCCTATTTGTGGGTTGTTTATCCGGGGATGGATGTTTATCAGGTAGACAAGAAAATTTCGATTATTTCTTTGCAGAAAATTCCAGAGTTAATTCACCAGTTATAGATTCGCCAGGTACACAGCCGCCATCCTTTTGAAGCTGGATCTATTGCCGAATTGGATTTGAGCCTGAATACGCTTGATCGTTGGTTCGAATCCAACCGGGCCCACAGATGTAAGAACTCCTGACTGTTACTTTAGTCAGGAGCTCTTATTTATCACGAGAATATCGGTATTCTTATTAGCATCTAAGGCCTGGATTATTCAACCTCGATGCGGTCCACCTGGATCTGCGAGCTGTTGAAGTCAGGCACAATGCTAAATACTGTGCCATAGAGATGAACGATCTTGCCGCTGTTCGCTGTGAGACGAGATTAGGCAGACAAACTCCAGCCAGTTACAGATGCACCCCAAACCGGCGAATTTACCCGTACGAACGTGCAACGCATCCTCATGGGATCTGATACTGCCAGAAAGCAGTTGCCTCGCAGGGTTTGAACCCCATCTCGTAGTTGATCTTCAACATGGAGGCGTTCACATCAGCGTTGCTAGTGGTGATCCAGTGCGCCTCGGGTACTTCATTCACCAGCTTCACAAGCAAGCTGGCTTTGAGCCAACGCCCGATCCCCCGATTGCGGTATTCGGTGAACACGCACGTTCCACCCTGGGTGATCAGTTGAGGAAGCCCGGGGTGGAAAACCACTTCGGTATATCCAATGATGCGCCCGGTGGCATCTTCGATGGCAACCAGCGACCAGAACCGCCGACCGGCATTTTCATCCACCTTGAACAGCTCGCGCACCAGTTCGGGCGTAAAGACCTTGAACGGGAACTGGATCGAGCCCGTAGGCTGCGTTTCTATGATGTGCGTGTACATCTGGCAGTACGAATCCATCAAATGCTCGGAGGGGACCCCTTCAAAAAACAGCAGGCTGAACCCTTCGACCCGTTCATTCGCCTTCCAGATCCATTCCTGCATCAGGTTCCTGTTGAGGTCGCTCAGGTCGAGCCGGTTGACATGGCCCACCAACCCTTCTTCAGCCCTGATATGCGTGAGAAACTCCCTGCCGGAAGGCTGCCGATCCGTCGACTCCAGAATAAGAGTGGATTTTCCATGCTGCCGCGCAAAATCCTTCAATGGTTCCAGCAGCTGGGTCGCCAGCCCTTTTCGTCGGTATTCCGGCAGGACGGTGATGGTCGACATCATCGTGGGGATCTCGTATTCGGTCAGGTTGACCCATCCCGTAGCTTTGGCGACCACACGTTTCCCGGCGCAGATCGTCCAGAATCCAACTTCCATCGTCTCCTCAGGAGGATGACGCAGGTTCTTGATCAATTCCTCCATCGGGAGAAGGGGATACTCCGGATTGCGTTCTTTCATCAATAAAAGGATGTGCAGCGCAAGCTCTTCCATCACATCATCCGGAGCATTACGCTGATCGATCCGGACAATCCCTGACCTTAGGCTTTGAGTATTTTCTTCTGGCAGCATAGGGCTTCCCTTTACTAACCCCAACGCCCCGAATTGGAACGGTGGGACTTGCAAGATTCCTTTGCATTATCGCGCCAAATCTGGCAAAACACCCCACTATTCGCGAGCGACAGTCTTGATCCCGATCGTCTCATCCCCGGAGCCGGTGTTGACCCTTATCAATTAGAATCTTGCCATCAATCCAGACTGTCGGCTGGCTGATAACTCCATCTATGTGGATTGGAGCAATGTTCTTCCCTCCCAAGAAGTCATTGCGCCCTATCGCTACATGGATAGTTCCAAGAGCTTTTTCATCTGTGACGATGTTGCCTTGCAGGCGCGCCTGCAGATTTGTGCCGATGCCTAATTCTGCAATGACGCGCGTCGAGTCGCCGTGTTGGACGTTAACCTTTTCCCGGTACTCGGCTCCCGCGCCACCTGCAATTTGCGTGACGCGTCCTTTTACAAACACCAGCCGCACCGGCTCGGAAAGCAGCAACTAAACCAGCATGATCTGGACACCTGATTTGGAAATGCTCAAACGAATGCTCGGCGGAAGGGCATCATCGGTTATCAACTTATTCACAATGGAAAATGGCGCGACCTGCAGCCCGGCGTCCTCACCAAAAGAGGTGTAATCAGCCAAGAGGATGACTTCACGCGCCGAACGGATCATAGCCTGTTTAATTGTAATCTCAGAAATCGGGTTATGGGAAAGGCCGAAACCGAGCGATATACCGCTAACCATCAAGAATAGCTTATCCGCGCGCAGCTCCTTGAGCGCTCCTTCCGCGGTTGGGCCAACCAGCGTCTGGCTGCTATCGCGTAACGTGCCTCCGGTAGAAATGATGGTGATGCCCGTGGTGTGATTGAGAATGTCAAAAACAATTACCGAGTTCGTTATCACGGTGATATCTTTTTTTTGTTTCAACTCCCCGGCCAAGTAAGCAGCGATGGGACCCCCATCGATCAGAACGACATTCCCAGGCTCGATAATTGAAGCAGCTTTGATCGCAATGCGCCGGCGTCGAATTTCGACCTCGTCCCTCACATTTTGTTCCGCGTCGATCACCTGTATGCCGATCCCATATTGTTCTGCATACTCTTTTCCCTTGCTGGTTAAATTCATGTACCACTCATGTTCCGTGAAGGGAATGAGAAAACCAATTTGCCCGGGCATGTTGGATGAGGGATGCGGTGCCTCCCGTTCTGGCTTGATGGGGATATTCAGGTGACTGCGGACATAGTCCCAATTCAGCTCCCATCCTTTGGAAGAATGGGAGTAGTAGTCAGGCAATATCCTGGCATTCAGCACAACATGTGGAGTGATATATTTTTCGGGCAGCGATCTATGATTATAGGCAGCTATGGCAGCCTCCACGCAGGTAAAGCTGACGATCTCCGGGAACATTGCCAGCCCGGTTTTGCAATAGGTGGCAGCCATTATTTCATCCTTGAAAGTATCCCCTTCCAAGCCAAAGGTGACTATTTGCATGCGCCCCGGGTCGATGTTCAAATCCCGGCAGGCCTGGATTGCGCCCTTCGCAGTCGTATCATTGATGGCGAAAATAATATTTATCTGGGGATAGACCTTGAGCGCATCATATGCCATTTGATAAGCCATGGAGGAACGCGAGTGGGTGTTGATGGACAACAGCACTTCTGCCTGGCAGGTAGCTTCCAAGCCGTCGGTAAACCCACGGCTTCGAAGCCTGGTATTCGGTTGATGAAAGGTAAGGTCGAGCAGGTGGGCTTTTTCAATGCCTAATTGCGGCAACTGCTGCCCAACAACAGATCCAAGCTCCCTGCCTGCCTTGTAATTGTCAACAGCTACAAGTGTGAGCTGGTTCGGCATTTCAATTGATTCGGCGATGATGGGAATATTCTTCTTCCTGGCCCTGTCAATCAATAACCCGTCATAATCTGGATTTACCGATGTGGCGATCAATACGTCCACTTGATCAACCAAGAAAGCCACTGGCTTTTGGCCCAAGCCATCGGCGCCATTCCCATTTTCATTTTCAAGCCCGGGGTGATATGAAATCGCTCCGCCGTACGTTCTGCGGATCTGTTTTTGGGCAACCAATTTTTCCAGGTCGCGGCGAATGGTCATTTCTGATACACCGCAAAGGCTGCTCAACTCAGCAATCGAGAGGAAGCTTCGATCCTTCACCAGGGTTACGATCTGCTCCAAACGGGGATTTTCCTTCACATGGTATCCTTTTAAATGGGATGGCTTCCAGGGTATTATAATTTGATTTATGTTAAAAGTCAATCATTTTATCGTTTGATTATTAACAATTAGCTTGACTTTTACCATAATATATGCTATATTAGCTTCAATTGTCATTAATTCAAACATATTTATATGTTACAGTGGGTGTATCCGTCGTCATTTAATCATTTCTTAATTGAAATTTACTTGTATTCCTGGTTTTATGTGGTCCAGCGAGACAATTTCCCAACCTGTTCTTTACCTGTCTTTTGATAATGTCGGAAGAAAGAAAGGAGGATGAATAACTGACGGATACACCTTAACTAATCAAGAATAACACTCAGAAACGTTTTTCTACTCTACCAACCCCCATTTCCCTTGAAGGAGAAGAAAATGCTTAAGAAACATACCCTTATAGCCTTTAGCCTATTGCTGGTTATAGCCATCGTGCTGAGCTCATGTGCACCTGCAGCGCCAGCCACCGAGGCGCCAGCCACCGAGGCACCAGCCACCGAGGCGCCAGTGGTGGAACCCCCAGCTACCGAAGTTCCGGCAGCGGCAACCTTGAAAATTGGTTTCCTGGCTGGGGTTCAGGATCCCTTCTACACCACCATGCAACGCGGTGCAGCTCAAGCTGCCATAGATCTCGGTGTGGAGTTGATCACCCAGATCCCGCAAGCATGGAACGTGACCGACCAGACCCCCATGCTGGACGCCATGGTTTCCCGCGGCGACCTGGATTTCCTCTTCCTGGCACCGGTTGACAAGAACGCCATGATCGCCCCCCTGCAGGCAGCTTATGACTCTGGCCTGCCCCTGCTCACCGTTGACACTTACATCGGCGATGGCGATTATCTCAATGGCGAAGTGAAATTCCCGCTGTCCTTCATCGCTTCCGATAACTTCCTGGGCGGGCAGATCGCCTGCCGTGCCCTGGCTGATGCACTTGGCGGAACTGGCAAGGTCTATATCCAGAACGTCAAGGTCGGCATCAGCTCCACCGATGCCCGCGAAGCAGGCTGCAAGGATGTTCTGGCAGCTGAGTATCCCAACGTGACCCTGGTGGGTGTGGACTACAATGATGATGATGCCACCAAGGCCCAGGCCCAGGTGGAAGCCATGCTGCAGTCGACCCCCGATCTGGGTGGCATCTTTGGGACGAATGTGTTCAGCGCCCAGGGAGCCGGTACTGTGGTGAAGAATAAGGGACTTAGCGGCATCGTCAAGGTAGTTGCCTTCGATGCCACCAGCGATGCCATCAATATGCTTACCGACGGCACCGTGGACCTGGTCATCGCCCAGAAACCTTCTGATATGGGTTATCTGGCTGTCTTGATGGCTGTTGCCTACTTAAATGGCGTGACAAGCATCCCCAAGCACATCCCCACCGGGTATGCCGTCATCACCCGCGACAACATGGCTGACCCCAACGTCTCACAGTTCTTCTATGCGCCTTTCGATGGCAATGTCACGCGCAAGACCGCTGGCCTGAAAATTGGTTTCCTGGCTGGGGTTCAGGATCCCTTCTACACCACCATGCAGCGCGGTGCTCAAGTGGCTGCAGATGCCTTTGGC
>Ga0315275_10006360_pt1 | contig 11287 bp, 8 predicted proteins | sample YL17G03_0_MG_FD_205557 | JGI IMG/M metagenome (GOLD analysis project Ga0315275, IMG submission 205557) | Sediment microbial communities from Yellowstone Lake, YNP, Wyoming, USA - YL17G03_0 | ecosystem: Environmental > Aquatic > Freshwater > Lake > Sediment | place: USA: Wyoming | collected...
CGCAATCGGGGAAGTCTGCCGCAGCTCGGTTGGATTGCCACCATTACGCCGCCATGTTTCCACCGGATGACTTGTTCGCAGGGAGGAGATTCATGCGGTCCTCTCTGCGCTCGGAATCGATGCCAAGATCTTCTCCCTGATGTGCCGTGCAATTGCCCGTATGAAAAGGAGAGGCACTTCGGGATAGTTAGGTAGATGGGCCACTTGTCCGGATTGCCGACTATCGGGACAAGTGGCCGCGAAGGATTACATTGCTAAGGTGACCGACGGATGAGCACAAACTCAGTTTGCCTGGAATCACCGGAGCGGACCACGTTGACCCTGCCCGATTCCGATTCAAGCTTCTGGACGAGTTTGAAGATCTCCGGCTCATGGTTCAGTCATCGTGTATATCCGGATGCTTCGCTCTTGTCGCCGCAGTACCGATAGACAATGGCGGCGCTGGGAGGTCGGAAACCTTTTTCTTTACTATTTCTTCAGAAACCGCAATGCGTTATCCCGATAAAACTTTTTAAGAGTAGCATCGCTAAGCCCTACTCCGGAGAGAGCAAATCGCGTATTTGCTACATCCCATGCGTAGAAGTGCTCGTCAAGCGTCTCCCAAATATGGAATGTATTCCTATACATTGGCAGGCTGTAACCCTGGTCGGTGCCGTACACCAGGCGGTTAGCGTATTTCTCCATAAACTGCTTTGCGAACCTGGGGATAGCTGCTACATACGATTCTCTCTGGGATACGTCGGCATACAAGTTTGGATAGTTATCAAACAATCTTCCAAGCCGATCCAGATCGAATGTCTGGTTCGCGAAATGGCAGGCGACGAAAGTCGTTCGCGGATGCTTTTTCACGGCGGCTTCCAAGATAGCTAACATTCCTGCAAGGTCCTTAATATCCTTCTTATTGTCGAGCCGGAAATAGAGAGACTCGAATAACAAGTCATTATGTACGTCCATCGGTTCGTACATCCATCTCGGATCTCCCATGTGGACGTTGATGGGCAGTTTGAGGTCGGCAAGTTTTTCCAGAATAGGATCCATGCGCGGATCATCGAGGTGCATTGGCGGGTTTGCACCGCGCAATCCAGCCCCTTTATCACTGATCTCACCGACGCCCTTGGCGCCGAGCTTTACACATCTTTCCAGTTCAGCTATGGTCGAAGAAGGGATGGAGCCTGTAAAATCGAACCCACACCACAATTCGATGCGATCGGGGTATTTTCCGAAAACGGCCGCCAATTCATCGAATGCCTTCCCGGTACCGGAAAAGAGAATGGTTTTTTGAATGCCACATTCATCCATGTTTTTCAGCAGCTCGGCAGCGGCGGTCTTCAAATCGCCGCCTCCGCGAGGGGCATGCATGTGCATGTCAATGGCCGGATACTTAGCCTTTAGAATCTGAGTCTGGGGCGTCTTAAAAATGGATTGCGGTTTGTAATCCTTCAGAAGCAGCGTGTCCTGCAATCCCGGCTCTTTCGCCTTACGTTGCTGCGCCTGCGAAACAAGAACGATTACAGAACACACCAATGAGAATAGTAAACTTTTCAATAGTAGCTTTTTCATAAGGTTATCCCATCACGTTAAATTAAGAGCATATCTAGAACCAAGGCGAGGAATGGTGAATCTCCGTTTATCAGAAGCAATAGACAGCAATTCCTGAACCAAAACGATAACTCATTATTCCCATCCCCCACTTTGTGTTGTCAAGCAAAATTCTCATTAACTCCGCGAATCCGCGATAGCCCAGGACTCATAAGCGCAGCAAACATAGGGGGTCGCCAGGCCCTGAGCCTCTTATGAGCCCCCGGTAATTGCCGATCAATCCTGTCCGTGATATTTGCCGCAAACGGCGTGCCGAAACGGAACCTATAATCAGCGGGAAATTCAAAGACAATTCAGTTTTTGGCAGCCCTTTACGTTTCGCGTAATCCCGAATGCTCCGCGATGCCAAGCCGGTCGCATCGCTGACTCCAACATTGCCCATAAACATGCGCCCGTTTTACCGTCCGGTAGATCTTGATAGCAGGATAGGCCATGAGTTACCCTCTTGGACGCTGGTGACAGGCAGGGATGGCATTGTCGAACTGGGGAACGATCGCTCGGAATCGATTGCGTGCGCTCGGGCGCGATAAAATCCAGATTGACTGGCCAATCCTGGCACCTACGCGGGCTATGCTCCACTTTTCTACACTACGGCGGGCTCCGGCGCCAGATTGGACCAGTCAATCAGCCGTTCAACCGGCCAATCTGTGCCATTCGCTCCAGTTGCAAGGTCCTCGGATTGGCCGGTTAACGGAAGAGTTTTTAGGCCCGAGTGTCGGGCCGGCGGGTGGATCGTGCAGAGCTGATGACTCGCGCCACAAGACCTGGAGCATGTAGCCCTTCCCGGGACGGGAAAGAGAGTCGACCATGGCTTTGAAGGCAAGGCACATCGTCGTTCATGGCAGGGTCCAGGGAGTCGGTTTCCGCTATTTTGTCCAAAATGCCGGATCCCGGCTCGGGCTTGCCGGGAACGTCAGAAACTGCGAGGACGGGACTGTTGAGATTATCGCGGAGGGGGACGGCAGGGGTCTGGCCACATTTATAAAGGAAGTTGAAAAGGGACCGGCGCTTGCGCGTGTCACGCGGATGGAGATTCAGGAAATGCCCGCAGGCGGGCATTATTCGTCATTTCACATCGAAGGATGGTGATCATGGAGCATCTGAAATCAGCGATTCGGGAGATCCCCGACTGGCCCAAAAAGGGCATCCTCTTTTACGATATCACCACGCTCCTGAAGCATGGGGACCACTTCCGGGAGGTCATCGATGCGCTCATCGAGCCATATGCGGACAAAAAGGTCGATCTCGTGCTTGGCATCGAGGCGCGCGGTTTTATTTTCGGGCCTCCGGTTGCGTATGCCCTGATTGCCGGATTTGTGCCTGTGCGCAAGCCCGGAAAGCTGCCCGCCGCCACGCATCGGGTCACCTACGAACTCGAATATGGAACCGATTGTCTCGAAATCCACCAGGATGCCATTACCCGCGGGCAGCGCGTTCTGATAGTGGACGACCTGATAGCCACGGGTGGCACCGCCCGAGCGGTGGCAGAGATGGTGGAGAAGATGGGCGGTACGGTGGTCGGCCTGGCGTTCGCCGTCGAACTCGAGTTTCTTCACGGCCGGGACAAGCTCACCAAATATGCAATGACCAGCCTCCTGAAATATTGAAGGCGCGCAGTTGCGAAAAGCAACCGCAGATGGACACAGCGCGGCAAGCCGCAACCAAAGAGAGGTTTAAGCCGGATTTACCCAAGCGGCTTGCCGCGCTGCGTGAAAAAGGCAGCTTGAAGATTTCTTTCCGATTCGAGAAGAATCTGACTGTTAGCAGTGCAGATAAACGCCGATTACTGCAATCGAATCTGCGTGGATCCGTGTTTATCTGCGGTTGGTGATTTTCTCCTGGTTCAGTGCCGGAGGGCGCTGAAACTGCCGGCTTTGGGCGCGACCAGATTCCGGAAATCCGCAAAATTCATTTTTATCGTTTCGACATGAGTGCCCGCTTTAAACGTGATGGTGGGATGCTTCTCCAGCTCACTGTCAACCCACACCTCGAGGTTGTATAGATTCCCGAAGGGCGGCATCGCGCCCACCTCGCAGTCCGGGAACAGATCCTTGAACTCCTCTTCGGTTGCCAGGCGGCAATTTTGACTGTTCAGCAACTTGTCCAACTGCTCGATTTCTACGCGATGGCTGCCGGGGAGCACGGTCATCACCATGCGGCCCGGCACAACCACCATCACGACCTTGGCCAGTTCCTTGCCGCTGACGTGCTGAACATGAGCCAATCCCTGGGCGGTATAAGCCGGCGAGTGGGTGCAGAATTGATACGCAATTCCGTGCGAGTCAAGGAACTCCCTGATCTTGGTGGGAATCGACATGATGGATTCTCCTTTCGGATGATTTCCTGATTTCGATTCTTGGCGGCGTCGGGCGGGGAAGTGAGATTCGATGTGGTACCGCCGGGGTTGTTGCGTTCCATGATGAAACCCCCGTGATGATTCTTACCAGATCCTATACCTCTGTGCCCACCACCTCAAGGTTTCTGCCGGACCGTCACCGCGGCTCAAGCCTCCGTGGAGGCTTCCGTTGAGATGGCGAGGTATTCCGACAGGGCTTGCAGGAATGCCCCGGGTGTCTCTTCGTGAGGGCAGTAACCCGCGTCGGGCAGGACGGCGAGTTGGGCCTGCGGTATGGTTGCGGCCAGGCGAATGATCTCCTTCGCGCCCTCGATGCGGTCATCCTCGCCGGTCACTACCAGAGTTGGAGCCTGGATTTTATCCAGGGGGCATATCTGACTGAGGGGCTGAGTGGCACGCGCCAACTCCCACAGAGCGCGGTCCCAGTCATTCAGCCTGAGGATTTTGTAGTACGAGTCTCTCTTGGCGGATGATATGAGCGATGGGTTGTGCCAGGCCTTTTGCAGCTGCTCCTCGATCTGGCCGACAACTTTGTTGCGCAGCATTACCGGCCCGAGCCGCCGCATTTGCGGCGTCGCCATAATGAGCCGCTGCCACGCGGGCAGGCCATGCCGCCTGGCCTCGGGGCTGATCAATATCAGGCTTGCCACGCGACCCGGAAACGATCGCGCGGTCATGGCTGCGACCCCGCATCCCATGGCATGGGCAATCAGGATTGCCTGGGGGATTTCGAGTGTGTCCATCAACTCGATCAGCATCCGGGACTGCGCTTCGTACCCATAAGGATTCGGCCCCTTCCACTCCCCGGGCATTGGCCGGGAAGTCAGGCCGAAGGCGGGCCTGTCGTAGGCAACGGCCGTTCCAATTTCGGCCAGCGCATCCGCGGTTTCGTTCCAGGAAAAGGTTCCGCCGAGATATCCGTGTAGCAGGATAAACACCGGTTGCCGGTTGCCCCGCCGTTTGAAATGTACGGTCACATTGCGGATTTTAATGAACCTGCTGTCCGGATCCGCCACTTCTTCCGGAGGCACCATTCCTTCAAGCGGGGGAATCGGAACCAGCAACGGCGCGGTCAAGCCGGTCATGACGACGGCCCCGGCGATGATCCCGATCTTTCGGATGGTTTTATTCATGGGATGATCGATCTCTCGGCCCCTGGATTCCGGGAAGACAGACGAATCTGCTCTGGATTTGTGACGGTTTTGCCGGGGTAGTGCATTTTCCTTAACCGCTCCCTCACGGTCGCGGCTCTGTAATCCATTGATTCAACGGAGCGGCGCGCGTAAGCAAGCGGCGGAATCTGCGCCAAGATTTTCCACGCACCACACTAGCCCTCATGAGGGCTATAATCATACTCCAATTCTGCAGGCAATTGCCGATCGATGTGGCCGCCCACGAGCCCGGCGTGCGGCTGGGGAATTGCAGTCGGGATATGGACAGACGCCCTGCTCCTATGGTACCCTTCGCCCCTGCTAAACTGCTGAAAACAAAAAGTGTGCGCCTGTAGCTCAGTTGGATAGAGCAGCGGTTTCCTAAACCGGAGGTCGCCCGTTCAAGTCGGGCCAGGCGCACCATCCCTGTGCTCGAGGATAAAGTGCGAATCCGTCGCACTGTGCTCGGACCTGACTTCTGTTTGGGGGACGTCCTTGGCGGGCTCGCCGCCATGCTGGTTGCGCTCCCTTCGGCAATCGCCTTCGGCATACTGATCTACTCTCCTCTGGGAGCAGGTCTGGCGGCGAGAGGGGCGCTGACCGGCATTCTCGGTGCGATCGTTATCGGGCTGATGGCTCCTGCTCTGGGCGGCACCTCACGCCTCATTTCTGCGCCCTCAGCCCCCGCGGCTGCGGTTCTCGCCGCGCTTGTGGCGGAACTGGTGAGGGGTGGGAACGGAATTCATTCTGCCGAATTCATCCCGCTGGTTGTTACGTTGACTGCGGTAATTGCCGGCGCCTTGCAGTTTCTCTTCGGCCTTGCGGGCGGTGGCAGGCTCATCAAATACATTCCCTATCCGGTTGTTGCCGGCTACTTGAGCGGCGTCGGGATCATCATCGTGATGGGACAACTGCCCAAGCTCATGGGCCTGGGGAAGGGAATCGGCCTCTGGACAGGCCTGAGTTCCCCCCAGCTCTGGAAACTGCCCGCCATCATCGTAGGCGGCGTCAGCATCGTCATCATGCTCTTGTCTTCCAGGATCACCCGCGTCATACCTGCGCCCATTTTTGCCCTGGCGGGAGGAGTGGCCGCGTACTATGTTCTGGCTGCGACCCATCCGGAACTGTTGTCTCTATCGGGAAATCCCCTGGTTATCGGGCCGATCGGCGCCGACAGCGATTCGGGGTTTCTGCCGGCTTTGGCAGAGCGCTGGCATGCCATGCAGAAAATCCAATGGCTGGATCTTCCGCCTATCCTGATGCCGGCTCTGACACTCTCCGTGCTGCTCTCGATTGATACTCTCAAGACCTGTGTAGTCCTCGATGCTTTGACCCGAACCCGGCACAACTCCAATCGGGAACTGCTGGGGCAGGGACTGGGAAACGTGGCTTCAGGGTTTTTGGGCGGAATGCCAGGCAGCGGCACCATGGGAGCGACTCTGCTGAATCTGGGCAGCGGCGGCCGCTCGCGTCTTTCGGGTTTATTTGCCGGAGTCTTCGCGCTGGCCGCCTATCTCTTGCTTGGCAGGCTGGTGGCCTGGACGCCGGTTCCGGCGCTGGCAGGAATCCTGATCGTCGTCGGCGTCCGGATGGTGGATCACCGCAGCCTTCGCCTCCTCAAACAAGCATCGACGCAATTTGACTTCCTGGTTGTCGCGGCCGTAGTTCTCACCGCGGTATTCCTGAATCTGATGGCCGCAGCCGGAGTAGGCGTGGGGCTGGCGATCCTGATTTTCCTGCGCGATCAGATTCATGGTTCCGTTGTGCGCCGGCGCGCCCTGGGAAATCAGGTTTTTTCCAAAAAGCGCCGCCCTCCTGAGCAGGTTGCTTTTCTGGAGGCCAATGGAGATCAAACCTGCATTTTCGAACTTCAGGGTTCGCTGTTTTTCGGCACAACCGATCAGCTTTTTTCCGAACTGGAACCGTTTCTTCCCAAATGCAGACATATCATCCTCGATATGCGCCGGATCCAATCCGTCGATTACACCGCTACTCATATGCTCGAACAGATCGAAGCCCAATTGGCGGAGCATGGCGGATGCCTGATTTTTTCGCATATTCCGGGGAACCTGCCGACCGGCCAGGATCTGCTGGCCTATTTTGATCAGGTCGGATTACTCGGCGGCATGAAGACCGTCCGGATCTTCGCGGAGTTGGATGACGCATTGGAGTGGACTGAAGACCGCATCCTTGAAACGGCGTTCAAGCCTGCGCAGGGCGATGAAGCGGCTTTGGAACTCTCCGAGATCAGCCTCTTGTCTCAGCTCTCAAGAGAGGATCTCTCCGCGCTTGAACCGTTTGCCCAGGCACGCAGTTACGACGTGAATGAAAAGATTTTCAGCGCGGGAGAAAACGGCGACGAGTTATTTATTATCCGGAAGGGGATGGTTCGAATTCAGCTGCCGCTGGCAGGAGGGAGGACGCATCACCTGGCCACGTTCGCCGCGGGTGATTTTTTCGGCGATATGTCATTCCTGGACCGCCGCTCCCGCTCCGCCGATGCCGTCGCCGCAACGCAGGTGTGCATTTATATGATTTCGCGCGCTCACTTTGACCGCGTGACCGCTGATCACCCGCGCGCCGGCCTTATCTTCGCGCATCTGGCCCACATACTCGCCGTCCGGCTCCGGCAGACCGATGCGGAGCTTGCAGTTCTAGAGGATTCCTGAGGTCCGCGGGCGCGCGCCTCATCCGGCCCGTCTCAGCGGGCCGCCTTCCTGCCGGCTTTCAGCTGCCCGAGGCAGAGTCTGCGAATCGCCGTGAGCTCCTCATTGTAGCGCCCGTCGCGAAAATCAGGAAAGGTCCAGTCGAATGGCTTCCATAAGGCTCTGAGATTCGATGCGTCGCTAGGCGCGTATCAAAACCGCTCCCCAATTCATCCCGGCGCCGAATGAAACCATAAGGATGAGATCACCGGCGCGAATCCTGCTGGACCGGACGGCTTCGTCCCACAGCAGGGGGATGGTGGCCGCGGTTGTGTTGCCGTATTTGTGTATATTGTGAATCACCTTGTCATCGGGGATGCCGAGCGCCTTTTGAACATACTCGTTGATGCGCCTGTTCGCCTGGTGCATCAGGACCATGGAAATATCATCGATGGTGAGTTTGTTCCGTTTGAGAATCTCGCGGGAAACCTCCGCCATGCGGGTGGTCGCTGATTTAAAGACGAACCGGCCGTCCATTACCGGGATATGATCGCCGCGGCGGAGTTGCTCGGCATCCACATAGGGCCTGTGCTTGAACCCCGAGCCCGGGACATAAAGCCTGTCGTAATCACTTCCATCGGTATGGAGCAGCGAGTCGAGAATCCCCCGATCGCCATCCGCTTCGGCCCGGACCACCATGGCGGCCGCCGCGTCGCCGAACAGGACGGTCAGGTGGCGGAAACGTGTGTTCCAGGCAAACTCCTCTGCAGTCGGGGGCACTTCCGATCTGCCGTAGAGGTATTCGAAGTTGGACCGCGTCCAGGGCATGAACCCGGTGTGAATTTCCGCGCCGACCACCAGAATGGTTCGTGACAGGCAAGAGCGGATGTAGGCGTCCGCGAGCTGAATGCCGTAGAGGAAGCCCGAGCACTGCTGGCGAATGTCGAGGGACGGAATGTTCCGCGCACCCAGCTTCTGTTGGAGGATCCCGCCACAGCCGGGAAAGAAGTGGTCCGGGGTCATGGTGGCGAAGACGATTAAATCCAACTCCTCTGCATTCACTCCCGCAGATTCCAGTGCCTGAGAAGCCGCCGCGGCGCCGATATCCGATGCAGCGGTCCCTTCTTCAGCGTAGTAGCGGGTCTCGACTCCGCTGCGCTCCCGAATCCACTCGTCACTCGTCTCCATGATGCGTCCGAGCATCTGGTTTGTGACCTGATTCGGGGGGATGCAGGACCCGCTGCCGGCGACGATTGCCCTGGGCACTCGAACCTCCGCGGGGTAGAAGCCGCATTCCGGTTCCCGATTTCAAAAAAGGCGGCGACGTGCAGCGGGGACCGGGCATCCGGCATGGACGACCCGCACCGGATGCGCTCTATTGTAGTGCATCCGGCCGGATATTACCCCAAGATGAATTCGATCCTTCATCGAAAATCATTTACCCAAAAAGGGTTTGCTGACCGATAAATATGGGGGGTTGCTGTTTCCCGGAGGGTTCAATTCAACGAGTGTTCCTGTAAAGCTTCTGGAAGGAATTGACCGACTCGCGCCGCTTTACGACCTCACGGAAGACGATCTCTGGCTGCATGGTGCGGCTTCATCTCTTGCAGTCAAGGCCATGATCAGGGAATCCCACAACGTCCTCATTCCTCAGGTCGCGACTATCGCCGCGCTGATCCACGATATCGGCAAGCTGATCATGGTCCGCTATCTCAAGGAAGATGTATCCGCCATCATCTCCATTTGCCGCGAGAAGGGGTCCACCTTCGTCGAGGCTGAACGGGAACCCTTCGGATGCGACCAAGCGGAGGTGGGCGGCGCGGTAGCCCGGAAGTGGGCATTCCCCGAACCGATCACTCAGGTTATCGAGCGTCATCATCAGGTGCCGGTGACAGAACCCAACCCCATGCTGGACGCAGTCATGCTGGCAAATCTTGCGTCCAAAACCATCGGAGTCGGGCTGGGGATGGAGGGGATGAACCTCCGGATCGAATACTCGGGGTCGAGGGATCGCCTGGGATTGACCGTTGAAGGGTTTGAACGGGCGTGCGCTCAGACCGCCTTCCGGCTCAGGGATCTGAAGAAAAACTACGGGGTTCGCGGGTAAAAAAAGTTGAAAAGCCTCCGGGGTGCGGATGCTGAGCAACCGGAGGCCTTTTTGGGGGGGGAAGTGCTGCGGCATGACGCCGCCTGCAAGCGACCTCAGAGCACCATCCTGCTGCGACACTCCAAAATCCGGCCCAGTTTATGCCGCTTGTGAGCGCTCCCTCGCTGCACGAGGCGCTCATTTTGGAACTCCGCTCTAAAACTCCCGCAATGACCTGCTCCGCTGCCCTGAATTGGAGGCAGGTCGCGGCTCCAAGGAAAACCAGCAAAGTTGCGACGACGGGTGTTCGATTTATTTCTCGGCAGCCTCGAGTTCAGCAGGAGAAGCTGCGCCTTTGTTGAAGGATGTCAGCGCTTCCTCGAGAGTCTGGTAAATGTTGATATTTCTGGCCTCGGAATAGCGGCTGATCCAGTCGCGTATCCGTTCGTGATCCGCGACCATTTTGACTTGAAGCGCCAGGTTCCGGATCTGGCCTAGCAAGGTCATAAACTGCTTCGCAATCGTAAAGCTTGAGATTACGCCGGAACTGAGCTTGATCACCAGCCTGCCCAGTCCCTCATCGGCCATGTTGGTGATTTCTGTCAGGATCTCCGTGTTTATCGAAATCGCAAAATGGTTGAACGCAGGGTCGTTGGCATCCGGGCATTCCAGGATGCGGATGTCTCCCCGGGTGGAGAGGAATCCGTCCTGAACGACCTTCTCGACCTCCTCGCGCACCGGAGATTTGCTCATTGCAGCCGCAAGCGCCTTGGTGACATCTTCCCTGGAGAAGGGCTTGAACAGGAAGTTGTGCATCCCTCGAGTCTTGGCATCCGCCACTTCGTTGCGATTGGTTCGCAGCGCCATGGCGATGACGTTGCGGTCGCGCCCGGGCGGCTTCCTGGCTTCCATGTAAATGTAAAAAATTTTGGCAGAGTTCATGTCGGGAAGATCGAGATCGAGTAAGAGCCAGTCAAAATGGCCGTTGCTGATAAATTTCAGTGCCATCTTTCCGCTGTCCGCCGTCCGAACATCATAAGCCTCGCCCAGGTACTCCTTCAACATTTTGAGGACGTTTTCCTTGTCGTCGACCGCAAGGACCATCGGTTTTCCTGACCACGGCTCTTCCGCAGGCTTGAGCTCACTCTCGGAAGGAGGAGTGTCGCCCTCGTACAGCCCGAGCACGCCATTAACCTTCTGCAAGAGAAGTTCTCTGGTGAAGGGTTTGGCTATGTAGTCTTTCAAGCCGAGCTTGATCAGCTTGAAGACGGTTTCCTTCACCGTCTCTGTCGTGAGCATCATAACCGGGATCGGCTTCAACGCTGGGTCGGTTTTCAGCTCGACCAGCGTGTGGAAGCCGTCGAGAATCCGCAGGTTGTACTCGAGGAGGATCAGGTCGGGTATTTCGGCCTGCGCCTTCGTAAGGCCTATCTGCCCGTTTTCCGCCTCG